>SDBS01008169.1_pt1 | contig 10127 bp, 8 predicted proteins | sample 2277091 | NCBI WGS metagenome assembly SDBS01 (sample SAMN10404972, study PRJNA504765) | marine sediment metagenome | isolation source: marine sediment core GS10_PC15, 163 cmbsf | place: Arctic Ocean: Southern Knipovich Ridge | collected 2010 | reverse complement strand
AAGAAAAAAATAAAATATTAATTAAAGGGTGTTCATTATTCTTCGAAGTCCACCCTGAATAATAAGTAATTGTATGTTTCTTGCTCCACCTATAAACTCTTCGACTTTACTTACATCCATTAACTCATCTACAGGAGTGTTGTCTGTGACAGAAATACCTCCCATTTGTTGTTGGACTTCATAACATGTTTCATGTGCGAGTTTTGCTACAAAATATTTTCCCTGAGAAGAAACTCCAGCAACCCATTTTTCTGCTTCTTTTGAAGGTTTATCAGCAAATAATATTTTTTCATCGTAAATTGTTGCAGCTTGTAAAGCTAATGAAGTTGCAGCAGTATTTTTTGTTAATAAATCTGCAAGTGCATAACCAACTCCTTGGTGTTGTATAATAGGTTTCCCAAATTGTTTCCTGAGATTAGTGTAAATTAGACCATAAATTAGAGCTGCCCAACAACGGCCAAGACTGCTTCCCATCAATCCAAGACGTTCTGGAACTAAACCACCAAAAAGGTTTTTATATCCCCCTCCATCATCACCTAAAATGTATTCCATTGGCACCTTCACATTGTTTAATAGGGTATGAGAAATATGAACACGAGGAACAGAATTAATTTTTAATCTTCTTGTCTCTACACCTCCGAAATCTCTTGATATCATCCCTTGAACCATAGTCTCCCTAGGATGTTCAGTATCATAAACACCATAACTAATGAAATATTTTGCTTTATGTCCGTTAGTAGTAAAAACCTTTTCACCATTAAAGATAATCCCGTCATCTTCTTTTATACAAGTAGTTTGCAAATTTACAGCATCAGACCCTCTTTCAGGTTCAGTAATACAAATAGCACCTATAGCTTTCCCAGTCATTAATTCTTCTTGAACTTTAAAGATTTCATCTGAATGCCCATGATGAAAAGTTGGATTCCCACAGAGGTTTCCACTTGCTATTCGAGCAAATTCTAATTGTGGATCACACATGGACATTATTGCTCCTAAGAGGACTTCTTTTTTTATACCAAATGGAGTAAAATCTTTATACTGATTAATGCGTTGAATATAACCATATTTACCGAGTTCGGGCATTAAACTATAAACATCTTGACTTTTATCAATTTTAGGATGAAGCTCTAGACAAAAATTCTCTAAATCTTCACAAAATTGAATCTCTTCATCATTTAACATTGGATAGATATTGTTATTAAAAATCTTGAAGACATTTTCTAAAGTCATCTTTTCTAAAATACTATCATTAATAATTTTTTCTTGCATTTTAAATCACTTTAAGAAGTTAAATAAATGAATCTTATAATTAGAATACTCAATTCTAATTAAATTTTAAATATAGTAAAAATTTAAAAATCTTTTTTTCATTGATGGATTGTAGCATGATAAATTTTGGCAAAAATATTCTAAAATATTATCCAATTTTAATACAAATCAGTTATAACGCAAATAAAAACGTTATTTGCCTATTTTAGTAAAGAAAACAAGAATTGAATATAAAGCCATTAAGCAAGGTGATTAAATTATTTAAAACTTTAGATTAAAAAAAAAAGATATTAAATTTGGGCTTGTGAGTTTAGTGCGGTGTTTCAGCTGTAGGTACGGCAAATTTTAGTGATTGAGTAATTTTTATAAGATCATCACTAAAATGATAAGGATGAGCAGTTGAGCTTACACATATCCATTTATTATTTTTTATAACTGATACATGATGAGATTTCATTTTCACGGCTCCAAATCTTAAATATTCTATTTCTGTCTCATTAGAAATCGTTCCATCTTCTAATGTTATCTGTTTATCTAAGATTATTTTAATTTCATTCCCGATATTTTTTAAGATGTCAGAAAGGATTTTAGTAGTGTCTTCCAAACGTATAGATGGTTCGATTTTAGAAATATTTACTTCTACATCTTGAAAAAATTCCTTTGAGGCATGGAAAACCTGACTTGTATTAGGTATTGGGAGTAATTGTACCAAACGATCAGGGTAAGATATTGAAAAAGATAGGGTTTCAGAATTGTATTCATAAATATTTTCTTTTTTCTCTCGAGCTGGCTCGGGAAACACTTCTTTAGTTTTTAATGCATCTTCATTAATCCTCTCAAAACGATTTTGCAAAAATCTATTATATTCATCATGAGTCATGATATAAAAAATGTCATTTTCGATAGCATGAATTACCATTTTAGCGACAATATCCGGGTCCATGCCTAATTTTATAAACTTTATAAAATTTCTTAGATATATTTGATCTGCCTCATTAGCCTCAGAAAATTGATAAACGTCGGTTCTGTTTTTTTTCAAGGCCTGAGTATTTTCTGCAATATTAGTATTTACAAAACCTGGGCAAAGAACAGAGACTCCAACATTAGTATTGAAACATTGTTGATCAAGGTTTTCACTAATTGACACAACAGCAAATTTAGATGCTGAATATGGTCCATTTTCCCTAGATACCAAATGTCCTGCTATAGAAGCTGTATTCACAATATGACAGGGTTCTCCACTCTTGTACATTCTGCCAGTGAAATATTTTATACCATAAATAACTCCGAATAAGTTAGTTCCAAGAGTTATATTCCAATCCCCAAGCTCTAATAAATGTAGAGGTCCTATCCCACCTATTCCCGCATTGTTACATAATATGTTAACGCTCCCAAAATGTTTATATGCTTTATCAGCTAAACTTTCGACTTGCTTAGGGTCACTCACATCGATTTTTAATGCTAATACTTCAGCACTTATCTTATCAAGGTTCCTTGATACTCTTTTTAATCTACTTTCATCTATTTCTGCTAAAACAATTTTCATCCCTTTTTTAGCAAAAGCAAGAGCCATTGAAAGCCCTATCCCGCTACCGGCACCCGTTATTACTGCAACCTTTCCTTCAAATTCTTTTATCATTTTATTTACCTTTTGAATTAGTATTTAAAACTATTTGATTTTTTTCATAAGTGTTATATTTTCATTTAAGTCAATTGATAAGATTAATTTACTCCTCTAAACTTAAATATTAATTTTAAATAGTATATTAAGTGTAAAAAATACACCATTTTAAATATAATATTAATTACTTTTATTTAAAGTAAAAAGAGAGATTTTTTTTATTAAGTGAGTTTTTTCTCACCTTCTAAGTAAGATTTATCTATTAAAATAAAATTAATGAAAACATATGAAAAGAATAAAATTAAGGAATAGAGAAATTCTTAAATTAATACCTTCCATTCAAGAAGCAGTATTAAAAGCATTAGAACGGGATCGTATTTTTTATAAAAAATTTAATGGTTGGATAAAGATTAAAGCTCAATCCTATAACCATATTTTTGAGATAATACAAGGGAAGTGGATGATCGAAATTCTTTATACATTACTAATAGTTAAACACTGTGGTTTTAATGAACTCAAACAATCATTACCTGAAAAAAATTCAAAAATAATTAATTCGAGAACTCTAACAGATCGCCTTAGATTTCTTGAGAAAAAGAAATATGTCTTGAGGACTGTTCAATTAGAAAGTCCAATTAGAGTAAAATATGAATTAACAAGATTTGGAAAAGAATCTTTTTTACTTTTAATTCCCTTCCTTGTATATAATGTTTTACCGAGAGGAATTTTAAAAACGCTTCCAAATATGCAGTCTATTGAAAAATCAATCGTTTCATTTATTGATGAAGAAGCAGACAAACCTAAAACAGATTGAAATAGTTATTTTTTTTTAAGTAATTTAAATATTCTTCAACAGAATCAGAATATGCTCTTAAAAACTTAATAATAGAATAAAAACTTCAAGTCTTTTTATAGGTTTAAAAATATAATAATTTATTTTTTTGTGTTTATAGTCTCAATGATTTTACCATCTCGCATTTTTAACATCCTTTCTGCAAGTGTGCCGATTGCTGGATCGTGTGTTACCATTAAAATTGTTTGATTGAACTCTAAATTAAGTTCTCTTAATAGGTTAATTATCTCCATTCCCTTGGCTGTGTCGAGTTCTCCTGTTGGCTCATCAGCAATTAAAATGGAAGGTTCGTTACTTAATGCTCGAGCAATTGCAACCCTTTGTTGTTCTCCACCTGAAAGCTCTGAGGGAAGATGATCTTTCTTTTCACTCAAACCTACAATATCAAGAAATTTATTAACATTTCTTTTTCTTTCTTTCTCATCTCTACCTGCAAATATCATTGGAAGTTCAACGTTTTCAAAAGTTGAAAGAACTGGTACTAGATTATAAAACTGAAAAATGAATCCTATTTTATGAAGTCTTAAATTCGTGCGTTTTTCATCATTCATATGAGCAATATTTGTTCCTTTAATATATACAGCGCCACTTGTAGGATTATCCAAAGCACCAATCATATTCAGAAGTGTTGTCTTTCCAGAACCACTTGGACCCATTACAGAAACAAATTCTCCTTTTTTAATATCAATACTGACGTCATTTAGAGCTTTAATTTCGATTCCTTCAGTAATATTATAAATTTTAGTTAAATTAATAGTTTGAATCATTGCATCAGGATTTAATTCATAATCATCTGTTTCCTGAAATGTAAGTTCTTGTTTCTTATTCTTTTTAACTTTTCTCATTTTTTATACCTCAGATTTATTGTTTATAGATTTCTTCAATTGGTTTTCCACCTTTAACCTCACCACTAAATTTTCCATCAGTTAAAGTAATGATCCTATCTGCAGCTTCGGCTATTCTTCTGTTATGAGTGACCATTAAAAGCGCCTCTCCTGAATTCTTTAAGTCAAGAAAAATTTTAAGAATATTTGTAGTTGTTTCAGTATCGAGTTCTCCCGTAGGTTCATCAGCAAGAATGATAAGAGGGCTGTTAACTAAGGCTCTAGCTATTGTAACTCTTTGTTGTTCTCCACCCGATAGTTGTCCTGGTAGATGCCCCATTCGTTCTTCAAGTCCTATCCTTTTTAATAGACCCTTAACTTTTTCTTCTCTCACTTTAGAATCTTTTTTATCAATCACCAGAGGTAACTCGACATTTTCATACGCTGTAAGAATTGGGAAGAGATTATAAAATTGGAAAATTAATCCAATCTTTCTTAATCGTATTTTTTTATGTTGTTTGTTTGTCATTAACATTAAATCAAGACCCATTCCTTTAGAATCAACATTATATATAATCTCACCTGAATCTGGGAAATCAAGTGCACCTAAGCAATTTATTAAAGTTGTTTTTCCTGAACCAGAAGGTCCTACCACAGCAATAAATTCACCTTTTTTAACTGTGAGATTCACTTTATTTAATGCTGTGATTTTAGAATTACCTACAGTATAAATTTTTGTGAGATCTTTCACAACAAGAACTGTATCGGGATCAATCCTTACGGCGTTCGCTGTAGCTCTTTGCTCTTTGTTCATTTTCACTTTTTTCTTTTTAATTGATATTTTTAACACCTTTTATGTTTTATATTAATATAATATAAAAAAAAAATTATCTCGTCCTCACCGCATCTATGATGTTTAAGTTGGCTGCCCATTTTGCTGGATATCGTGAGCTAATTATCGAAGTTATTAAAGTGGCAGAAATTAAAATGAAAATAGTCAACCAAGGAATCGTCCAAGTAACTGTGAGAAATCCGCCTCCAGGTATTGAGTTTACCATCAAATATCCTTGAACAAAACCCGCGAATATACCGGCAAATACCCCTAAAAGTGATAAAATAATTGTTTCTCCCGATATAGATCTTATCACACCTTTTTTACTTAATCCTATCGATCTGAGCATTCCAATCTCTCTCCTACGCGACATTGTAGTAAGTAAACTATGTAGAGCCAAACCAATCATTGCAATTATTATAGCAAAAAGAAGCAAGCCATTTGTTATGAAAACTATTAAATTAAGTATTGTTTTAAAATTTGAAATCATAAATGTTTTAGTAAAACTAAATAAAACAAGATTCCTATTGTCTTCTATTTGCTTTAATACTTCCTCTAGAACTTTTTCATCACTTTGGCCCTTTTCTACCCAAATGAACCAATCCATTAAAGTAAAAGATTGCAGGAAAGTTATTCCATCAGGTAAATTTTCAGACACTATTTCTTCAAAAGTTGTCCAAGAAACATATATATCATAATTTTTATCTATACTGCTCATTCCCATAAGATTCAATGTCGAAAATCCTGAAATACTTTCTATAATTGCAATAACAGTCATGTTTACTATAACTATTTCTTCAGTAGCATTATTATAATTCATGCGATACATTGCACTAAGATTCGCAAAAGATACACCTAGTGAGAATTCTACAGGTAAAACATTGCCAATTTTAACATCATAATCTTTAGCAAAAGATTCTCCAATTATAATAGTATTTTCCATGCTGAGCTCATCCATCATTTCATTTAAGGTCATTGTTTTAGGAGAAGATATTGATGCTTTCGAATTTTGTTCTTTCATAGATTCTGCATCAATTATATTCAATGGAATTGATAAATTGTATTCACTTTCAAGTGAGCCGTGTCCTAACCATTCATCCTCAAGTTTAATTCTTGCATTTTGATGGCTTACACCCATAACATTGTCTACTCCTGGAATATTTAAAAATTCACTTTCCAAGGATTTAGGAGAATTAAGGGTATATACCCGCGCATCACATCCCACAAAGTTATTTACAGTAGTATTAACACCTTGGCTCATTGAACCCATCATAATACTCATACCTATAAGAAAACTCGTTGTTAAGGCAATCATTGAAAATGTAAGGGCTGTACGTTTTGGATGTCTTAATATATTCTTTTCAGTTAATAATTTTGTTTTTCTGAGATATGGTAAAAAAAGAATTGTAAATGCTCGATTAAGATACTTTAACATTAGAGCTAATAACCAAATAATACCTAATAATACAAGGGTAGGACCAAAGAATGCGCTCATATAACCTCCACCCATTCCTTCAGTAGGAGGCCCAGTTGAAGTGGATGCTGAATTTAACAGCCAAACACCAAATACAATAATTAAAATACCGAGAAGATATGATATAGTCCTTCTTATATAACGCCCTTTCTCTCTTTTAGTCTTTTCTTCAAGGGGGCTTAAACATTCTATAATTGGTTTACGACTTGCTTTCCAACTAGGGTAAAGTGAAGCAAGGATACAAGAACCTAGTCCTACTACGAAAGTTAATGTTACTGTTGAAGGTAATAAAACAATATCAAATCCTGATGGTATAAATCCTTCAGCAAATGTAAGATTTTGAAGGGTATCCACAGTGACCGAAAAAATTACATACGAGAAAAAATAAGAGCATATTGTTCCTATTAACGCTCCGATAAATCCTATTACTATGCCTTGTGTTAAAAATAGCTTAAATGTTTCAGATTTAGATGCCCCAATTGCTTGGAACATCCCCGTTTCGTATTCTTGTTCTTTTTTAATAATATTAAAAACGTTCATTATTAATATAATTGAAAGAATCAATGAGATTAATCCAAACATCAAAAACATAACCTCTATCATAGTCATTGTTGAATTTATCATATCTAAACTATCACTTTTCATGTCAACAACTTTCCAATCACTTCCATCATTAAGAGCCTCTAATTTTTCTTCAATATTCGTAGCCGTTGAATCTACCCTATTTATATTATCAACACCTACAACACCTAGATTATATTCACCAATATGGTTCTCTGTACCATCTACAAGTTCATGTGTGTTATTAATGCTTGTAAATAGGGAGGGTCCACCCGCAGAGGAAAAACCATCTGAGGGATTTTCAGAATCAAAATCACGCGCTTCACCACTATCTCGTACAACAGCAACAACAGTATAAGCGAGCCACGTCCCAGTGTCTGAGTAGTTATATATAAAAGGATTTGCTTCATTTGGTAAAAGCCAAACAGTATCACCTGCCGAGAAATTCCTTCCTAATTTTATTTTTAATGATTCTGTAATAACTATTACTCGATTACCATTACCATTAATCGTATCATTATATTCAAGAAGTTTTTCAAATGTTTCTTCATTACTTACGGAATCTAATATATAGGGGGTTCCACCTAATTTTTTCTCATCTTCAGATAGATGATCAAGTCCAAATACTAAAGTTCGTGTACTATTAGATCCTTGGGTCCCACTATCAGTAGAACTTGAAAAAACATTGAATCCTGTAATTCTATAAGCTATCGAGTCAACATGAGATATATCCTCAAGTACACTATTGATTCCATCAGGTTTAAACCAGCCATCCGTATTATTAGCAGGTTTAATTAAAACGTCTGCTGTACCCATTTGGTTATCAATACCTTCCAGCAGCATAGCACCAAAAGAATCGGATACAATCATAACTCCTCCAAACAACGATACGCTAATAACGAGAGTGATTGTTGTAAGAATATACCGAGTCTTACGTCTTTTCATATTACGTAAAGCAATTTTAGTTATTACACCCATTATTTCCTTAACTCCCTTTTTTATTAATTGAATTACATGATATTAACAAATTTATAGTCACCAAGCTTCTTTTCATTGATTTTTTCAACTTCTTGTTTTTCTATTTGCATTTTTTATATATTATCTTTTGATTTCATTTAAGTCTATTGAAAGAATCAATAGATTTTTAAAATTTTAACAATTTTTTATATCTGAACAAAGTTCGATAAGATTTAAATTTTTCGATCATTACTCGACAAATTTAAATAAATGGGGATCTAATATATTAGTAGATTTAGAGATAATTAAACAAAATCTTATAAAATATGAGTCAAATTGATAGTAAGGAGAAAATTATAAGAGTTGCAAAAATATTAATAGTGGAAAAAGGATATAATGCAATTACTACAAGAAAAATTGCAGAAAAAGCCAAAATGAGTGTTGGGACATTATATTATCACTTTCCAAATGGAAAATTATCTATCTTGAATGAAATCATACTCTCCTATGGTGATGAGTTCATAGAAAATTTTGATTTTTCTAAGATTGGAGAATTGCTTGATCCAGAAGTGGGTAAGAGTTATTTATTAAAATTCATAGAACAACATCGTAAATTTGCACCCTTAATAAAAGGCTTTGAAATAGAATTACTTACTAATAAAAAAGTCCTAAAAGATTTTACAAATCTGATGAAATGTAAAGAAGATCGTTTTAAAATATTTTTTAGAGATATTATCTTAAAATTTTATCCGAATATCAAAGACCCAGAAAAAACTTTCTCTATTGTTGGAAGAATTTTTAATAATCTTATACATACACATGTTATTTTTGAAAATTTTTATGGAACAGACGAAGATTTCGTAGAGATCCTGTATAAAATGCTTCATGGATTGTTAACTAGTGATTAGGTTTAATCTTAAATCCCATATTTAATGTATTAGAAACAAAAGCTCTATTTATAATTAAGATTTATGTATTCCATTACTTTATGTATTTCTTCTAAATAAGAATCCCTTTTTCCAAAAATATAGAATCTGATTTTAGATTTAATGTTTAATTTTTTATTACATGAATTTATTTAGAGAGATTATTATGATATTTTTTAATCATATTTTTACCTGAAGAGCTTATTTTCTTTTTCTTCTTATTATTAGATTTTCTATTGGAATTTAAATATCTAATCTTAGAAAAATACATATGAAGCTTTATTTAAGATGTCCTTATTGTAGCTTATGTATTAATTTAGATGATTTAAAATGTAGTAATTTTTGTATCATGTGCGGTGCTCTATTAAAACCTTTGGTGAATAATGAAATAGTTGACAATATTAAACCTAATTACTAATGAATTGAGTAACAGAAAACTAGGCTACTATGATTCAGATGCATATTTAACATTCAGGGAAGAAGAAGATAGATTAAAAACAATTTTTCTGAAATGTATAGGAGATTTACGAAATTTAAAATGCTTCATGGATTGTTAACTAGTGATTAGGTTTTAATCTTCAAACCTATATCTATTAGTATAGAAAAACATTACCAAAAGTGATGAACTGTCTTTTTAATATATTTTTCATAAATTAATTGAATTTGAAGCATTTGATCATTTGATAAAGGTTCTAAATCTGAAGCTTGAATATTTGATTCCACATGTGATAATCGACTTGCACCAGGAATGATACAAGAGACAGCATCATTCATTAAAATCCAACGTAAAGCATAGGGGGCAAGATTTTC
>SDBS01008168.1_pt1 | contig 10128 bp, 6 predicted proteins | sample 2277091 | NCBI WGS metagenome assembly SDBS01 (sample SAMN10404972, study PRJNA504765) | marine sediment metagenome | isolation source: marine sediment core GS10_PC15, 163 cmbsf | place: Arctic Ocean: Southern Knipovich Ridge | collected 2010 | reverse complement strand
GTTCATAACTCATACCTCCTTCGCTTTGGTTGTCAATGGCATTTGTTACCCGAATGATCACCCCAACAAGGATACATCGCCAAACGCCGAACGTCAAGACAATCCGCAAAAACGTTTACATCGCCGGGGCCTGATGGTATACTGACAACCCGTTTGAACATTTTTTTCACATCAATAATTGAAGGAGTCGGAAGATGAAGAGAAGTCTCGCCAACACATTCCTGCTAACGTTAATCCTTGCCACGACGCTGATCGCCGCAGAGCCGAAGCGGCATTCGGCTGTTGTGTCCGCTCATCGCCACAGTTGGTGGACGCTTCGCCACGAGGCTGTCAAGGAACGTGTCGAAAAAGGCGATGTAGACCTGCTCATGATCGGCGACTCCATCACCCACGGGTGGGATGGCGGCGGCAAGGAGATGTGGGCGAAGTACTACGCCCCTCGAAAAGCGGTCAACATGGGCTTTAGCGGCGACCGGACCCAGCACGTTCTCTGGCGCCTGGAGCATGGCGAGATTGACGGGATTAGTCCGAAGCTCGCGGTCATCATGATCGGGACCAATAACTCCAACGGAAAGGACAATACCGCAGAAGAAATCGCCGACGGCATCAAGGCCATCTGCAAGAAGCTGCGTAAAGAACTGCCCGAAATGAAAATCCTCATATTAGCGGTCTTCCCCCGCGCCCCCAAACCATGTCCGCAGCGCGCCAAGAACGAAAAAGCAAGCGAGCTGGCATCAAAGATCGCCGACGGCAAAATAATCCACTACCTCGACATAAACAAACAGTTCCTCACCGAGGACGGAACATTGACAAAAGAGATCATGCCCGACTTCCTCCACCCCAACACCAAAGGCTACGAAATCTGGGCAAACGCAATGGAACCCAAAATCGCCGAACTAATGGGCGAAAAGAAATAGGGGAATTTAGCCGCGAAAAAGCCTGCCCTGAGCGAAGTCGAAGGGGCACAAGAGGCGCAAAAGGAATAATGGCGACTACAAAGCAAAGCGATAGTGCTTATGGTGATATACCTTCTTGCCAGTTTTGGGCGAATATTGCAAAGTCGACAAAGTTTTCATCGCCTTCGCCGGTAAGGTCGCCACCTTCATAGGCGCCTAACGTATCATCAAGCCAGTAAGATGAAAAATATAGAAGGTCTTCAAGCCAGATTCCATCAGGGCATGCAAAATCACCGGCAGGATTTTGCCGGTTAAGTATCGGATATTGTGTCCCATCCACACACAATCGCCAGATATCCTCAATACCATTATCTGTCTCATCTACAAAATCCCACCCGGCATACATGTCCTTGATCTGCATATTGGCGGTGGTTTGTGCGATAATATTTACATCGACCAGGTTGGGGTCTGTGATTCCGCCAATTCCCAATAAACCGGGGTTTTTGTCGACATTCCAGAAGCATGACCTGTAATCAGACGGAGCAGGAAACCAATTAAAGCCTGTAAATCCACCGGCCATCTCACTGCCGCTAACAGTTCCCGCCGAGTAACAATGCACTATCGTATCCTGACCGTGGGCAGAGCCGCAAAAACCGCCAACGTTTTCCCCGCTGCCGAACACATCGCTGTGTGTATAGCAGTCGTAAATACCGCACAGCCTGTTCAGATATCCGATCAAGCCGCCAACTTCATTTGTCCCGCTGACCGAACCTGTTGAATAGCACTGAGAGACATCCGAAAAGTTAGCTCCAATAAGCCCGCCGACTGAACTGCCACCGGTTACCTCTCCGGCAGAATAGCAGTTGTTGATGGTACAATACCAACTCTCTCCGCACAGACCGCCAAGAGCGTGAGATTCATTCCCTCCGGTGATATCAACGTTTTCCAGTCCAAGATTTTTAACGCCACAAGGGTTTCCAATCTGGCCGAACAGCCCGAGATAATCATTACCTGCACCTGCAGTATCAATGGTAAGATTACTGATTACATGCCCGTTACCCTCAAAGATACCTGTAAAACTTGTACCCTGAAACCAGGAAGAACTGGAAGTATCCGGTGCGATGACGGCAGTGGTATATGACGGTCTGCCCGCGAGATCAATATCGACTTGGAGGCTGATATAATCATCCCAGTAACTCGGATCACCCGCAAACGCATCAAAGTCCGCCAGCGACTGGATAAGCCAGGGGTCGCCTTCAACGCCGCTCCCAAAAAGAGCGAAAGCATTACCGGCCCACAAAAGCAATACAGTTAAAACAATCAGATATCTGGACACTCTAAAATCTCCGAACTCTCTGGGGCGTGAGGGCCTGAAACCCTCCAATAGAACTGAATAATACCTTTATTCAATAGCCAAGTCAACAAAAAAACTGAAAAATCTGGTATAATGGGAGGCATCGGGTGTGTGTTGGGCCTTATCAACCACGGTCGGCTGTGAAGTTTGCCTTTATTGGGTCTGATCGCCCACATCCGTTGGTGTCGTCACACTCAATACCGGCGGCTCGGCATTTCGTGCGGACTTGCGCACTGCGCTAAGCCTGGAAAGCAGCCACTTGCCGAGACCGGACAGGGCAAAACCACAGAACGAAATCACCAGTGCAGTCTGCAAAAAGAAAACGATCATCGCGAATAAGACCACCGCCCACTGAAGATAGGCGATTGGCTTCCTCCCCCGCAAATACAGATTCACCAGATGCGGGTAACGAATCCGCCCGATCATCAGAATCGCCGTACCGATCGCCACGAACGGCAGAGAATAAATGATCACCCCTTCGCCTACTCTGAACAACATCGAATCGGCGCCCGCAGTCAGCAGCAAGTCTTCATAGAATACGATCAGACTCGCCGGCACACCCGCCGCAGCAGGGGTCGGCAGTCCCGCAAAACTCATGTGCGCCGTTTCATCCTCCTCGTTTTCCACGTTGAACCGCGCCAGACGGATTGCAGCGCACGCCACATATGACGCCGCGGCCAGCCACACAAAACGATACACAAACCCTTCCAGCATATACCCGGTCCCGATCATCTCGCCAAGCTTATGGTCCACAACCTTGAACATCAAAAACGCGGGCGCGACTCCGAAACTGATCATATCGCAAAGGCTGTCTAATTGCCCCCCAAAACTCGAAGTTGTCTGGCTCATCCGCGCCACACGTCCGTCCAGCATATCGGCAATCATCGCAAAGAAGATCATATACCCCGACCAGGCGAAATAAGGCAGCTCGATTTGCCGCACCGACATCTGCTCAACGCCCTTGCTGGCGAATACAATCGCCGCGAATCCGCATATGCCGTTTAACAGCGTAATCAGTGACGGCAGAATCGTGATATGCTTCAGACGCTGATGACGCACACGCCTCAACAGCTTTGTTTTTTTTGCATCGTCCGTTCGCCTGGACATCATTCGTACCTCACCAGGACCGTCAGGCCCGCCTTGACTTTATCGCCTACCTTGACCCGACACGTCGCTTCATCTCGAATCGGCAGATACAACTCAGTTCTTGAACCGAATTTTATCATTCCGAACTTCTCACCGCCTGCAAATTTCTCCCCAACCCGTGCCTCACATACAATCCGCCGTGCAATCGCCCCCGATACCTGTCTAAGCAGCAGTTTATCCGCCGGCTCCTCCAGCCGCGTCAGGCCAATGTCGTTGGACTCATTCACCCGCCCGCTGTCGGCATTCATCGCGTTGATGAAGCGTCCCTTTCTGTAAGTCACACTCTCAACCTTCACCGCACACGGCATCCGGTTGATATGCACGTTGAAAATGTTCAAAAAAATCCCGATCCGAAGCGCCTTGCCCCCGACAAACGTCTGCTCGTCGACAGTGGCGATATCGCTGACCACGCCGTCGGCGGGCGACAGCAGAATGTTCGCACCATCGGGCGACTGCCGCTGCGGATCACGAAAAAATGACAATACCCACAACAGCACCGCCAGCAGCACCAGTTCAATAACAACCACCCCCCAGGTCGGCATTCTTCCCTTAAGCACGAACAGCACGCCGACCATCACCGCCAGCACAATCGCCGGGTACACGACGACCTGCGGCAAACCATATTTTGTTATCGGTATTCTCATTGCGTCTCATCCTGCCGATCACCGGTGATAGTTCCACCGGCTACAACATAATCACTATCGTTGTAAAGCACAAGCTTTTGTCCCGGACTCGGCGCAAATTGCGGCTCGTCGAACTCGACGGCAACGACATCTTCGGAAATGCCTGCAACCTTGCACGGTCGCGGATCGCCGTATGACCGAATCTTGCCGTACAGCGAAGCACCCTCGCGCAACTCCTCGGCGATCAGCACATTAATCTCGCCAGCCCTGATCACGCGCCGGCTCACCTCCTCCCTGGTCCCCAGCGCCACCGTATTCGTCCCGGCGTCAATACGCCCCACATACAGCGGCGTGCCCCCTGCAAAGCCCAGCCCCCGCCTTTGACCTAACGTATAATTCGAGATTCCCTTGTGCGCACCGATTCTATTGCCCGCCATATCCGTCAAATCGCCCTGACGATTCAACTGCGCATCATCCAGCGCATTTCGATAATCCGCCTCGCCTGCAAAGCACAACTCCATACTCTCAGGCTTTTGCGCCACGCTCAGACCCAACTTCTCTGCAATCGCCCTTACCTGCACCTTCGTATACTCGCCCAACGGCAAAACAAACCGCCCCAGCCTCTCGGCGGCGATGCCGTAAAGAAAATAGCTCTGATCCTTCGACTTGTCTTTGCCCCGCGCAAGCCGCGAGCCGCCTTCGGTTTCCACGACACGCCCATAGTGCCCGGTCGCCACATGCCTTATCCCAAACGCCTCCTCAATCAGATCCCAGACTAAGGAAAACTTCAAAAACGTATTGCAGTCCACACACGGGTTCGGCGTAAGACCTGCCGCATAAGATTCGCGAAAACGCTCGATGATCAGCTCTTCAAACGCCTTCGTCACATCCACAAAATAATGTGCGATACCCATCTCATGACAGACAATCGCAGCATCCGCCCCGCAGCAGCCCCGGCTAGACGTTTCGCACGAAACCGGAATCTTCATCGTGATGCCCACCACGTCCCAGCCGGCCTCGCCGAGCAGATGAGCCGTAACGCTGCTGTCCACACCCCCGCTCATCAGCACCGCCACCTGTCGGTCGGTCCCTTTCGTCGGCGACCACGGCTCGAAACTCGGCTCCATCAATTTAATATTGTACTTGCTATTGCCCATAACCGTCACATTATATACACATTTGAGATACTAAAACCCAGTCCACATACATGTTCACCATGCTTGCAGTTCGTATGGCCTCATAAAAAAGACCCATGTTCTAAGCCATGGGTATCGCCGAGATGCTCATTTCTTCCTTCGGAAAAGCACGTCAGCGGGAATTGCCTGCCTGGCAATTCCGGGCCCGGCATAGGAGACCTGAAGCGCTTCGTCCCAGACTGCGTCCCAGAAGGTAACGGTGATGGGGTGGAGGCCTGCCTTCAGCGCAATCCAGCCGCTCTTTTCCGTGACGGGGTGAATGCCGTCGTTGTCGACGACCTCCTGCTCGCCGATATACAGCTTGCTGCCATCATCCGATGCCAGATAGAAGTTATAGATGCCTTCCTGCGGGACCCGGATGAAACCGCGAAAGCGCAGTGCGAATGCATCATCCCTGGTTCGCCAGTCGAGTCTGAATCGCGATAGAACCGTCGATTTCTTCGGTTTTAGCTTGTCGAAATCCGGCAACATCTCCCAGTCGCCCTCGTAGGCATCGCAGTCAAGTCCGGCCACCAGGTCGACTGCTTCGACCGCTTCACGGGCTCGGGCTTCGGTCTTCGTATAGGCGGCGGTGGTAATCGGACTTTCAGTGCCGTCTTCGTAGAAGATCCTGGCCTTGATCGTCATCGTTTTTTCAAGGTGAATCGGCCTGGAAAAAACGGGCGCCGAATCCGTCGGGTCGGCACCATCCAGGGTATAGCGAATCAGGCCGGTCTTTCCCGGCCTGGAGATATTGATGTCTGGCGAGCCGATAAACGGCATGCCGTCCGGCTCGAAGATCGGGCCGGGATAGTCGCGGTTAAACGTGCCGATGAGGACGTCGCTGTGCGCGGGTCGGCCGTACCTGCCTTTTTCCCAAAACGTCCGGGCCTTGACGGTGGTCGTACCATTGAGCTTTACGGGCAGGCGGAATCGGGGCGACGGAGCTGTCGGATCGGAGCCATCGAGCGTGTATCGGGTGATCCCGCCTTTCTGTCGGTTGTCAAGCGCCACGGTGATTTCGTCGAGGAAATGAGACGCATCGGGGGAGAGCTGCGGGGCAGGATGGTCCGACGGCATAAAAGCGATGGACGTTTCCAACCAGTTGCCGCAACTGCAGCCGCCGCCGGCCTCGGGTGAAAGGACCATTCCGCAGGCCGGGATCGTACTCAGCCAGCAGCCGGGGCGAAGCCGCGCCCAGCTTGTCGGTTTGTTGTCGTCGCGACTCCACATGGTGACGTTTCCAGCCCGGTACAACAGAGTCCGGTCGGTTGCCGCGTAGGTGCCGCAACCGCCGCCGGGTACGACTATGGGGAGTACCTCGCCGGTCAGCAGGCTGAGGACCTTTGGCCTGACGTACACCCTTTCGCCGACGATTGCCGGGCGCGACATGTGCCCGCCGTGATTGTCGCTCTGCCAGGCGACCTGCCGCTCCCACAATTGACCACCGGTCGCAGCGTCGAACGCATAGACGTTGTATTGCCAATCCGACGACACCAACACCAGCTTGCCTTGAGCACAAGCCAGATAAAAGACCACGTTGCCGTCGGCAGTGTCAAGAGGTTGTTCCCATATCTTCTGTCCGCTGTCGGCGTTTAGTGCCACCATAAACTGGTCCTGCCAGAGTTCCGGAATGCCGACACGTCGCGAATCCAGGTCAATGGCCTTTTGGTTACGACATTCGACGAAGTAGATGCAGCCATCGGCCATGGTAATCGTGGAGTTGATCAGCAACCCGCCTGTGTGCGACCAGAGTTCCTCTCCTGATTCATTGTCGAGGGCGAAGAGCCGATCGCTGCATATCTTGAAGGTGGCTCCACCGGACTTTGAGTCGTACCAACCGCCTCCGCCCCAGAAGCTGGTGTGGGAAGTTCCCGATTTGACCGCACTGCCGATCAGTCGGTTGCCGATGCGGCCGACATATCCCCAGTCGTAGGTCCAGTCGGTTCTTGTCCCGGGAAGGACTCGGAAAAAATTCGAGACCCGGCCGGTTTCGGCATCGATTCGCCAGCAGCGGTCTCTAACTGCAACGAAGACGTTGTCGGCGTCGGCACACCAGTTGCCGCAGTCCCGGGGGATGTTGAATCGCCGGAAATCGGGGATTTCGAGCGACCAGAGGATGGTTCCGTTGTATGCACTAATCGCGATGACACGCTCCAGTCCCTGCATAAAAAGACGTCCGCCAACCGCCAACGGCGACGGCTTGCGGCCGTTGCGATCGGTCTGGGCCCGCGGTCCAGGTCGGCCGACCCATTGAACTCGCAAGTCGTTTACGTTCGATGCCCCCATAAGCGATTCGCCGCCATAGGCGGAGTTGTCGGCCCGACCGTACTGATCGGTCCAGACGCCGGAACCGCTGAGCGGTGGACGTTTCACTTGCCCCCATAGCCAGCCGCCGGCTTCGGTCACCTCCACTTTGCGTCCATCCGCGGCAAGCCATGCTTCCAGCCGCGACCGGGCTGTTTCCGTTGGCGCGGCTCCCGGAATGCCCAGGCAAATCGTGCCTCCGTCGGGACGCAATACCCGATGCATCTCGGAGGCGCTGCCTGCGGGTTGGCCCTCGGCAAGGAAGCGTTCAGAGACAACCAGGTCGGCAAAGGCCTCGACAAAAGGCAGGCTATCGAGAGACTCGACAAAGTGGACGGTTGCACAAGACCCGTACAGCTTTGCCTTTTGCAGCACAGCGCGTGCGGCTGCGACGCGTTTCGGGTCGTCATCGACCCCTATGACACGGAGCCGGCTTCGTCTTGCCAACTCCACGGCGAGTCTGCCTTCGCCGCTGCCGACGATGAGGCAGATTCCCTTTCGATTGTTCGTGGCGGCCAGGATGTGCTCGGCCGCCCGGGCGTAGATCGAACCGGCCTGATCGCCGTCAACAGTGTTGCGGGCGTGGTCGGTTTCCCCCGAACGGTAGTTTAAGAACGTGTCGCACTCGTAGCGTTTGGAGACAGACTCTTCCGTGTCAACCTTGCTGCGAATCACATAATAGTATGTCAGGTCCTTCCGTAAATCTTGAAGCGTCGCAACGTGGTCGGTCTTGGGCTCGGTGTCTTCGATCCGCGACGACAGTGTGCTCGTGCCATATTCCAACACGGTCGGGGAAGGTTTTGCGCTCTGCCACCGCACGATTGCCGTATTGGGGCCGGCAAATTGCACATAGGGACCTACCGAGGGCGTGAATTTCTTTGGCTGTTCGGAAGCTTTTGGCCCGGTAGGCTGCTTGCTGTCAGTTTCTTCCTTGACAGCCGGCTTTGCCGAAGGGGCGGTGGGTCGAGCCGACTTGTTCGATTCGCCGGGTCGGAAACTGTGGATCGTACCCTCGTGTGTGCTGACAAACAACGATCCGGCGGCGACGGCAAGCCCGAAGGCTTTGCCCTCGACTTCGGCACGCCATATCTGCCTGCCGTCGGCACAACGGAAAGCCGCGACCGCATCGCGGCCGCCGGCAAAAAGCGTGTCGCCGGCCAGAATCAGTTCCAGTGGGCAGTCGCATGGAACGTTCCACAGTGTTTCTTTGGTTGACCGTGAGACGGCGGAAAGTGTCTTGTCGGTCAGTAGATAAGCGACCTGGCCGGCGACCACCATCGCATTGGCGCCGGGGAAGCTGGCCACTTGTGTACGGTCCTGCGTGTTACTGTCGGTGATCCATCCCGTCTTGTTGCCCGGTCCATGCAGTACGCGGTCGTTGTCGGTGATCAGCATGAAGCAGCCGCCTCCGCCGGGCAGAGAGCCCACTGCCGTTCCGTCGGTACGGTTAAACAGCAGCGGCGGCACACGACCCTGGGTCGCAAAGATATGGTTCTTCGATGCCAGCAGAGCTCCTTCCATCGTCATTCCGAATTGCTCACGGATGTATTCGTCCTTTCCCCGCGCGTGTCCCGTCTCTGCGTCAACTGCGCAGAGGTATGATGGTTTCCAGGGCAACATGCCGGTGGCGAAGTATGCCTTGCCGTCAGCTACCAGCACCCCGGTGCGACAGGGCCAAAGCGGAATCAACCGACCGTTGTTGAGCACACGTCGACTCAGATCGGCCGGAGCGCACTTCCACACGAGACCGCCATCGGCGGCCCGGATACAATAAGCGTGCCCATCATCGGAGCCAAAATATACGTTGTCACCAACGCAGGTTGGGGCAATCCGAACCGGCCCGTCGGTGGTAAAGGTCCACTTCTCGCGACCGTCGGCGACGTTGATGCAATGAACCGAGTCGTCCACCGAGGAGCCAAAATAGAGCGCCGAGCCGCAGACGGTGACGTGGTAGACGGGATCGTAGTTCCGCATCGAGCGAAGCGTGAGATTCTTGTACGCATCCCACTTGGCCGGGCCCGCCCAGGCCGGCTGCGGAGGGCAGGGAGATCGATAGACCCACCTGGCCGCCAGCCGGGCGGCGGGCAGTTGCTCGAGCGTTTGACCGCTCCGATGGTTGTCGTGGCGAAATGTTGGCCAGTCCGCAGCGGCAGCAGCACCCACCATCACCAGCAGAAGACAACAGCTTCGAGAAACAGCGTGAATTAGCACCGGTTTTTTCCACGTCCCGGTTGAAGTCCGTTGTGTCAACCGCCACTTCCATCGTCTAATAAGGCCCATTTTTGCACTCCAGTTTGGAAAAACTCCCAGAATCTACGCGTCAATCTTAACAGATACGCTGCATCATAGAAAGGATTATTGCCACAGGGAGCCAAAACTGCCCATGAAACAGCGTTAAACAGTAACAGAACAGCCATAGTTGGGCCGCTTGACTCCTGTTTCGGAAACAAGAAACGCTCGATGTCATCGGCGCCAAAGTTTGCCCCAGGGCTTCGTTTCACTGCCAGGCTGTGTCGCAATCGGTTTGGCGGCAGTCGTTCTTTTTGTATTGCATTTTTTTGTCATCCCACGGGTCATGTTTCCTGGTGATTGCCTTGTCTGTACGGTTGTTAAGGGTTTTTCGGCTG
>SDBS01008167.1_pt1 | contig 10129 bp, 7 predicted proteins | sample 2277091 | NCBI WGS metagenome assembly SDBS01 (sample SAMN10404972, study PRJNA504765) | marine sediment metagenome | isolation source: marine sediment core GS10_PC15, 163 cmbsf | place: Arctic Ocean: Southern Knipovich Ridge | collected 2010 | reverse complement strand
TCATTTGATAACCAAATCTTTTGTATTTCATTAGTAGAATCGGCATCTGCATCATCTTTGTTTTTAACATTTTCTGCGTATAGGGCATAGGGTACACTGAGTAATTGGGTGGTTCCCATAACAGTAAAATTTGTACCACCTGTATTGTCTACTGCAATTTGTAAGAAGTAAGTATTATCACCCCATTGAATTAAGCTAAAACTACCGGTACTTACCACACCAGTTCCGATTTGAAGGTTTATCAATCCAAACTGATTTGTTGTAGTAAAATGTCTTTCTTGATATATTGGTTTGCCATCAACAGATGAAGCAATGATGCTAAATTGTAGCGAGACTTCTTGATTAGCTAGTACGTTACCTGTAGCATCCCTTAGGACAGCTTGATAATTAATAGCATGAGGTATCTGAGAATTTGACCATAGACTGATCGAAACAAATAATATGATAAATAGTGTTTTCATGAGTTCAGGGGTTTATATTAATGAAAGTTACAGAAAATAATAGCATTATTATAAAATTTGGGAAACGTCGTTGTTCAATAACATGACCTTCTTTGACTCAATATGTGTTATACTATCATCCCAATAATCTAAGAATAGCTGATATGCTTCTTCAGAGCCATTTACATTTGGCCGATCAGATGGTTTTACTTTGCTTTTATAACTGAGCTTTACCTCGGCAATTGATGTTAGGTTTACTTTTTCCATGATACAGATATTTGGTTATTGATTTGAATTCAAGACATAATTATCCCAGCCAGGATCTCATTAATCGGAATAGCTGGGAATTTGGGAGAAGGAAATTGAAAAAGTATTAAGAGAAGAGTGAAATACTATGAAACTAGCTGAATATCAGTGAAATGACTTAAAATAAGGCTTTTAGGGAGGTGCTGTGGTATGATTGGATGGTGGGTATTACCTGGCAGCAGATTGTATTTCTACAGGGCTTAAATTAACCTAAAAGGAATTCATATTTCTGATTTATTGTTTTGGCTAGACTGCGCCTTAAATCATATTTTGCTAGGCACTTTTTTATACTGTTTTAAAACAACCAAATTCGTCAAGTGATTGAAAAGAATATCAAGTAGTTTGATTATATCAGTATGGATGGATAGATATTCTATTTTGTCAATATTTAGAAATCTTCCATGCGCAATTGTATTTCTATTTTTCAATAGTTGCTCATCTATAAGATTTGCTTTCAATTCAAAATCTGAAAATGGAATCCCAACGACTGAAAGAATATTTTTTAAAACATCAGAGTTCAGGTTTGATTTAGTATCAATTGCTGTATTTAAATTCCAAGTTGCACGTTGGTTTAAGTCGTTTATAAAGAACTTAACAAACAGCGTGTGAAGTTCATGGTCAAAAGTACTTTCAAATTCATGAATACGAGACTTTAGTGACAATGCCAAAAGGTTTTCGGATAAATCAGAGTAGTTAAGCTTCAAAAACTTAATATAGATAAGGAAGTTGTTTGTAGTATTTTTCACGAAACCTTCCCAATGTGCATAAAGCAATAGAATTCCTGCCCTAATCTCAGAATCTAGTTGTGAAGGTTTTGCATTAGTAACTCTCAACCGAATAATAGACAATTCCTTTTTACGCCACGCCAAATCTTCTGATAACCTTTCATAATATTCTTCTTTTGTCTTAATTTTCATGGTTATTCAAAGGAGAATTTTTGTATACCAAGAGGAATAATTACTGGGACTCTTGAAGTAACATTTACTCCACTACCAGTTTTAGATTGGAAAGTTTCATCATTCCATAATTCTATCAACTTTTGTTTAAATTCATCTGCTGACTTAGTTTTAACAACTTCAATATTCTGACTTGCCCCAATTGCTATCGATTCGAATGCTGAGAGTAGGAATTTACCTTCGAATCGATCTTTCTGTTGATTATATCGTTTGAAAATGGTTTCTCCTATTGCTGAATTTAAGAAGTTAAATGTTTCGTTAAACACCTGCTCTTCAGTGTCTTTATCAAAATCTTCAGATTTAGAAAATTCAATCATTTTATCAGTAATGAAAGTTCCAAGATCTTGAGTTGTTTTAATTTCGGTTACATTAATATTTCTAAGTATAATAAATCTTAGAGCCAGTTCCATATTATATTGCTCATCAATCATTCTGTCTGGCAATGACAGAGTATTAAGAAAATCTTCAGACAATGACAAGTCATTTAACCATGAATAAAAAGGTTTATTTATCATGACTAGTAAACAATTTCGAACTTCTTGGTCCGATAGCTTTGATCCAAGCGTATTCAATCTTTGGAATAGTTCATACTTGACGTTTTCATCGCTTTCTTTTTTTACAATTTTTACATCAAGTTTTTCCCTTTTTAATGTGAGCCTTTGGGATGACGTGAATGATTTGGTATCATCTTCATTTTCCCAATTTATACCCTCAAGAGAAGGTAAATATTCTGTTGCTATTAATGTACTTGGTTCACGAAGGCTGTCTTCTTCATCCCTTAAAACTCCCATGAATTCAAAGATGGTTGATAATCGTTGCAAACCATCTACAACATCCCACACTCCATCTTCACGCTGAGATACGAAGATGGAAGGAATAGGTATCCCTAACAAAAGGCTTTCAATTAGTTTTGACTTTTGAAGAATATTCCATCTGAAGAACCTTTGAAACTCAGGGTGAATATCAAGTTCTTTTTCTTTATACAAACTTGCTAATTCTCCAATCGACATTGGATAACCGTCTGTACTAATTTCATTTGCCTTTTCTTGTATTTCTTGTTCAAGCATTTTTTGTTGTTTTAAAAATCATATAATTCTGCCAAATAGTTTAGCGGTATGCGAAATGAGTACCTTAACGAAATCCAAGTTAATAAATTCATTGGTGTTTTCAGTATGTGCTAGTTTTGTTATCTCGTTTGTAAAGATTCAAGCATCATACATTAGCCTGATATATACTATCTCAAAGTCTCCGTACCAACAAATATTTATTTATGTGATCAGATAGTGTTATATCATCTTCACTGATATCAAGAATTACGTATTCAAACGTATCATTCAGGATAATGGAATATCGCTTTTGACTTTCATAGATTTTCTCAGATAATTCCCAGGTACCTTGAGAATTTTGTCCATCCTGTAAGCATATAAATAGCATTTCAGGTAGAAAATTGAACTTAAATCTATCTTTAACCCAGGGATATATTGTTTGATGTGAATCCTTTTGAGATATGCGAATAACTTCCCATAATCCACAAATATCAGACATTCTGATAATATGAATACCGAAAATCGTTTCGCCATTTAATAATGACATTATATGCTACTTCTATTGTTTAATCAGAAAAAACACAAAAGGTAGCCGGGGAATCACAACTATTTGATGAAAATATGTTGCGAATATTCATTATTACTAGGAAAATGCAACTCACTGCTAATAATTAAGAATGTTATAACATGTAGATAACAAGTTGTTTAAGACTATTTCCCTGCATTCTAAGAGGGTATTAATGATGATTAAGGATTACCCTTGGTGAGGGGTAGATCGTGGCTTATCTGTTCGATTACTGCAAGCCAGAGAAACTTCTCTTGTTTGGGATTCATCTACTTAATTAATTTGGTTTCTTCTCTTGAAATATCTTTCCTCCACTTCTTTCAGCATAATCCTAATCTCAATCTTCTCCCAATTCTTCTGTATCAAATCATCAAGAAATTTGTACTCCTTTTCTTTTTCTGATTTTTGCATGACATTTACATTTGTCTTATATCCATTAATGACAAATACATGAAAATATCTTAATCTTATCAACAAACCTATTGCTTGAAAAATATCTTATTTATAGTGATTTTTATAGTAATTGTCCTTGTGATTGTAGGGCATGTTTTTCAGCGGAGGTTGGTTTTGCCAACTCGTCTTCGTTAAAGCAATTGGAAGAAATAACTAATTGAAATAGCCTGTTCAATTCGTTGAATAAATCTATTGTTTCTTCGAGGACCCACAAAAGCTCAAGTAGTTCTTTAGTAAATTCTGCCGTCCAACTTTGGGGTCTAATTTCATCCAATGGACTTGACTTTCGTCCTGCTCCACTCTTCATTCTGTATGAGAGCCATTTCTTTACTACTTCCCAATTTGAGATTGAAAAATTAAATACCTCTGAAGAGACTGGATGAAACTCTCCTTTCCCAACCAACAATGTTTTTGAATTTTCATCGTAAGAGAACTCTTCAGGGTATGCCTCGGATGAAAGTGGTACGGACTTAATACATCTTGCCGATCCCTGAGGAATGCGACCCCTATGATCAGCTGGGCCAATAAATCTTTCGCCATAAGTATGTAGAAAGAGTAGCCGACTTCCAATATTGCAAACTTCATTGAATAAGCCTACATCTTTGGTAATTGGGATTCGAGGGCCAGGTATAATCAATTCTTCTGAAAAGTATTCTGTAAAAGTAGGATTGCATAGAACTCCATAACAGTATGCGAAAAGTAAAGGCGGATTAATATCACTCCCCAGAACTTCAGAAATCTGAGACAATATACCCTCAGTGATATTTGGCACCCTTGTATTTACATCTTTCCATAAAGGAATAACATGTTTACCACCAAACGATCCTCTGAAATAATGTAAATCAGGAATATATGAAGTTGCAATTGCTGCTGGACCAATCCCCAGTACTTCTGAGAGATAACTTACCATGAATACTTGGTTGTCTGAATATGTATCCCATAGCTCTGGCCTTAAAAAATCTCCTAATCTATTATCACTTATACAATATTGACGATCAAAACTTCTAAATGCATATCTTGTAATAGTTGGGATTGGTGTGTCTGAATCCAATAATGCAATTCTCATACCTCCAGGAAGCTTTTTAGTACTTCCACGATAATCTTTGGTTATCTTTCTATCTCGACTTTCTTTAAATAATATCTTTCTCTTTTCTAAATCATCTTCTGAAACTAGTATCTGCCATCTTTGATTTAAGATAACTGCTTGGCTGGCTATTGGCCATTTTCTTTTGTATTGTGATCCGGAATGTTGCCATGGAAAAATGTCTGTAATAAGTGGATAAGAAAAATAATCGCCGGCGTTTTGTGGAAGAAATGGCTTCTCCCATTCTTCAAAACAGGCTTGCCAATTAACATGATTGAAATCTTTAAAATCCTTTAATGCTGCAAGTTTATCGTCTCTGGTTCCTATAATTTTAGTATACCAGGCTTCTGCAGGAGTGTCAGAATTTGATTCTGAAGTTTTTATTCCAATAGCAATTGCTACAGGTGTTTGAATATTAAAGACATTTTCTGTTTTTCTAGCTCCGAGATTGTCACCTTCCAAATCAATAATCCATAATTTATCGAATGCTTCTCTCATTCTCCTTCGCATACTCACGAATCCAGGTCCTCGTAAATATGATGAGGCTGTAATAAATGAAATTATTCCTTGTTGGGAAGATGTTTCATTTTCAAAAAGTTTCCAAAGAGCCCATCGCCAGAAATAGACATAGTCATTATAAAGATTTTTCACATGAATACCTGGTGCTCCTTCAACAAAGTCCTTTAAAATACCTGTTGTATCAGTATAATTTGTCGTGTTTGCACCAAATCTTATCCAACCTCCTTTTTTTCTTCCAGCATACTCATCATTAATTTCTCTTTGTTCACGGTCATAAGGTGGATTGCCCATGCAGACCAATATTTCTGTATTTCGTTTTACATCTTGAGCTCGCATATGTTCTTCTGCGATTTCCTTTTCTGCAAATGAAAATCTCGGTATATCTGCTTCTGGATCATCTAAAGTGTCAGTTAAAAATATTTTAATACCATTGTCCGGAAATTCGCTTCCGTAATTTTTCAAGATTTGCGCTATACGCATATGTGATACAGCATAGGGGCCAACCATAATTTCAAAAGCATGAAAATTTTCAGCCATTCTTGTTGCGATTGATGGAATTGCACCATGTCCCAATAAATCTGAAGCCATGTTTATTCCATTTTGGATAGCAGTCAGAGGATATGTACCTGTACCTACTGCTGGATCAAGAAAGGTTACTTTTTCATCCGCAAATCCAAGATGCTTTTCAAATATATTTCTTAGCAGGTCTGAGCAAAGATTTACCTGACATTCAACCACCTCTACTGGGGTATAATAAACGCCATAGTCTTTTCTAAGCTTTGGATCATAGATGGAGAGAAAGTCCTCATAGAAATAAAGCCAGGGATCTCCTTTCTTTGAGATTTTTGCTGGATCAACAGCCCCGATAACTCTTTGAAGAATGCTAACCGAAGTCTTCATTTCCTCGTATGCTTCATTTTGTCCTAACAGTCTTAAAGTTTGTGCCAACAAGCTATGATCAGCATCGAGACATGAAGCAGCTTGGCTTGTTGTAATATTGGTTGCCCCAGAAAGCCTTGCTAATAATAAGGCATAGGTTAGCGTTTGTGCATAAGCATCAGCAAATTGATTAATATCAGCATCGGGGAAAAGGAGCCGTTTCCAATCTCGATATAAGAATTCAATACTAGAATCTTCTTTAATTACTGCGATTTCAACATCGGACCGGAGAAGTCTGCATAGAGGTGCAAGCATTTCCGCTAACGCTTTAGGATTTTTGGGAACAATTGGTTCCCAGGTTAGAAAATCAGTAAATAGTTTGTATAGTTTTTCAGCCCCCTCTTTTGTAACTGCCCTTGAGCCATCTTCAGACAATTCTCCAGAAAAACTAATAATTGGACCCTCTCTGACACCACTTTTATAGTGAATCCAATCAGTACTATTTGTATAGATTAGATTAGGCAGAGCTTTGAATTTTTCAAATTGAGTTTTATTCGATCCAGTGAGCCTTTTAATAGATATCCCTGGAGCTTTCAACTCAATATGTCCACATAGAAGATGATTTCTTGCAACTCCGATATCTGGTCTTGCTCCTAATCCCTCTACTTGAGCTTCTGTACGAGAAGTAATTTGATTGGGAATAAGAGATTCTAGGAAATCTGATAGAGGTCGTTTAAGTTGGTCTTCGGGATTAGCAGTGATAGTCGATGAAAAATCAATTTTTATTCGATCCGCTAAGTTTTTCAGCCCTGCTTCAAATTCATTAATAGATATCATTTGAATATTAAATAATTATTAATCTTCATATTAGGAATCAATGTACTTTTAAAGTATACGCATAATTAAACATGTTAATGGCAGATTAAATTAGGCAATATTTTAATATTTGAATACGGGAATCCTATTTATTGCTTCAATTCTTCCCATTATGAATTCCCAAATAAAAATTAATATCTATAAATTCGAGTTACAAATCCACAAAATATGTGTTCAGAAATTGCGAGCCGCCCGCGAGCGCATACAGGTTTCGGGGAGTGTAGTGAGGTTGCTTTATTTCGGCAAAGACAAGGCTTGTATTGCAACCAGGGATGGCTTGGCCTTGGCGTGCTGAATAAAGACCATTTTCAATGGCCTCACGAGGACCCGATTAAAGCTGGATGCCAGCAGGCGAGCCTAAACCAACCACATGAGTGCTGTGTTTTCATTTGCATACCTACAGTTGCATTTCAATGACATCACATGCAAATTAAAGGGAGCAGTACGAATACCTTATATCCTGCTAAATAGGCAGTATGCAGTAATTATTTGATATTATGCAAACTGCAATATTAGTTCGAGTTTCAGTTGTATTTACTAAGTTATCGTAATTTACTAAGGATAGAAGGTATTAAAAGATTAACTACAACATCCCTTGCTCCTCCAGCCATTTTCTGACCCTTTCATGCTCTGTCTGGTATTTTACTTCCAGCTCCCTGACAATTTGCTGAAATTCCGGTTCATCCCGAATGTTGTCAAACATGGGATCCACTTTAACTTTCGTTATAACCCACAATGGTGTCCACTTAGCTTGGGCTATAGCTCTAAGGTTATCCAAGGCTCTTTCCACATCTTCTATTGTGGAGTATGCAGCAGCAAGATTATAAAACGTTACTGTATTTCCGAGAATGTGCCTACCCAGTTCAACAGTTTTATTGTGATACTCCAATCCCCTATGCAAATAATATTGTGCTTCATTATTGAATCCATTCGCCAAATAAGCATACCCTACAGGCACTGAAAAATAACCTAAAAGAGATGAGTCTCGGGCTCCTAATTTTTTTACAAGTTCTTTAAAACGTTTTAGTGATTCTTTATGCTGACTCAGTAACCTGTGTTGTGAGCCGGACAACCATAATACCCTATAATCAGATGAATCAATGGTGAAGCATTTGTCATTAAATTCAAGAGCCTTCTCAAAATTACCGAAGCAGTCTTCTATACTACCCAAATCAAAGTAAAACCGTGCTGAATCATTATCCAATTTGAGCGCTTCATTTATATAAAAATAGGACTTCTCATAGAAACCTATAGCACCATATGCGTTTCCGAGTGCATGATAAATCCGAGGTAAATAGGTTCCCCTGTGCAAGGAAGCGGCTTTATGGTAATTATCAATGGTTGTCAGTGCGTCACCATAAAAAAATAAAGTTGCTTTTAGCAAGTACGCCAGCCATTCATTCGGATTAAATCTGATCGCTTTATCATATTCAATCAGGGCCTGTTCTTTATCACCATGTTGTTCAAAATATCTTCCTCTTATTATATAAGCCTCCGCCAGCTTATTATCAAATGATAAGGCAATATCCGCAAGAACAAATGATGAATCCAGGTAATTTTCAGCTAAATAAGTCTCCCTGCCACGCTTACTGTCGTACACCCAGGCTAAACCGGTATATGCCTGAGCAAATGAGGAGTCGTATTCCAGTGCTTGATGATACAGAACTTCAGCTCTTTCCAGTGCCTCTCGGTTATTATTATCAAGCCAATAGGTTTTAAGTTCCTCTCTACCCCTTTGGTAAAAATCGTATGCTGTCAGGTTTGCAGTGGGTATTTTCTCAATGAGTTGTTTTTCCTCAGGAGTAATGACGGCCTGCAATTCCCTGGCGATGGATTGTGCCACTTCACTCTGCACCATAAAGATGTCATTCCAGTCCCTGTCATATTCATTGGACCATATATGACTATCATCACTGGTTTTAATCAACTGAACAATTAACTTGGCTTTATCTCCATACTTTTGAAAGCTACCTTCCAGCAGATATGCTACATTAAGTTCTTCACCGATAACGATTGTTGTTTTGTCTGTTTCACGATATTGTTCAACAGAGGTTCTTGACATAACCCTCAGATCTTCAATTTTTGATAAATGAAGTAGAATAGCATCCATTGCACCATCGGCAAGATATTGCTTCTCAGGATCATCACTCAGGGATTTAAACGGACGTACAGCGATAGATTTGTCGAGTATGGCTAAGTCTTCAACTTTTTCCCTGCGACCAAAAATGTTAAATATTATTAAACCAACAATAATTACAACGCTGATGAATGTTGCAATCTTCCAGGCTTTAATTCCTGATGGTTTCTCTGGTACCTCTTCCTTAATCTCCTTAACAGGTTTGGTCTTTTCTATTCCGTCCGGTGTAATGTCATAAACCCAGGAAAGAATTATTGAAATTATGAAACCAATAATCAAAAGAAATATTACGAAAGTGACGGTCCAATCTGGAAAACCCATTTGGGGAAAGATAATATCCACAGCTTCAAGTATCACATAGGCAGCAGCAGCATATACAATAATTATACGAACTACCTTCCGGCGTTTAAGCTCCTGCCAGAACTGTCCAAGATTGCTGGATTTACCAGGCATTTGATTTAGCTGTGTTAAATCACTAGATGTGATTGAAAATTTTTATAAGAAAATCGATGGTGAAACTGAAAACTGAAAGTGAAAAAACACCAAGTGCTATGCAGTGGAACTCTACGAGAAGTGGGGAATCTTGGATAAAGGTATGTCAATAGGTTCAGATTACGAAACGATTTTAAAGTTATAGTGATAAAATGCCTTCTTTTCAATGATATAAACATCAACCAAATCATCAGCAATTTTCACTGCAATAACAGCCTTCTCCTGGCCTTTATTTAATGGTGGCACATCAACTATGAATATTTCGGACAAACTGTACATACCTTTTCGGAGTAAACTGTACAGTCCCAACAGGGATTGATTTATTATTTCAAATTTAACCTATTTTTTTATTTCTAAGTGTGTCTCCTTCTAATTC
>SDBS01008166.1_pt1 | contig 10129 bp, 11 predicted proteins | sample 2277091 | NCBI WGS metagenome assembly SDBS01 (sample SAMN10404972, study PRJNA504765) | marine sediment metagenome | isolation source: marine sediment core GS10_PC15, 163 cmbsf | place: Arctic Ocean: Southern Knipovich Ridge | collected 2010 | reverse complement strand
CTTTAATAAACCGATTGTAACACAAGTAATCTCCGCCTCTGATTTTTGGGAAGCAGAAGAGTACCACCAGAAATATGAAGAAAAGAGGAATAAAAATCTTCAAATAAATTTTAACTTCGGAAACTACAAGAAAAAAGAAATGAATTAAGTTTATTGTTTTACTCCAAAGTAGAATAGAAAAGCACTAACTCCCATTGCAGATCTAATAAAGATTAACAAGATGCCAGGGGAAAATAAACCATCTAATACACCACCGATAATATAAATAAAAGCTCCTAGAGATAATAATAAAAACTTTTTTCTAATTACTCCAGTAGACTGGATACTTTTTCTTAGAAAACCTATACCGTCAAATACTAACAGGGATAATAAAAAAAAAAGCACTAATATACCAGCTAATGATTCAAAAATAAGACTGTCATTAATTAAATCTTCGCCAGGAATTGTAGGATTGACATATTCAATAGAGCCCGTCGGATCCATGAAAAGAAATAACTCGAAAATTATGCCCAGAACTAAATAAATCGAAAAAATCAACCACTTTTTCTTCGGTATAATAAGTTTAGCACCAAAATACATACCAAATATAGCAACTCCAGGAAACCACATCCAATTTATAAGACCTATTATTCCAAATGAGTTATCAATATTGGATTGAGTTAAAAGAACTGTTAAAAAGTCTAAAAAATCTCCTGTAAAAATAAGACCAGCGAAAAAATATGTTAATCCCAAATATATGAGAAGATTTAGATGTGATTTTCTTCCTTTATAAATAACAACTAATCCAAAAATTATAGAAAAGAAAAAAACGCCTGATGCTGTAATTCCATTTAACCAACCAATAAACGTAAGCGCCAAAAAAATCTAATCCTTTACTTGTTTCAATTTTCTTAGTTTAAAAAATGAAATTTTTTATGTTAATATAATTTAGAAGATATAAAAATTTTATCAAATCTAATACCTGTGAAGAAGAAAGAAAAAAGATGATAAAGAGATTTCTAATAATATAATGAGAAAAACGAGGATATCACGACTCTAAGTTCAGTTTAATAAGTGAGGTATGGTTGAAGCGATAGCAATTATATTTGATTCATCTCAAGTATCGAATGCTGATCTATTAAATGTTTTTTGGTCAATTCATGACCCAATAACATTGAATCGTCAAGGTCCTGATTTGGGGGCATAATATCATTCTTCCATTTTTTATATTAATTCGGAACATAAGGAAAAAGCTTTGAGTTCTAAAGTGAGATATGAAGAATCCAAACGTTTTAAAAACCCGATTGTACTAAAAATAGTAATTGCATCAGAATTTTGGGAAGCGGAAGAATTTCACCAACAGTATGTTGAAAAAAGGAAATAAAGCATTTTTACACGATTCTTAAGTGATTACTTACTTACTTTCTTTGGTGTGTTTTAACTCTTTTTCTAGCAACTTAATATCTTTGTCAATAATTTTAGTTTTATTCTTTTTTTCTTGGGAAATAGCCCTTAAACTGTTATTTAATGCTTTTTTCCTTTCTTTTTTCAAATTATTGTGCTTTTTTTCTAATGCTTTTACAATAGGAGTTAAATCTTTCTTTCTCGACAATAATTCATTGATATCAGTGTTAAGTTCTCCGTAGACAACTTGCTGCTTCTGTTTCCACACAATTAAGTTAGAGGTATAAAATATTTGAGATTAATACCCTCTTCTTGCTTGACTGTAATGTAAAATTCACATTGATTACAATTTTTTAATTTTTTGGCATATGTTCCTTGTACGGTTCCTCCACTTAATGTTCCTGCAACCATCCAACAGCATCTCCCTGCATTTTTACCACCGTGTTGACCATTATATTTAGTTTCCGTAAACGTTGGACAAACCCCTAATTCCTTTGCTTTAGAACCACCTTCTTCTCTACCACATTTTTTAAATTCCCAACAATTTTTTTTCATGTAAATGTCCTTTAATTTATAATTCAAATATGTTGTAGGTGTTTTATTTATAAATTTTTAGAAATCGAAAAACTTAAAATTTAAAGAAATTAACTGCTGAAAAACTCTAAAATTAATTATTAAATGATTGGAATTTATTGTTTAATTCATTTCTCCATAGAAGAAAAAAGTAGAAAAAGCTGTTATGTATTTCAAACAGTGTTCCTAAGCTAAAAATTACTAAAACTCCTAATAAGATTAATAAAATAAACTAGGGATTAATGTGGGGGATTATCCCTAGTTCTTCGGCATTGAGTTGTTCATGAAGGAAAATAATATAGAATGAACTAAGTCAAAATAATTTAGGTCTTAAAAGAAAATGGTAAAATTACAAAGTCAAGTAAGACTAATTGGATTTAACGTTTTTTTCTTTAAAAGTAAATAAATTCAAAGCAATTCGTTTCAATATTTCTAAAACGCAGACTATTAAGGTGTAACTAATTTGAAAAAAAAACATTCAGTTTCAAAGGATTCGCAAATCCTTTCAGAAAAGTTTTGGGACGCATTTCTTAATGGTGTGTATCCTGAATTTGTAGAAGGGATAGTTGCTTTCAATTTAGAATCATATGCAGATTTACTTGAAGGGATAGGATATACCAAGACGCTTTACGGAAAAGATTTTCATAAGGATTGGGATTTTTTTATTAATATTGCTTGTCTTAAAGGTATTGCTTTAATATCATTGCATTCAATCTCTCAGCCTGACAGATTAATAGGGAATATTGAAGTAAACCCCCGAAGAAAGTTTAAAAAAGAAAAAAGGTTATTTTTGTCATATTTTAAGGAAAAAGTCAAAAAGAAACCTAATGCTTTAATAATACTAAGAAAGCTTGGGAGAGAGTTCTTTGATAATGCGAAAATTTCCTTAAAAGAAATTGAGAGAAATAACGGTACTTTACAATTTGTTCAACTCCTTAAAATTATAACCTCGTGTGCAATTTGGAAACGAATGATTAACGAAAATTGCGAACTGTCCTTAAAAGAAAAGGCTGAATATATAGGAGATCTTTTAAATATCGATCCTGTCTCAGTATCCATATATGGACGATACTCTCTTGACACAAAAGTTATTCACGAAGCAAACAAAGTATCTCGACCTTTATTGAATGAAAAAAGTAATATTACAGAATTATGGCAGAATTTAGCCAAAAAAAATCCAAACCTTCTTCCTGAAGAGAAAGCCACAATCTTAGGTAGCGAAACAGGACTACAGCCATCAACGGTAGCAAACTATGCTAAGGCTTCCATAGATAAAATAATAAGAAATGAAGGGAGGATAGCATCAAAAAAAATCGAAATAATTAAATTTGATCTTACAAATAAGTGGAAAAAGTTATTAGATAAGTATCCACAGTGGACACCAAAAAAAAGAGCAGAAGAAATTGCAAAGAATATAAGCATAGGACCAATAACTGCAACAACTTACTTAAAAGAATCAGCAAATAAGGTGGTTAAAAAAAATTCAATCTTAGCCTATTATATGCTTGTAGATGATAAACATGGTATAACAAATAAATGGTCTCTTTTAATGAAATCTCATCCCAATTTTAGTCCGCTGGAGCATGTAAAAATAATAGCAGACGAACTTGAATTAAGCACTGGCTATATTTCTTTGGTTGGCACATATTCAACGGATCAGCAAGTTTCTAAAGAGTCAAATGTAGCCGCAAAGCTAAACGGTGTCGAAAAACATAATATTACTGAGCGATGGATGACTCTAATCATCGATAGACCCAAGATTGGGTATACAAAAAGGGCTATTTTAATTGGAAAAGCTGTTAATATCGATGAGATTACAGTTGCTGGATATGCTACTTATTCATCTAACCCATTAGTCAAAAAAGAAGCAAATCTCGCCCTAAAGACCATCGCAGAAAATAAGAAAGGAATCACAAATCTATGGTTAGAAATTCTTAAAAAATATCCTAAGCTAACATCGAAAGAAATTGTTCAAAAAATTGCACTAAAATTAAATATTGAACCAACCACAACAGCGACATATGGTAAAGCGTCATCCAATAAAATGATTAAAAATCAATGTAATAAAGTTTTTTCTGAATTATCCAGCATTAAAAAAGATATTAAAGGAAATTGGAACAAAATTAAAAAAACTAATCCTAAGTTAAATTTGGAAGAAAATATTGAGTTATTGCTCAAGATTTTGAAGATTTCGGAAGGGACTCTTTATATGTACTCAAGATCGATAGAAGATGATGAATTAAGAAAAGGAATTGAGAAATCATATTATCGATATGTGGATAAAAAGCATAATATAACTAATCGATGGCTTAAAATCCTGGAGGGGGATAAATTGCCAAACTACATGAAAACAGTCAAACTTATTGCAGATGAAGCTGGGCTCTCGGTCATTACTGTATCAAACATAACTAGGCATTCAAGCAATGCAAAGATCAAAACTTTAGGCTCGACGTTAACAGGTAAATTATTGAACGAAAAGCATAATCTAACAGAATTATGGAGCAAAATAATGGTAGAAAAATCTTTCAATGAACCATCTGAAATTGCCGAATATCTTTCAGAGAAATTAAATTTGAAACCCTCAACAATCGCCAGCTATGCTATGTATAGTGAGCTCTCAGAAGTAAAAGCTAGCGCTAACATCGCATACAATCAGGTAAGGGAACGAAGGTACAACATAATTAAAAATTGGAAAAGATTGAATAAGACTCCCCAAGAAAAAGCTCGGATTTTAGGTAATGAAACGGGATTAAGAGAAATTACTGTTTGTAGTTATGCTCGTTATGCTGCTGATCCTAAAGTTAAAAAAGAAGCAATTAAGCTATATACTCAATTACTCAAGGAAGTTTAAAGAAAATGACACCTATAAAGCAAAAGTTTAAAATTCTTTTTAAAAAAAAATTTAAAGACATGAGTGATGTTTTATTTAGTAACTTTAAGGCTGGCATCCTAATAAACAATAATAATGCTACGTTCATAGAAGAAGAAATTGACGGGTTAATCGAATTGTATACATATTCATATAAGGAAAATCGCGATCTACCTAAATTTAAAAAAGCTTATCAAGAAAAAGTAGATGTCTTAACAAATCATGTATTTTATGCTTTAGACAAGGGAATTGAGGGGAATGAATTAAAGATTGAACTCTTAGAGGGAAATATCACATGTCATTTTACAGTCAAAACAGCCGTGCATAAAGAGCAAAATCTCTTCTTCATAGAAAACGAAAATGATGAAAAAGAAAAAAGCGATAATGCAAAACACATGACTATCTAATTGACGGAGTGAAGAAATAGCCTATTAAACATAATCTAAACCAAAATATTTTCTACTATTCCAAAACAGGTAAACTACTTCAAGAGGATATTGGAGCCGATAATTCTTGCTGACAACGGGGTATCTATTATACCTTATAAAATGTTGAGGATCTTTTATTAAACAGATTCCACTTTCTAGTGTAAGTGTACCATCAAGAATTTGAGTTATAATTTCTTGAATTTTATATCCCATATACATTCCATCAGGAGTAATTTCATAATTATTGTACCCTATTTTATAGAATAATCGCCCCATTTGACTCTTTATCCTATCTAAAGCCCAACTGTTTAAAAAAGACCCATATTTGTCTCTTCTTGAAAATAAGTATAATACAATGCGCTGTGTAAAAGATAATGCATTATAAAGAGGTGACTCCACCAGTTCATATTTTTTTGCACCAAAGACTCCAACTTTTATCCCACTTCTGAAGATTATCGGATTGTAAGGATTGTTTTGAATAAATTCAAGGATATTCCAAATTTTAGGTAACGACGGTTTTACTGTTTTCAAATCGCCTAAATTATAAAAGCCTTCCTTGATGTTAAGAAGAAAATGAAGTACAAACTTAAGTATATCTTCATCATACACAAATCTACCTCCCGTAGGGTGAACGATCTTATTTAAAGTTTGGTCAACAAATGTTATATATTTGTTAAAGTCATAACCTTCCATAATTACTATCCTTTCCAAATTTTGTTTAATAAGAATCATCTTTTGAAAAGAACAGCCTTTCACGTAAACCATCCATTTTCATATGTAACAAATGTAATCGTTTTTTATCTCTAAATTGGAGAGGAATCGAGTTTTCCAAATTGGACTGTTGAACTATTAAATTAGTTTTTTTTGTTCCTTAAGAAAAGATAAAGAATAAAATAAGGATAAGGTTGTGTAAAAATGATAATGGAATTAGTTGATTGGATTTTTATTATTTCGAGTTTAGTTTTTTTCTCTTCTATAATATGCGTATTTATATTAACGGCTAATAACAAGACAGATAAAGTGAAAGTGTTTGGAATTATTCTTTTTGTTATGATTCTTCCTATTCTCCTAATATTGATTAATTATATTATAATTGGAACAAATATTAGAATGATAACCTTTCTAATTTTAATTCTCTTTTATTTAATAGTAGAATTTTTACTTGATATGGTTCTCAAGATTGATTTTAGGTCAAAAACAAGCAGACATGTCCCATATATTATCATCGAATGGGCTGCTACCTATTCTTTCTTGTTTGGAGCCCTCTCTATTGATTCATTGTGGGGTTGGATAGTATCATTCTTTTTCTTTGGATTTATAATTGCCCTTATATATAACATCATTAAACTCAAAAGAAAGAAATGAGAACTATTTAGGTTAATTCTATAACTTCTATTTTTAGATAATTAAAACCAGTTGTATCATCATAATAGACATTGAAATCTCTTCCCACTAATTCCTGTTGACTCAATTTATGTTGTTTAATAGACTCTTCCTTTAGTAATGCGAGTGTGCGTGAACCATTTTCAAGAGATCCAAGAACAACTCCATACTCTGGCGTTCCATCTCTTTTATATATAATAGTATAGGCTTCGATAGTAAGGATTCCATTCGCCTTATCAACAGGTTTAGGAAGTTCTTCTTTTAAAATTTCTTTTTGCATCTCTAAAAATTCATCATTGCTCCAATGTTTTTGAGGGGGCGTTTTCCCATAAATTCCTACAGATAATTTGGTATTATATCCTCCGTTTGCTACTTGCATAATTTTTAAGTGAGAATTCTTCCGGATAAGGTCCACAGCAGTTATTACTGGATGTAGAGAATAATTATTCCATGGTCCTCCAGAAAACGCCATTCCACCAGTTATAGTAAGCGGGCGTGGGTCATCTTCCTCTATTTTCAATGCATTACGTATAAGCTGTACCATTGAAGGAAAACAACTATAAAAATCAAAAAGATCAATATCTTCAATTTTGAGTCCCGCTTGAGCAAGAGATAATCTTGATGCATGTTTTACAGCCGGAGAGTTAACCAAACTGGGTCGTTGAGTTAAATTATAAATGTTTTGTAAATTCCCACCTCCCATTAAATAAATCCATTTAGAAGGTTTAATATTTAGTTCTTCAGCAAATTCTTGGGAGGTTAGCAAAATCGCACCTGATTGATCAACAAATGGATTGGAACACATATATTTAGTGTATGGATGACTTACTTTACGATTTATTTGGGTTGGAGTAATTATCTCTTTAGCAGTGCGGGGTTTTTTTAACCACGAAAAAGGATTATTAGACCCTACTAGACTGAATTTTTCAAGAAGTCTTCCAATAGACAATTGGTGGTCCTCTAAGTTCCTCCCTGAGGCTGCCCTTAAAGCGGTTTCAAGGAGTGCAAATGAAATTGAAGGAGTTTGTAACTTATATTTAACTTCAAATTCGCTTAAGCTTTTCATTTTTCCGGCTTCTGTATATTTTGATACTTTTGGTTGGGACCAATTTAAAACTCTCTTACCTTTTCGTGCTAAACTTGTTGAATACCATGTTTCTCCCCCCGTCAGGAGAATAAACTTACTTTTTCCTTCAGTTATAGAAAGAGCTGATTCGTTGAGAAGTCTTAAAGAAGTATTGCCCCCTCCAGATGAAAAACTTTTAGTAGTTGGTTTTATTCCAAGCGTCTTACATAGTTCTGCTGGAGCATCCTCATAAGACCAACTTGCAAAATGTACAAGATATACAGCATCGATAAATTCCTTTATATTTGTTATCTCTGTATCTTTTATCGCTAATTGACTCACTTTGGCAATTAATTTAAGCGGATCTAGTGGATTTTTTGTTTCTTTAGGCTGAGTATACTGAGAAGCACCAACTATTACAGGCCATGATTTTATATTCTTCACTATTGAAATATAATCAAATCAAGTTCTAAAATCGATTATGATTATCCCCGTTATATTTAATTAAATACTACCCTAATGGTTAAATTCTATAGTTTAAATTGCTCTAAAATTGGTTTTAATGCAGTATAGTTAATAGATCCTACAATTGATTTTAAAAGTATCCCCCCTTTTAAAAACATCGTTGTTGGGATTGAGGAAACTCCAAATTTCAGAGCGATATTTGGGTTATCATCTACGTTAACCTTCACGAATAGAAATTCATGCTGGTATTCTTGGTGAAGTTTTTCAAAAACAGGTGCAAAAATTTTACAGGGACCACACCAAACAGCCCAAAAATCAATAATTACAATCTTTTCCGGAAAATCTGTTAATAATTTATTAAATTCATTCTCATCTTGGATCTTAATAATCCCTTTCGGTGTTGATTTTTGTTTCAAGAGCATCTCTGCTTTCCTCAATCTTATCCTTTCTAACTCATGATCAGACATTTATGTCCCTACTAACTGTTATTGATTATTATATAAAAGAAGTTAAAATTTTTAAAGATCTTGATTCCTAAAAGCATGATTAAGAGGCTTCTTCAAATAAATTACTATGAAAATCCTTTTAAGAATAAAATCCTTTAAATAAACTTATAAGAAGTGTTAGGTAATTTGCTCATTGAAAATTCATTCTCTATTTATAATGAAAACTTCAGGTGTTTGTTTATATAGCCGTTTCTTTACAAATGATTTTAAAAATCTTGAAGTGAATTTGATTACTCCCTTTTTCTCCGCTATTTTCTCCTTTTCTGAGAAAATAATAGCAAAAAAAACACCTGAAATCCTTGAAATGAGTGAATTAAGGTTTGTGTTTAGAGTTCAAGATGATTTTATTTTTATCATCTTATCGGATTCAAGCGCCAGTCTCATTTTTGTAACCTCTCGGTTATCAAAAATAGCTGATGAATTCTTTGAATTATTTCCTGATCCGAGTAAATTAAAAGATTATCAACAAATTGAGGAACCGAAATTTGATGAAATAGTTGATTCATTAATTACTGGGGAGGAAGAGATATACATGAGTAAGGTATTCTACAAGAAAATAATAGATACATTTAAAGAGTTAATGTATGAAAACGAAATTGTTGGAGCCGCAATTTTCACAATCCAAGGAAATGTCATCTATACTTCACTTCCAAATGAGATTTTAGTTAGTTCCTTAAAAGAATTGGAAATTAGGTATAAAGTTGGTGCGTTAACTCTTCCAGAAATGTACCAACGTTTAGAAAATGGCCAAAAGGTTGTTTCAAAAGTTATAGATATCCCTTGGAAGTTAGATCCCCTATTAATCGTAATTCTTTATGACAATACAGTGCCACTAGGTATGGCTGAAGTAAATCTAGATAAAATTGCTGAGAAGATTATCAATATAATATAATTTCTTAAACTTTTTATGGTATAGGATAAATAAAGTTCAAGTTAAATCTGTATAATCTCATTTATTCCTAATCCTAAAAATTAAAAACCGAATATAAATTTTTAAATCTAATTCAATTCAATGGTTCGGTTTGATATTATGTATGATGTTATAATCATTGGTGCTGGGATATCAGGTGCCACTTTTTCGGCTAAGATCTCAAAATACGCTAAAACACTTCTAATCGAAGCTCAAGATTATAGGAAAGAAACACCGTTAAGAACTAACATATTTCCTGAGCATAACAAACCATTTATTAGAGATTTAATTGATTGGGATAATAAAACAATCTTCCCGTGTGAGCATACTACATCGAATTATATGAGTGATGAATTTAATGGGGTCATCGATTCTACAGAATTTGGGATTCCTTTAGGAAATGTTAGTTATACGGAAAATCTCATAAGTGAACTTATTAATCTACTTGAGTCACACGGAGGAATATTCAAAACTAGTGAAAAAATCTCGAACATCACTAAATATCATGATCATCTGGAATTGATAAATAGTAAGGGAGAAGTATAT
>SDBS01008165.1_pt1 | contig 10131 bp, 13 predicted proteins | sample 2277091 | NCBI WGS metagenome assembly SDBS01 (sample SAMN10404972, study PRJNA504765) | marine sediment metagenome | isolation source: marine sediment core GS10_PC15, 163 cmbsf | place: Arctic Ocean: Southern Knipovich Ridge | collected 2010 | reverse complement strand
TGATCATTTCAATAAAGTTACGAAGCAATTTGGTTTAGCGCTCCATTCAGGCACATTTCTTTTGGATGCAGGAGTGCGAAGCACGGGCAGACAAAAGTTCAGCTTTTGCTGAATGTGCCTGAATGTATCGATAAAAAACATAGTAAATTTTTGTTTATACGATGAAGCTGATATTGGGTATAACGGCTAGCTTATTGGCTTATGTTTGTATCTCAATTCCAGTTTTTTGAATTTCTTCAACGAATGGATTACCAGAAATAAAATCGCTATATGATATTATAGGCCAACCCCCGTATAGAAAAGTGAACGCAGTGCGTTCACAATTATCCAAAATATATTACAATAATCTGTGATACAGGATGTTGCGACTATAATATGCATTATGTTATTTAGTCTTAGGGGGAGTGGATAAACCGGGATTATTATCTGACCAGCTTCATGTTCCCGGGTTCCGGCTGGTGTGGATCACATCAAGGATAACAACAGTGTCCTCTGTAACTTCATATACCAGCTTGTAGCTCCAGATTGCTAACCGGATATCCCTGCGATCCTTTTCCATAAACGGGTCCCTAGTGTATTTACGGGGCATAAAACCAAGGCCCTTGGCCAGTTCCCTGATCTAAGTTCTTACCTTGGCAGCTTGTTGCGGGGACTCCCGTTTCTTGATGTAGTTGTAAACCCTGCGAAGTGAAACCTTTGCTTCATCATCCCAGACTACCTTGTAGTGCCTTTTCACCACTGCTCCATCTCCTTTTCCAGATCCTCCTGGGTTGTGTAGTGACCAGCCTTTACACGCTCACTGGCTTCCTTGATCCTGGTCCTGTAGGTTTCAACATCCATTGGAGGTCCGGGAAGGGTGTAGTCTTCTTCGTCTTCGTAGCTCTTGGCTAAGGCATGAACCATCTTCACAAACTTGTCATCTGCCGTATCGATGTAGCTGTGAAGCTCTTTTCTTAATTCTGCTGTTCCCATGCTGTTCTGCTTTTATACAAATTTACGGATTAATCTCCATTTATGTTTTCTCACTTCAGCGGATGATATTTTTTTAGTGCCTCCTGCAGATCCTCGAGGTGGCCTATCTGGTATCGCTCTGTTGAACTGATCCGTTTGTGTCCAGCCATATACTGAACCACTCGGATATCAAACATCTTCAGCCAGTGGGTGATAACACTCTGTTGTATGTGCCGGCAGCTTTTTACCTTGGGATTGATCTTCTTTAGATCCCGCACCAGATGGTACAGGCTTGGTTTTATGTTTGCCGATCCGTTCATACTGATAAACAGCTGATTCTCCAATCGCTCCCAGTCAGGCCTCTCGGCCTTCCGTCCCGGCCGGCGTGTTTTCTTTTTAATTGAGGTAAGGATCTGAGAGTGGGTTTTTGTAACGTACTCCTGCAGGTCGATCACTTAATGGGCTTTTAGCTCCAGGGTGCGGCTTCCTGAGTGCCGGCTACCGGGGATCCATATTTTCCCGGATCGAAGTTTCAGGTGTGCCGGCTCCAGGCGGTGCAGCTCGTCGGTTGTAACCCCCTGGTAGATCAAAAGGCCGATGATCACTTTGTTACGCGATGATCGAAGATCCACTATCTGTTACTGTTCATGCAGCTGCACAAGTTGCTCCATTGTCAGCATACCGGTGGGGAACCCTGCCCGGGCTTCCCTTAGCTGCAGCCCTGCAGCCGGATTTTTTTGTATTCTTCCTTCCCGTTGCAGGTAACGGTAGTATTTATGCACTGCCGTCAGCTTGCAGTTAATAAGGCGAGTAGTGTTACCTTTTTTTCGGCAATGATCTATGTACTGCAATAAATCAGTGTATCGTACCTGTTTTTCAGGTAAAAGTCTTTCGCTCATATAAAACAAAAAATCCAAGGTGTAATTCAAATAGGAGCTGGTGGTACCGGGAGCATAACGTCGCCCCTTAAGGTAAGCCTCATATCCCTTCAGCCTTGTCCGGAACCGCTGGCGGTAGTTTTTATAATTACTCCGTTGCTTCAGCAAGGTGGGTATAGATTTGAGTGGATTCCATGCTTCGGTGGCCTAAAAAACGCTGGATCTTTTCAAGGGGCATGCCTCCCTCCAAAAGATGTGTGGCCACCAAGTGACGCATATGGGGAGCTCCCCATATGAACCGTTATATGCTGGAGCTTGATAATAGTTACCCGGTATCTGTACTGTCTGTCCATTTGGTCCGGCAACAAACTCTCCGCTTGAGCCAGTTGTTCTATAAAATGCAGTTCCACCATCTCCTTGGTCAATTCTAATAAATGACTGTTCATCAAGCAGATCATCTGGCATCTGTTTTATATCCGATCTAAAGTCATCCCCATCAATTTTCGCCTTGAGATCTGGTCCATTAAGCTTCGTTGGAGAATAGGGCCCAATATCCGAGGACCTTGCTACTCCGGTTAAAAAGGATTTATCGTTTGCTAATGCAATTCCTCCATTAATGGATCCTCCAACTAACCCTCCGATCAATATTGCTGATAAATACTGCTTCCCTGTCATTAAGGGATCCCCAAAATAAGCGTGGTTCCCAAAATTCTGTATTGGCGCAGCAAATGCAGTACCTACCATTCCCGCTGCCGCACCAGCCAAAAATCCTCCTGCCCCTGCAGCCCCACCTCCAGCCGCCAAAAATGCTGCACCACCGGTTGCTGCCCCAACTGCTCCTGCGGCTGCCCCAATTCCAAAAGCAACCAAACCATCTCCAAAATTATCAATCTTTCCCTGAACAAGTTTGATGGTCAGGTTAATGGCACCTCCAATAAATGCGCCAATGATGATATGAATAAACTCCCCATCGGGATCGACGATAATGATGGGGTTATTTCCCATGCCGGCGTATGGGGACATTCCGGCGAAGGAAGCGGCTTGCGGATCGATTGAGTGCCATCTTCCAAGAACGGGATCGTAATAACGCGCCCCAAAAACTCACTGGTCAACCCACACCTAAGAAATTCATGCCTTTTTCCCACATTCTCTTGCAGACAACAATCGCATATTTCTATTTTTTTCTTTCGATTCATTGCCAGTTAACAGCAGGTATTTTTATCTTTATTCTGGTTGTGTTGTAATTTCAATATCTCTTCCTTCCGCTCTTTCTTTCTTCACCAATTCCTGTAAGTCTACTGGAATTGTGTCTAAGGGAACAATAAATCCATCTACCATGACCATCTTATTAAAAGGATTGCCTTCTGTCATTTTTTGTGTTGAAAATTCAGGGCTAAAATGCCACATGTTAAACATATCTTTAATTTGTCTCGCTTTATTTGAAACTGTTGAATTCTTTGTCCCAAAGTATTCACTTATTTGTTCAGGAGTCATATAAGGTTCAAAAGATTTATCAAATAAGAAATTTATTGAACCGATTGCATATATGATTGCTGCTGCCCAAATTTCAACTTTCCCTCTTTGAAATGGCACGTCTCTTTTTCGTCCTAATTTCTTAATCAATTTTCCGCAAAGTTGGAAATAGTCATCATCAAGGTTTTGCGTACAGAAAGTTCCTGTTAATTCTAATAATTTCTTTTCACGTTCTTTTATTTCTTCTTTAGTCATGATCTCTTTTATCTAGGGGTGTTTTCTTTACATCTTCAATATTTATAATAATATTATCAAGAGCTTTATGAAATTGATCTATTCTGGGAGGATTGCAAATAACATATCATCAAGGTCTATCTCATCAATTTTTTTCATTTCGCCAATGAACTTTATTGATCTCTCAAAAAAATCGTTTCGTTTTGACATTCATATGAGAGCAATCCAAATTGCAAGGTTAAATCATAATATGCATCTTCTGATAAATCTCCTGTGTCCATTTTTCTTAATGCTTACTGGTTACGGATTATGCTATGACTAGTTGCCGCCTTCGTAGCACTTTCTGTTACCAATATTTTTCTGTCCACCATTCCAAGAATGCTTCGGTTATAAAACGATTTTTTGATTGTTTATCAATAATTTCTAAATCACATAACGGAAAAATATACTTTCTTTTTCCTTTTCTAATTTCGACTAAGATACCATATGGCTCTCTGAAATCTTCAATATTCTTGACTTTTACAATATCTTTCCATTTCAATTCAAAATTTTCTGATTCTTGAATTATTGCTTTAAAAGGAAATGTTAGTTCTTCTTCCATAAAATCCCACCATTCGTATAATTGCTCTTCTTTCTTTTTCGTCATAACTTCTTTTAATACTTTCTTCCTTATTTTTTGTATTCGTTCAGCATTTTTCATTTACCAATCTTTTTCAATCCATTCAGTTATTTCTTCCTTTAATGAACTACTCCGGGGTAGAACTCCGTAGTATCAAAACAGTTTCAATTGCCCTTCAAATATTTTCTCATAGGTCTTCCCCTGGTCTTCAACATACTGCCTGATTAGATCTTCATTGCCATATTGACCTACTGTATTTGCATAATATCCACTGGTCCAAAAATTGCCTCCCCACAACTTTTTTTTCACCTCGGGGTGGCGCTTGAATAATTCTTTTGCTGTTATGCTTTTTATCACTCTTATTATTTCATCAACACAATTTGTTGGAACACTCTGTACTAAGAAATGAACATAGTCTTCCTCGTATCCAATCTCCAAAAAGAATATCTCATATCTTTCCTCTATCCCTTGACATATATCTTTTAACGTATTTCCTATTGACGCTGAAACTACCTTACGACGAAACTTTAATGGCAATACAAGATGATACAGCAACAGATTTTTATTATGTCTTTTTACTATATGCTCGCTCATGCATCAAAAATATACATTTTGTCTCATTTGGTGGTAACATTTCTATTCCTGTTTAAAACTACCCCGAGGCAGAGGAATTCTATGATTGAATATCTGGCTAAATCATTTTCATAGGTACACCAAACCATCTTGGAACGCTGTTCAGGTATTCATGGTAAACACTACCATATTTATCACGATAATATCTTCCTTAAATAAAATTGGAACTCGCTCGCTTTTTAGCTGTAAAACATTTTGACGTTAAAACATTTTTAGATATATTTGTGTCATGGATACTTCATTTAAAAGATCTACAATTTATCTTGATCCGCAGCTTCACCGGGCTTTAAAGATTAAATCTGCCCAAGTTTCAAGAACAATTTCAGAATTAGTGAATGAAGCAATTAAGTTTTCACTTGCTGAGGATTATGAAGATTTAGAAGCCTTTGAAGAACGCTTGAACGAACCGAATTTGGATTTTGAATCTGTTTTAAAAGATCTGAGATCGAGTGGCAAATTATAAGATTTGTATCAAACCATCCGCAGCAAAAGAACTTAAGAAGATACCGAAAAAGGTTCTGCAGAAAGTTGTTGAGAAAATCAAAGTCCTCGCTTTTGATCCAAGACCTCCCGGATGTGAAAAACTTTCAAGCGAGGAAATATTTAGAATTCGTCAAGGCGATTACAGAATAGTTTACACAATTGAAGATGAGAAAATAATAGTAATCGTTGTGAAAATCGGACATCGTCGAAATGTTTATACGGAAAAATAGAAGCGCCGTATAACCTGGCAATCAACCCGATCAAAAACGTGTTGTGTTTTAGGTCTGGTATTAGTAGTAATGTTTTGGCGGGTTATTGCCAAATATGTTATACCCCTTAAGTGAGGAAACGATAGTCAATAATGATTGACCCATACAAAGAGAAGTTTGTAGCCAATATCCTTACAAACCTTGAGAAGGATCCGGAGAAACTCTGTTACAATCTTGGGAGCGAGAATTCACTAGACTTTCCCATTTTTAGGTTTATTTCGCTAGATAAATTGTTCGAAATGTTGACCTCGAACACTATATTATTGGTAAGAACGACTCTTTGGGAAGACGTTTATGAAAATTTCTTCCTCAAGAAGCCTATGAAATTGGGTTCGTCATCAACCAGTCTGAGAGACTTGATGGATGGAATGTATGGTCAGTGTTGGACGAAGTTAGCGGAGTCGGATGCCTTATGGAGAATATACTCTTCGGATTGTAGGAGCGTGAGAATCAGTACTACCTTAAAAAAGCTTTTGCTAGGGATTATTAATGCGCCAGAATTTGATCCCAAGGAAAGCTTTGGTATATCTACTGGAATTGTCAGTTATCATACTCAAGAGTATTTGGATAAGATAACGGAGAACATCCAATTTACAGACATTTTAGACTCGGTCTCTAAGTATATTATAGGTGCATCTTTTCTTAAGAGAGTTGAGTTCATTCATGAACAAGAGGTGAGGATCATAGCAAAAATAACGGTTACCAGAGACTATAATGAAAACAAGAAGGCAGCGGTAAAGCACTATACAATAAATTCCAACGAGTTAATTGACAATGTACTATTTGATCCAAGATGCGACGAAAGTTTCTTTGGTATCTACAGTCGGCTCGTTCAAAAAATTGGATTTGAGAAGCCTGTCGGAAAGTCGAAACTGTATGAATTTTAAAATAATTGGCATAACCAATCCCTCCTTGGTAAACCACTTTCACAGTGCAATTGAGCTTAACCACTTTACCCATATATATGGAGTAAAACAAAATGCAATTCATTCATAATGACCTAGGTCAACGGAAAAGAGGCGAAACCGTAGAAATTACCTTGACAAGTGGTGCAAATGTTCGTTTGATGGATAGCTCTAATTTCAACAATTACAAAAATGGCCGCCGTCATCGCTATATCGGAGGACTTGCAAAAAGATCGCCTGTAATATTGCAGATACCAAGGACTGGACATTGGCATGTTGCTGTTGATATGCAAGGCCTGAGAGGAAGTACAAAAGCATCTGTAAGAGTCCTGCCAGGAGCACTTCCCGAAATACAAGATCGGCCGCTAAGGGAAGTTCCGAGTTTGGTAAGAGATATTGTCCCACCTCCATCTGAAACTGGAGGTAAAACTCATGACGTCTTCATTTCTCATGCATCCGAAGATAAAGATGATTTTGTTCGACCATTAGCATATGCATTAATAAACGAAGGTCTTGATGTTTGGTACGACGAAATGACCCTTAGGATTGGCGATAGTTTGAGACAGAAAATTGATAAGGGTCTTGCCAACAGCCGGGTAGGCCTGGTAGTGTTGTCACTATCATTTTAACAAGGGGTGGACGAATTACGAGCTTGATGGGATTATCACAAGAACAGTGTCTGGTGAGCAAATATTGCTACCTATTTGGCATAATATCACTAAGCAACAAGTGATTGATTTTAGCCCTTCTCTTGCTGATAAAGTCGCCAGAAGTACAGCTACATATACGATCGAAGAGATTGCAAGGGAAATAGCAGATTTGATATTGTCAGAGAAATGAGGGTATAACAAATCACTGCAGCCGACCGCGTGCCGCGGCGGCTTAGTTCCGCCGTTAGCCATGAAAAATCAAGACCACTTCCAATTCATATAAAAGCATCTTGCTTAATAAGTGATCGTCTCGTAAAGAAAAATCAGTAACATTTTGCTGATAAAGGTTGTATTTTACAAATAATTGGCAACAAATTACCATTTATATCATTATATTTGAGTTGTCATTTAATTGGCAACAATTTGCCGATTAGTTTTATGAATGGAAATTAATTAGCAATATATGTCGTATAATATCGAATTTTCAGTAGCAACGAGTGATCAAATCGAAGCTGCCCTCTGTAAGCGTATGGAAAGCATTAGGCTTTCTCGCAATATAACTCAAGAACAACTTGCTGATGAAGCCGGCGTTTCACCAAGAACCATTGGTCGACTCGAAAAGGGACAGGGTGTTTCAATGGATACATTTATTAGGGTTATGGTAGCACTTAGGATCCAACAAAACCTTGAAGCCTTACTGCCGGATCCAACTGTGAGACCAATTGAACGAATCGGCTTGGACGCTGTAGAGCGTAAGCGTGCACGTCCTACTAAATCTATAAATGTACTCCCAAATTGGTCTTGGGGTGACGGAGAGGAAGACAATGAATAATGATGCACGTGTAGTTATCTGGGGTAGGACAATTGGTGCCGTCACTTGGCTTGAGGACAGGGAGATTGGGGTTTTCCAATATGCACCTGACTTCCTGCCTAGTGGTATTCAGTTGGCACCACTTATGATGCCACTCAACGAGTTCCCCTATGAGTTTCCAGCACTTGCGCGGAACACATTCAAAGGGTTGCCGGGATTGGTTGCAGATTCACTTCCAGACAAATATGGTAATGCGATAATTGACGCTTGGCTTGCTTCACTGGGAAGAACAGCAGAGAGTTTCCATCCAGTGGAACGCCTTTGTTATGTCGGAAGTCGTGGAATGGGAGCTCTTGAATATGAGCCGGCCATACTCGGACCTCCTACCAGCAGGCGAGCAATCGAGGTCGCCAGTCTCGTTGACTTGGCAAATAAAATCCTTGCTGAACGTACCAGCTTCGGTGGTGTTTTCTCCGGTGAGGACGATCGTGAAGCAATTAATGATATCCTCCGAGTTGGAACTTCAGCTGGAGGGGCCAGGGCTAAGGCGATTCTTGCTTGGAATAAAGATACCAACGAATTCAGGTCAGGTCAAGTTGAAGCTGGGAAGGGCTACGAATATTGGATAATGAAATTTGATGGAATTACTAGTAGCAGCGATGTTGAAGTTGCCACTCCGAAGGGTTATGGCAAGATCGAATATGCGTATCACCTAATGGCCGTCGAAGCAGGAATTGAAATGGCGATGTGCCACCTTCATCATGAAGATGGCCGTAGCCACTTTATGACGAAAAGATTTGATAGGTCTGCAAATGGTAAAAAATTACACATGCAGTCCTTAGGGGCTATTGCGCATTATGACTATAGGCAACCTGCGAGCTATTCGTACGAGCAGGCGATCCAAGTTATTCGCAGGATGGGACTTCCTCGAAAGGACATGGATCAGTTGGTGCTGCGAGCCATTTTCAATATTGTCGGTCGAAATTGTGATGATCATGTAAAGAATATAGCCTTCCTAATGAATCAACGGGGTGAATGGCGTTTGTCACCAGGATTCGATATTTCCTACTCGTGGAATCCCAGTGGTGAGTGGACGAGTAAGCACCAAATGAGCATTAATGGTAAAAGAGATAGGTTTGAACGTAAGGACTTGATCCTACTAGCCAAGGCAGCTGACATCAAAAAGGCACGCGCAGAGCTGATGGTTCAACGCGTAATAGAAGTCGTACGTTGTTGGCCTGAATTCGCCGGGAAAGCTGGGGTTAGTGATGACCAGATAAAAAAAATAATGGATAGCCATCGCACAAACCTTTGATCAGTGTAACCAACAAATGGCTAACAAATCATTAAACCGGACGCGGAAACCGCGCCGGTTAATTACACCGTTATACTCCCAATATTTGCATTATAGTAAATTTACAGGGTATTATCCAGATGTACAAAAGTATAACGAGTGATAGACTACTGATACGCAGCTTATTTTGTGGATATGGCAGTAAAAATTCTGGTAATCTGAAAAAATAATTAAAAAAATTCATTTGAGTATGCAAAATAAAATTCAACTTGGCCATTTAGAGACTAAATATTATTTTTCCCTAAATCCTTATCCTGAAATGCGATTCTCAAAATGTCCAGTCTGTGAAAGTAAAACAGGACAACGAAAATTACCCTTGCTTATCCACATTGATCCTAAAAATCTTATCGCTTTAAATTATACCAACCGTTATTGCCAGAGTTGTGATATTCTAATTGGGCATAAACATGAAATTGAACATTTATTAACAGACTTATTTACACAATATAATCCTTCAATTATTGGTAATGATTACCTAGTAATTGGAACAGTTGAGAAAAAAGCATGGAGAATAAGTCTAAACAAACAGCAATTAGTTCATGAGATTTTACCGCATGTTCATGATTTCAAAAATTCCGATGAACTTCGGGTGACCATGGCTGGATGGTTTCGTAAAGATCAGAAACCCCCAATAATGACCCCATTGCCATCTACAGAATGGAAAAAAAGGTAGTTTGATAATCCGGTTTCTCACTCCCGCGAGAATTCATCTTTTTCCCTCTTTTTTTGGATATAAATCACTTGCCCGTAAAGAGAATTTGACTAATTTTCCTTTTTGCATGATCATGATCAACATGAGATCTCTGTCCCAGATTGTTACCTTGCTGACAGTAATTCTGTTCATACAGAGTGTCAATCTCTATTCTCAGAC
>SDBS01008164.1_pt1 | contig 10131 bp, 8 predicted proteins | sample 2277091 | NCBI WGS metagenome assembly SDBS01 (sample SAMN10404972, study PRJNA504765) | marine sediment metagenome | isolation source: marine sediment core GS10_PC15, 163 cmbsf | place: Arctic Ocean: Southern Knipovich Ridge | collected 2010 | reverse complement strand
GATTGTTATTAACTTATATACTTATTTTACTTTTATATATTATTTATATCGAATTCTAACAAAAATTTGGATAAATTTACATCTTAAAGATAATCAGAAATACTTTCCGGGAGTCTTACCATTTTATTTCATTATCTTTGAATCTGAAATTGTTAATAATGGAATATCATTACGTCTTGAAAAAAAGTCTCATTTTTCAAAATCTAAGCTGTTATATAAAAATATTACTATCTTAGATTCAGATGAGATGGTTCTATTCGAAAAGGGGATGAAATTATGTAAGGATAATTATTATTTTGCGAAATGGACTGTTTTGCCAATATTTTTTAAAAATGAAGGGGTATTTTCCATAAGATTTTTCTTTTTAGAACCGATGATAAAAATACGGGCGATGTACATTCAATATGATTTTAACTTACTAACTCATCAATTAATTGGTTTCAATCAAAGTTCTGGACGTATTCAACCTTAATATTTAATTTTTAGGAGTACATGAAATAGTTTATTAAATGATTAATTTAGTTTGAAACTTCTATTAGACAATAAATAGATAATCAATAATATATCTTAGGGAGATCGTAAGGCGAATGTGGAGATTTAGAGTTTAAGATATGAAGAACTTCAACTATTTTGAAAATAATTTAACTTTTAAAAAAAAAAAAGATTAACTTATTTGTTAATTTCTCAAAGTTTCAAATTGATACTTATTCTTAAAAATTTATATTATATTGAAACTTTTTTCTAATGATATTATTTCAATTGCAACTAATAGACTTTTACTTAAAAATCTTGAACTTTTAATGTTCGACTTGGATCATGCGTATCATAAATTCTATCAATATTCTTCTAAGAGACATCATTCAATAAAGGAAAAACGTTGATATGGTTGAGATAGATCATTTTTAATCCGTTTATTTCGGAATTCGATAACTCAAAAATATAAAAATTTATATAAAGCATTTCCTCTTTATTAAAATAACGATATGAAACTTTTTTAAATTAAATAGTTTCATTTTGAAATATTTCTCTTTAGAAATATTTTTATCTAAAAAAAAAGAGTGAAAAAATTGAATAAAAAATTAATCAGTTTAACCATATTAGCTATACTAGCTTTTGGTAGTTTGGCATCCGTATATGCTTACCAAGAATATTTTTATGAATGGGAAGATGAAGGGGAAGGAGGAGAACACGGAGGCTGTAGTCATAGTGGTGAGGATGCAATAGTAAGTGCTGACGGGGAAGTTTCTATTACACTAATAACTACAGGTACTATTGGACCAAATGACGAGTTTGAAATAATGCTGGAAGTAACAGGTTTCGTAGAACCACTCGAAGATCCTTATGATGGAAGATTCATACATGGAATCTCCGGTTATAAAGGTGATAATGATGAATTCTCCATACCAACAACAGCTCACAGTGAAAATAGAAGAGAAAGAGTAGATGATAACGGTGATTATCTCAACGCATCTTTATCTACACGCTCAGCATTTGGTAATTACTATACCTTAATTGCTCCAGGAAGTGCTGGAACTTATACTCTTGTTGCTACTGCATTAGCGGGTTTGAATCAGACAGATGGTGAAGCATATCCTTTCGTTTACTGCGAAGGCTCTATTGAAATCACAGTCTCTGGTGGTGGCGGTGACTCAATCCCTGGTTTTATTACCATAGTAATGATGAGTTCGGTAGGTGTTGCTATTTTAGCTGTTGTACTAATTGTTAGAAGAAAGAAAAGAATTATAGCATAAAAAAATTTTATTTTAAAATCTTATATTTTTTTTTTTTTATTTTTTATTGATTATAACAATTCCAAAGATTAAATTGAGGGTATTTTTATTTGAAATTAAAATTTCTTCATTTAAATTGGATTTATGTGTTATAATTTTACAAATTTTTAATACATTCAATTATTGCTTTCTACTTTCTTAAACACAAGAATTATTAAAAATACAATTAAAATAATTCAGATCTTTGATCTTAGGAAACTAAACAAAAATCAAAATTCAAATTGATTAAACCGAATTGATACTTCTTCTTTTTCTAAAGGACATCATAAGTATTGACGGAATAATCCCTATTAGTAAGAGGAAAAAACCAGAAATTAAAATTACATCAGTAATAAGTCGTTTACCTGTTAAAAATCCTATAAGTATTAATGATATTCCTAGATGGATGATTTTCTTTGAATTAATTCTAAAAAACTGTCTAAATCCTTTATTAAGATTAAAATGTTTTATTATGCTAATTAAAGCAGAAACGCCTGATAATGAAAAAATGACAATTGGAATAATCACAGGATGTAATAAAAGTCCAATAGGTATTGATACACCTATTCCAATTATTAAAACTAACGTTATTGATTTTATTTTAAATTCATTCCATAAAGAACAATATATTAAGGTTATTGCTAAACCTATTGCTGGTACAATTGTAAAAAAATAATAACCGGACCCAATATAAATAGGATTAATCGGGGTAAAATTTGATAAGAAATATGTAAGAGGTGGAAGATATAAGCCCATTAAACAAATAAAGATAATAATAAATAAACAGAAGTAACTTAAATAGTCTAAAAATAATTTTGTCTTCTCATATTCTTCAAGAAGGGTATTTAATACCTCATAAAAGATGTAAATTGTTAATATAAGTAACAATCCTCCGACTATCACAACCCAGAGCATTAATTCTTGTGTTCCCGTAAAACTATGTAATGAATTTAATCCACCACCACGAGTAATTAAAGTGGAAAATACAACAGACAAAAAGATCAAAACAATATTGATTTTAAATAATTTAGAATTAGATTTTCTAAAGGACATTGTATGAAAGTAAGCTGTACTAAAAAGCCAAGGAAGTAACGAGACAGTTTCAACAGGGTCCCAACCCCAATAGCGCCCCCAACTAGGAGCGGTTTTTGCCCAATATGCCCCTAATCCAATACTTAGAGTCATAACTAACCATCCAAACTTTAGAGCAAATTCATTAAAGGTTATTTGGTAGGAACTATGTAATCTATATTTAAGAGCGTCTCCTCTTCCCATTAAATTTTTAACTTTCCCAATTGTATTAATTAGTACTTCCGCTATTACTATTGTAAATGGAACGAGGAAGATTGCATAGGCGACAAAAGTAAAAAAGGGATGCCATATCATAAATGGAGAAATTAATGAGGGAACTAGACCTCGTGGATCCAAGAAGGAAAAGGGATTAGCTTGGAAAGGAGCTGAAATATACAATATAAATAGAAATACGACAAAAACTATTAATCCTATTACGCAAGATACAATAAACACAATGTCATATTCTCCTTTCTGGCTATTTTTTTGATTTTGATTCTTTAATCTGAAGAAAAAAAGAACAATCGAGTTAAAAACCATCCATGTCATTATAGAACCCGCTTGTCCTGCCCATATAGCTACTATTTTATAGATAATTGGTTGAGTGGTTTTACTATAGCTCCACACATACGCGATATCAAAGAAATCATTTAAGAAACAATATTCCATTAAAAAAAATAGAATAATAGAAAGGGTCATAGTGAAAAAAGGTAGATGAGTATAATTTCTTTTCATTCCGAGCAAAAGTATAACATCTAATGATGTAATGAGTATTATAGAGATGATTAAAGCATTACCAAAATATCCAATAGTTGTAATCTTAATATTGTCAGTAAAAAGATTTAAAATAGGCAAAAAAATAGCGAAAATTATTACCAAAATAGTAAAAAAACCTAAGATGTAATATTTATACATTCTTGATTGATGATTCTTTCCTATAGGCATTTTGTTATTGTTTTTGTTTTTTTTGGAAAATAAAATGAGTTATAATTTTATTGTTAAGATTATTTGAGAAATATATCTTTAAAAAATTACGATTTTCACTTTAATCTTTTTAAAACCAATAAATACTACATTAATTTACTAGAAAACCTAGTAAGATAAGCGCTGAATTGTTAGCTCATCCTTAGTATTTTAATGATAATCTCATAATAATTACTCATTCACTAAAATTTGCAACACCGATAGCTGAAATACTACACCAAACTCATAAACCAAAATTAATCATATCTAATTTCATTTATCTTAAAACTTTAAGGAAAATAATCACCTTGCTTAAGAACATTAGATAATTGCGTATTACTATAAGTTTCTAAATATTCATCTATAATCTCATCTGAAGGTAATAAATTATATTCCTATTCGATATATAAATTAATTAATAATGTTTTAACTGTGAGCTTTTGGATCATATTATCTAAAAAATTTACCACGTTCGCTAGGTAAATCTATTTAATTAGTCAAGATGAAAAGAGTACTCAGAAAAAAAAATAGTATCGCTCCAACTACTGTAAGCACTTAAACATCTATACCTCTAATAAAAAAAAGCCTTAAATAACATATAAGAGTTATACAATAACAAGTACAATTTTTTTATATTTCTACTATTTAAAATTGAAACTTTTGTTATAAAAAAGTTTAATACTCAAACTTAAATAATATAATTTTTATAATAAAACTACAGAATTGTCATAATTTTCCAAACAAAATTATTAAAAGTAAAATCTAAGGATGTTATTTTTACAAAAAAAACTGAATTTTGGTCAAAAAAAGCATATTGACTATGACAAATTTGAGCAGATCTTTTATGACAATCTTTATTTTGAAAGCTGTAATAGTGTCTTAAAAATGCCTTTATTGAGTCTTATTAAAAATCTTTCTTATGATGATATAAAAATAGAAAAATTTGATCTTTCAAAATACATCTATTTATTACAACATGAATAATTATGAGATAATTCTTTTAAGGATTTTAGTCTTTGTATATATAAAACATAAGAAGGCTTAAGCTTTTTTTTAAGTTAATATTTTTTTAAAGTGTTTAATACAAAATAGAGTAGAATTAATATATTATCTTAATCCATTCTAAGTTTCCTAATAAAATTTAAGATTAATAAAAGGATTAGTTCATTAAATAATTAATTCAGGTTGAATCTCCTATTAAACAAAAAGTGGACCACTAATATCATATCCTATACGAGATTAGAAAGCGAACGTGGATATTTAGAGTTTAAGATGCGATGAACTTCACTCAATTTAAGATTAATTTAACTTAAAAAAAAAATGTTTACCTTATTTGTTAAGCTCTCTAAGTTTCAAATTCACACTTATTTTTTAAAAAAATTCTTTAAATGAAACTATTCTTAAAGAATATTATTCTAATTGAAACTACCAACATTCAGCTAAAAAAATTTCATCTTTTAATGTTCGAATGGGATCATACTTGTCATAAATTGTGTAATAATTGTTCTAAGAGACGTTATTATATAATTGAAAAACGTTAATATTACAGATATAGATCATTCTTAACTTATTCATTTCGAAATTCGATAACTTGCAATGTAAACATTTAATAGAGAAATTAAACATTCAATAAGTGAGGAAAGGAAACTTTTTTTGATATAAAAGTTCCATTTCTTAATTTTTCTTGATAAAAATATTTTGATCTTAAATAAAAACAACTAACTAAGATTATGAAAAACAATTTGGAGAAGAAATTTAAAAGATCCACTAAAAAGAAAACCGTAGTTTTATTAACTATTATTGCTAGCTTAACCTTTATATCGGTGTTGATCTTTGGAGCAGGAGTGCCCGAATATGGGAGTGATTTTTCTTCATGCCATAGTTCGCCATCAAATGTTTCGATTGAGATAATGGGATCAGAAGAAATCTCTGGTAACGCTTCCTCACAAGTAATATTTAATTTAACCGCAATGGGTGCAAATGTAATCATCCAAGTGACTCCTGGTATCGATGATAACGATCTTTTTGTAATTTTACCAACAACAGATAAGATTAGTGATAATTCGATATATGATTTAGATTCAAATCCCGATATCATTACGGTGGAATTTAATGTGACAGCACCAGCAACAGTTGGATCATATACGCTTTTTATACTTGCTGCAGAAGATCCTTTTAGTGCTTCAAAAGATCCTTTTACATATATATCTGTTACTATTAATGTTGGAGAAATTTCAGAGCCTTCAAATAAAATAACACCCACTCAATTATTTTTAAACAATTATAACTATTATCTCGGGGGCTTAACAGTAATATTCCTGTCTATCGGAACCATCCTTTTTCAGATAAATTTGAATAAAAAGAAGGAGTCAAAGATTCAAGGGATTTTTATGATAAGTGCCTTCGTTTTAATTACAATAAATATCTTCTTAATGATAAATGATACTATGGATTTTACTTTCAAATCAATGGAGTTAACTAATAGTCAAAGAGTAGATCAACTAATTCACATCATTCTGGGATCAATTGGATATATAACTGGAATAGTTGTAGTATTTGGAACATTTACACATGTACCAGGATCAAAATTGAAATTATTTGTATATATAATGCTTTTGGTATGGACAATCAATTTTTTCTTTGAAAGTTTCATACCAACAGGAGGTTAAAACAAGATGCCATCAAAAGTTAAAAAATCGTTCTTTTTGTTAATATATTACCTTAGCCCAATAATTGTCTCGATAATTTATTGGATTGAAGAACCAATGCCATTTTCACTGAATAGTACAAACATGCTGATGGATCTTGTTCATAGAATTGGCAGCATACTTGGAATTTTCTCTTACATCTGGATGTGTTTCAACATCGTTATGATGATAAAGATTAAAACATTTGACGAGAATTTTGAATTAGATAAGATAATTAAATTTCACACATTCATGTCGATAATTGCTTTATTTTTTGGAGCCATACATTATCCTTTAATACAAGTGGTAGGTATGTACCCCGATTCCCAGATAATATCAGGAACCATTGGATTGCTCATTTTCTTCATCCTGATGCTATTAGCAATTATATTCATGACCAACCGGTTGATAAAACATATAAAAATTGAAAAATTGAGAGTTTTTGCGTATAGAAAGAAATTTAGCTACGATATTAACAAAATCCTCCATAACATAACTTTCTTTGCAGTGATCGTTATATTCATTCACACATTAATATCACATACTTCTGCTAGTTCATTGCTCATGCGTGGTGTTTATTTCATTTTCTTTGACATCACACTCATCGGTTGGGTGAGCCATAAGATAATCCGGAAGCTTCGTGTAGAATCGGAGCCATACATTAATCGAATGACTTCTTGGGATATCAAAGCTGAGATTATACCCTGGTTATACCAAGGAGTAAATAATACCTGGGCACTGGAATTAATCAAACAAAATCCTTCTCTTTATCCTTGTCTCCAATGTGGTACATGTACTAGTAAATGTCCAGTATCAGTTTATACAATGGGAGAATACAATTCAAGAAAATTAGTACAATGTATATTAAAGGGTTTAAAAACTAAACTCATTACTGATATGGAGCCTAATGTTTGGCAATGTACCCAATGCTACACTTGTGTTGAGTCTTGCCCACAACATGTGGAGCTGCCTGAGATTATTATTTTCATAAGAAATAAATTAGCAGAACAAAAAAAAGCTCCAGCTGGATTCTTAGGTGAAGCAGAAATGGTTTATAAATATGGAGAATCTATTCCTCTTCAACCCGCAATAATTAAGAGAAGAGAAGCGCTAGGACTTCAACCACATCCAGATTTTGATATTCAAGAGATTCAAGATATGTTGAATATAGTGGGTTTTAATAAATTAATCGAAAAAGATTCAAGAATTACGAAAACTGATTTAGAAACAAAACATAAAATAGTGATAAAAAAAGAGGTGAAAACTCACAGTGGAAGCAACTAAAAAGAATGTAGTTTTATTCCCTGGTTGTGTTATCCAAAATCGTTTACCTTTTCTTGAAAAAAGCGCAAGACTTGTTTTTGAAAAGTTAGGTGTAGGATGTAGCAGTGCACCTTTTGTGTGTTGCCCAGACCCAGTAGGTGTTGCATCTATATCTGAAAAAGCCTGGTTAACTCTTGCTGCTCGTAATTTAACCTATGGGGAAAAACTTAATCGCCAGATTTTATCACTATGTAATGGATGTACTGAGACATTAATTAGGGCAAATCATACTTTAAAGCGTGAAAAGAAGACTTCTGAAGAAATAAATGATATCCTAAGGCAAAAGGGATATAAGTATCATGGGAATGCAAAAGTAATACACTTTGTCAGATCTCTTGTTGAAGATATCGGTGTTAAACAAATTAAAAAAATTGTAAAGTCTACCTGGAGTGGTAAGGATGATATTGCTAATCCTGTTGCAGATATGAAAATAGCAGTACATCCAGGGTGCCATTACAATAGACCAAGTGAAATACTTAAATGGGATGATCCCTTTAATCCACAATATCAGGACAAGTTGTTAAGAGCAATTGGATGCATTCCTGTAGATTATCCAGAGAAAGCTCTTTGTTGTGGATCTTGTGTGGCAAGAACAAGAAATGATATAGGGTTAGAAATTGTCAGAACAAAATATCAAAGTGTGACTAAGGCAGGTGCAGAAGCAATTTCTGTTAATTGTCCTGCTTGTTTTCAGATGTTGGAATCACATCAGAGAGATGTAAATAAAAAATTTGAAACGGATTTTGCGATTCCTATTTTTTATATTACTGAACTAATTGCTTTAGCATTCGGTTACAAACCAAATGAACTTGGTCTCAAATTCCATTCAGCTGGTAAAAAATCGTATTTATTTAAATTAAAATAATTTAAATTTTTTTTTTTTTTTTTTTCTCATTAATTTTATTCATTAATTATATGTTGAATAAAAAAAAACAAAGTAAGATTGCTTTGTACGTACTTTCGATCTATTAGGAAGTATAGCAAAAGTTCAAAAATCTTTAAACCTTTCAAGTTTTTCTTCTAATCCATTATAGTCGATGGATCCCACATGTTTATAAACTAATGAATCATTTTTAATAATAATTTGTGTAGGAATGCTTGTTATTTTGTATTTATGTGAAATTCTAATATCATGCTCAATATCTAACTTTGCAAATATAAATTTTTCACAATAACTTTTGTGCAAGCTTTTAAAAATAGGAGCAAACGCTTTACATGGACCACAATACTCCGCCCAAAAGTCTAAAACCATATTTGTATTGGGGTTATCGGCTATTAATTTGTCTAATCCTTTAAGGTTTCTTATATCTTGTATATCATGAAAAACAGGTAGAGGTTTTGGTAAACCTTCTAATGCTTCTAATGCTTCTGATTCTTCCACTTTCTTTGTTTGAGAAATTTCAAGACTATTTACAACCATTTTAATCATTAAATATCGTCTTGGATGTGAGAATAAATTATTAACAAAATATTTTTATTCAATGCCAAAACTTTTTTTTAAATAATAAATAGATAACGCTTTATTTAAACATTTTAGTAAAATTCACGCATTATAGTATTTAATAACTATTTTTGCTATGAATTTTGAATTCCTATAAAACAAAATACAAAAAATATCAGAAATGGAAAGAATTTTAAATAAATATCACTGAAAGTGATAATATTTATCTAATTCCTCATTTTATAAGTAAAAACTTATGTTTTTCGATATCAATTTTTTAATAACAACGGTGTATTAAACACTGGTTTTTAAATGAATATTTTCTTTTATTAAAAGTTCAAGTTTCAAATTTCAAAAAAGCTGTCATTAAGAAAATATATAATCCTTTTGGAAACTTTTTTTTTTATTATAATGTTGAATTGTTCAAACAATTTAAGGTATTTTGAAATAGTATTTGGATGTATTTTTAGTTCTTTTGAGAGCTGAGATTTGGAAATTCCAAAATCATAATTTTTTAAATATTCAATTATCTTCTTGCTCTTTTCTTTTGAAGTGATATAGATGAATTTTGAATTCTTCACATCAAATCTTGAATCAAAATAAATATCGTGGTTCTCAAATTTCTCTTGTATAAATAATTTCTTATTCATTATTTAAATCAAAATGGTAAATTTTTGAAGATCTTTTTTTTACAAAAAGGATTTTAACTTTGAACTTGTTCTCTTTTCACAAATCAAAATATCAAATCTTCTAACTTTGAATATTGGCTATTTTTTTTATATTTATTATTAGACCACAAAAAAGAAATGGATCCAGCGGTGGGATTTGCACTCACGATTCTTACGAAACGACTATACAGGCCGACTTCTTACTACTT
>SDBS01008162.1_pt1 | contig 10133 bp, 11 predicted proteins | sample 2277091 | NCBI WGS metagenome assembly SDBS01 (sample SAMN10404972, study PRJNA504765) | marine sediment metagenome | isolation source: marine sediment core GS10_PC15, 163 cmbsf | place: Arctic Ocean: Southern Knipovich Ridge | collected 2010 | reverse complement strand
TCAGGCATTTCTAATAATATTCCCAGCACTACGATTAGAATAGCAAATAACGCCCCCCACAAGTCTTTGATGATTTGCCAGGCTTTCATTCCACCATTATACCGGAATACATGAGAGATACTTGCCTCGAAGGATTCCCATCAGGTAAAGATGGATTGTGGAGTCCCTGGGGTATACACCCCCTGCACCTAGCATTGATGAGGCTGAATTTTTATTCAGGCAGGGGGGTTGGGGCAGTCAAAAAGCATGAACTCCAGAATGCTTATTTTGGAATGCCCGTAGAACCCCCATAAAATGCATAATCCGGGCCATGCCGATCAGTGATTCTTTTTTCATATCGATCATAGAAAGATGTGTAAAGGTTTTTATTTTTGTTCCTTTTCTTCCTGCATCTTCTTAAAGGTCTTTATACAGCGGATGAAACCTACCTGGGTTGTAATAGAACCATATTTCATCATAATCTGACAGCCGATTTATGAAATTATCCAATAGTTGAGCGTACTCAATCTCACTAACCATGCTTGGATGTTTTTCATACCATTCAATTTCGTCCATAGGAAAAATAATTCCATATTTATCTGAGAATATCGCCCAATCTTTCCCATTTTCTTTACACTTATTGATGAATCTTTGCAAAGGTTTAGCTGTATAAAGTTTATCAGGTGAGACTTTTGTGCCACTGGCTCTCAAACTTTCGTCTTTCTTGGCAGAACAGTGAGTTACAAAGATTCTTTTCATACTTACCTCTGCTTCAATTCAAATGATGTTCTTTATTTAATATGACTGCCTTTCCTTCTACTACGCTGATCACATTGAAGTTAAAATTTTCTTGCAATATACTACCGCCCTTGCAAATTGTTCTCGTTGCTAGGGTTTCCCCACTGGTTAGACGTATGTCAAAACATTATATCTGTTTCAACTAGAAGTTTTTTCTAAATAATCAATAACTATATTCAACTTCTCTATAACCTTACTTACTTTTTCTTTAATTTCCTTATTCATCCTAGTTAAATTAGCAAGATCAACTGTAGATATTTTTCCTTTTGAAAGTTCAAAAGATTTATCGCACAATCCCATCAATGATCTTAAATGAAAATATGTTCCAGAAAAAATTAATAATAAATCTGGTTCTTTGATCCATTCTAATTCCCCTCCCTCAGAGAATGTATTCCATGTTTCGATGCTTAACTTTTCTGATAATGTCCCTATTTCATAATCCCCCTCCTTTAAATTCAATAGTTCTCTTCTATTATTTCTAAGTTCTTTTTTTAAAGCTACCAGGATTTTCGTTCTTCTTTCTTTTTCCTTCTGGTTCTCCAAATATTGGTTTACCTTTAATGCACCAAAAGCACCAAGTCCTACACCAATTATCGAAGCTAATAATTCGGAAATAAATGATTGCCCAAAATTATAATTTAAAAAGAAATGTAGCCAACAGTAACCATTAAACCAACAGAATTCAGTCATACCCCACCTCCTGAAAAATTAGATAGAAGAATTATAAATCAATAACTTTCAATTATTATAACGGGAGGGTAGGTGATATGGTTTTTAAGAAACCCTATTCTAGAACACCTTTAGAACATAATAAAGGCAATTCTATGAGTTTTTACAGTCGTTTTGGTTTCCTTCCATTTAGAATTCTTATATTACCCTGCATTGAAAGGTAACAAATTCATAACCCGTTAAATCTTATCCATACTAGATTTTCTTAGCCAATATTTGGAATCAAATTTTTCACATTGAAGTTTGGCTAATCTGAGCAATGAAGATGAAGAATATCGTAAATTTTCTCAATAAATTTTGTAACACTGTTCTTAAATTCCTGACCCATTTATTGCATTCCATCCTGCCTTGATCTGATGGGGGCAGTGTCTTATCCCATATTCGAGGCATTCTTTATATCTGTATGGTATTTCTGATTTCTTCATATCCTTCGGATCGTAGTAAATGTCTGAGCCAACTTCCTCCAGCACATATTTACTGTATTGTGATTCGAGTACTTCTTGCAGCATTCCTTTAATTTCAACGACTCGAACATCAAAACCGAGTTTTCGGAGTTCTTCTCGAAGCAGTTGATTTACATATCCCGTGCATATTTCAATACGATGATTTTTGGGAGTCGCACCAAACTGGTCGAGTAGTTCTAGTGCTAAATCTGCATAATATTTCAGATAGTGCTTATTTCTAAAATGGTTATCTGTGTCATTTCTGAAATATTCAACAGGCACTATTCCAGTGAGAACATTTTTTTCGTCTGATATACCAACCATCACACCGCATAAAGGGAAACCCCAGCCAGCATCATCAATCCGTAATATTTGAAGGTCGGGTGGAATCAAGGCGTCATAGTCTTCATTAATCAAGATGGTTAAAACTTGTTTATCAACGCATACCACGCTGTGACCTTTCTTTTTCTTATTGTAGGCATAGATTTTTACATTCCATTTTGGAGTGATGCCGCTTTCTTCTACTTCTTTATAAGAATTAAGCAGATGGGGATTATCTTCTAACCTGGGGGTTATGAAACCTATCTCTGAAGCTTGTTCGAGCTTGTCTATGATAAATTCAGTTTCTGTAATTGTAAAAACTTTTTTATTGATATTAATCTGCATAAACTATCCAAAGAAAAGACTAGCAAGAGAGTGACCATATTTAGCAGGGTTGAGGCAAGCAATACACCCATATCTGAAAGTGCTAATTTATAAATATGGATATGCACTTTACACACCCAAATCGCGTAGTAACGTACTTGATTGGCTCGGGGAGCGTTATCCTAGACCAAAGTTTGGGGTTTCTAAAAAAGACAAAGAAACGAAGGAAGATGATTGGGTGGTGAAGGGCGAGTAGTTCCTGCTGGCGTCTAACTAGACAACCCTTGAAAAACCTTTACGTTATGTTGCATAGATATGGCTAGGACCGAAGAAGACACTCAACGAAAGCGAGCAAGTCGATATAAACGCCCGAGGAAGCCCCGCCGCATCCGCTTAACCGAAAGAGACAAGCAGGTGATCATGGCGGTAAATGATTTCCGAGTGATGCGCCAAGATCAGGTGCAGAGGTTGTTTTTTCCGTCAAGAAATACAGCACAGGTCCGGCTGCGTCTTTTGTGGGAACACAAGTATCTGAAGAGGGAGTTTCTCCCAGTTATCGGCGGCATTCAGACAAGCCCAATATTATATACGGTCGACAAAAGAGGGGCAGAGTTGCTGCAGAGTGAGTTCGGGTACGAGGACAAGGACCTGCGATGGTCGCGCAACAGAAAATTGAGCTACCAGTTTCTAGAACACACACTGGGGTTATCCGAGATCCGTTTGGCGGTTGCCCTGTCTTGTAGGAGGCACAACCATGAGCTCAAAACTTGGTTGGACGAAGCGGCCTTGAAGTCTGATTATGACAAGGTGCAGGTCAATAGAAGGTTGGTTGCAATACTTCCAGACGCTTACCCCGTGATTAAAGTGCCTGAAGGTGAACTCCACTTCTTTCTGGAGTATGACAGAGGAGCAGAGAATCTAAAATTCTTCAAGAGGAAAATGGCTGCTTACCTTACCTATTTTCGAGGCGGAAAGTGTAAAGCCAGGTATGGCACGGATAAAGTCAGGGTGTTGACGGTTAACGAGGGTGGGCAAACAAGAGTAGGCCGTAGGCGACTGGCCAATCTCATACGAGTGACGGAGGAAGCGGGAGGCGATCGGAGGTTTTGGTTTAGTAGTTTAGAAGAAATTATTGATAGTGATGTAGTTTTGGACGCCATCTGGAGAATTGTTGGTGTTTCTAGTTTTGGTGCACTTGTGTCTTTGTAAGAGGGCGTGGTGTGCGCGAATGGCTGCACGCATCACAAACAAGGACTACCTTTTACCACCTCTTGCGCCCCGATGAATTACAAGAGCATCCATATAACCCGCATAATGTACTGTATCTTCCAACAATTTGCTTCACGCAACTTGTTTACAACATTTTGTAAGCTTCATAAAAGGCAACAATTCAATAGCCATTTTTGTGGGGATGCCTGCCCCAATTGATGCCACCAACAAACATCAAGCTGTCTTCTGGCTAGCAGCGTGGGAGGATTCTCGCCACAACTACCTGTATCTGAGCGCAGAATGATCTCTAGGGTTTTGTTTTTGCATGAAATTCAGTTTCCATTCTGTCAAGACTTTGTTTAGCTTCTCTAGCGCATCTGCCTTGTCCACAAAATTTATCACGGAGATGATTTTGGGGTACGAATCGCGGTCTATTTCTTTGGGCCATATTCCTAAATCATTTAAAATAATGATTGGCAGACCTTCGTCGTTTGCCGCATCCAGGTCGTATACAATTTCTTTGACAGGCGGATTGATGTAGGCCACAACTACGTCTACGTAGGCGGACGAGAGCCTGTGCGTTCTTGCCTCTACGGTCTCGTGAGGGCCGGGTTCATCGGAATCCCGGTAGAGGCGGCGCGCATATGGCAGAATCCCCACATCTACTGCAAGCAAACTGATGTCTTTATAAAAACCAAGGATTTTTAGGGCTTCCGAATCAGGCAACCAATCTATTCCATCACATATGTAAGCTGTTGGACTCATTTCTTACCTCCTAAAACAATCGGTGTTTGTTTCCACCCAGTAATTGGGGACGTATTAGGGCCGCTCCTTTCCCTAGCACAGGCTATCTCCACGATCAGGTCCCGTAGGCACCACTTTTTAGAAGCTGGGGCGAGGGGAAAGCCGGGGCAATGCTTTAAACTCGAGTATGCTCATTGTCGACAATTTTGTCTGGTACGGGTGGTTCTGATAAAGAGCCCCGCCGGGGGATATAGTGACAATCTTCGCAGCGAGGTTCGTACTTATCTAACCCCCCGGGCACAATAACTTGTTCTTCTGTAGACAATCGTTGCGAATAGCACGCTGGCTTGCCGCATTGCGCACACGTGGCCGTTTTATGTATTACCAAAGCATGTTTTTTGATGTGCAGGAACCACTCAAACGGATTTTTACGATAGTCGGTATCTAAGCCCGACAAAAACAGTGTAATACCTTTGTCGGCGAGGGCTAAGGCAACTTTGACCAATTGGTGCCAGTCAACAAACAAATTGACCTCATCAATAGCAACTACTTTAGTTTTCGCATTTACAAACCCAAGAATTTGAGAGGGGCTGGAGACAGCAATGGCGGGAAGCGATTCGCCATCGTGTGTCACAACTTTGTTTTCGCTATAGCGCGTGTCCAAGCGCGGCTTGAAAACTTGACACTCGAGATTGAGGCGGCGGAGATTTTTAACAAACCTTATAAGGTCTGATGTTTTATCGCTACACATCGGACCACTTCTTAATATAATTCTACCCTCGCCTTTTCTCCTATAAACACCCAAGATTAATAACTCTCCAAATAACCGATTGTCCAATTTAGATCTGAAAGACGCTCTAGACATTTATACAAAACGGCGCGATATTTTTCGACAACGCCCCAGGCGTCTTCAACAATTGCGTCCTCCAACATCTCGCTAAAATCCTTGGCGGAATTTTCGAGCGATTTTCTTTCACGGTAAAGTTCCTGCAGGGTGATAATATTTTTGTTTTCCATGTTTCACCTCTCCAACATCGAAGTAGATAATATCTAGGGGTACGAAAAGCTAGCCGAGCTCATGGCCGTTACTTCTTTAAAAAAACCGCCGGAGCAACAACCCGATCAAAGCCAGAACGATTATCACTTGCCCAACCACCAGCCAGGGCAACAGGGAAATTGGATTGTGCACACCCCCAAGCGCTTGCCCCAGAGTGATTATCAAGCTCGCGACAGCAATTACGAGGCCCAGGACTGCTAAAGTTTGTGTGTTTTCCATAATATGCTCCCTAAACCACAATCCGATATTATCAGAGTACTGTCTTTTTGGAGCGCGTGGGCATTGCGCACCCAACAAACTTGACGCATGGGCAAAAACCAAAGGGTTTGCACACTTTGCAAATTTGTGCCTTCGGCAAGCGAAATCGGTTTGACTGGCAGCGATTTTGTTGTATCCTATAGCTGTATTAGCACTTATGTGGAGAAACAGCTTGACTGAAACAAAGAAGAGTTTTGGCGAAATACTAAGAGAATTACGAAAAGCCGCCGACCTTACTCAGGAGAAGTTGGGGGAAATAATTTGTGTGCACGGCTCGGTTATCAGTCGTTTTGAGAAAAACCGCAAGGAGCCAAGCTTGCAGACGCTCCGGAAATTAACCGAGGTGCTTGAACAATATCTCCCGTCCGAGGCCTTGAATCCGTTATGGGATTCGGCCAGCCACTCCAGGTGGAATAACCTGGAAGGGGTCGAGACCGACCCGGTGTTACTTTTTGTAAAAGGAGCATCTGAAAGTTGCACGCCCCGGGAAAGAGAAATACTTTATAGCGACATTCGAACAATTGTTGAGATTGACCGCACCCACTTTTTGGCAAAAAAGCTCAGCAGTCAAAACAAATGGACGCTAGCAAGCAAGAGATTTAAGGAGCTGAGAAAACTTTTTGATCTTCAATCTTTGCAAATGCGGCTGAGGCACAACCTTGATGCCGGGGACTGTTTTTTGCGCGATGGGCTTCTGGGTGAAGCATTGATCCGTTTTGGTTTTGCACATATAACCGCTATGCAACTCCATGACCACAGGAGTGAAGGAATTGCTCTAATTGGAATGGGCGACGCGCACAGAAGTCGCGGGGGGGGAAAGGGAGGTGACTGGGAGGTTGCTTTTGAATACTATGAAGGGGCAGAGAACGTATTCAAAGAATTGAGCAGCCCCACAAAAGAGGCAGACTGCTTGAGGAAAAAAGGCTGCATCCAACTGTATAGAGGTAGACCGATCGAGGCAGCCCCATTGCTTGAAGCAAGTCTGGCTATATGCAAAAACAACGATTATAAAAAAGGGGAGTACAAGGCCTTTCAACACATGGCTTGGGCTTATTCTATATTGGGAGATTGGTATAAAGCTGTGAGTCTTTGTGAAGACGCCTTAGGCATGGCTCCAGAGGGAGACTTGTGGGAGCGCACAAAAGCGCTTCGATATCTGGGAGATGCCCACAGGATTGCGAGAGAAGACCAAAAAGCGCTAGACGCATACACAGAGGCCTTAGAAATAATAGAAAAGATCGAGGCCGAAGGAAAGGGCGCGAGCTTTGTTTATGGATTGGTGCAGCTCGGCCTGGGTCGACTGTATCTAAGACGGAAGGAGACAAAGTACGTGTCGCAGGCAAAAGAATGCTTTTCTAATGCCCAAGAAAAAGTCTATAGTAGATTAGGGGAGGGTTTTAGAACGGCCGAGTACTTAGGCGAGGCAGGCCGATTGATGCTGGCCTTTGGCTTGTTTGAAGAGGCCGAGACACACCTGAGATTGGCAAGTAAGCTATTCGAATCGCTCGGAAACATCTTTCATTACGCCAACGCCATGGCCGTACTCTGTAGCCTATACTACGAGAGGGGGCAAAACGGGGACTTTGATAGAGTCTATGAAGCAGCAAAAAAAGTCAGTGATGTTGACAACGAACTGATTAATTACCACCTTGCGAAAATTGAATTCATTGTGGGTAAAGTTCAGATACGGCAGGGCGGCACTCTAGCCTCGGCGAATTCCTTTTGTTCATCATCAGAAAAGGCTTTGGGCTTTAACGTGGGGAGCTTTGTAGAAAACAAAGACGATTTAATCGGCGAACTTGAACACATAAAGCTAGACGTTTCGCCCGAGGTTGCACTTCAGATCTGCGATGCTTACACAAATTTTTGGGACAAAATGGAGGTGGGGCCCGAGAAACAACACGCCGTGAAAGATGCTCTTGAGCAAATCCGTAACAAGGGGGAAGCCATTAAAGCACTCGGACAACTAGAAAATATCTAAGGTTTTTAGTATATGCAAATACATGTCACACAGTACAGACTAATACAAGAACAGGCAGAAAACGTCATTGCACTTTGTCAGGAAAAGTACGGATTTCCCAACCACCCCCCTGTTCCTGTCGAGATGATTGCGCGCGCCTTGTTTGGGTTGCAGGTTTCAAATTGTAAGCTAGGGCAACTAGGCAAGAGCACGACCTGCGCTCTTGCCATAGACGATCGCGAAATTTTGGTGGACGAAAGGTGCGGCAGGAACCAGCGCAATTTTGGGATAGCCCACGAGATTGGCCACTGGGTATTACACACAGAGCACCCCTCTTTTCTTAACCCTGTTTGGGGCTCACAGCCCGAGATTATTAACAGGATGCTGGGTAGTAACCAGGCTACGAAAAAAACCAGGGCCACAGCTCTCCAAGGCGTTGAGGGAAACCGGTTCGCCGCCGCGCTGCTAATACCACACCCATTTTTGCTGACAGAGGCCAAGAGAATTGGTGTTATAAATGCAGGGGCTGTAATAAAGCTTGCCAAGATTTTTCATGTTTCGATCTCCGCGATGTTGCTTCGCATCGAAGAACTTGAGAATCACTTGTTCTGGGAGGGCCCTTATATTAATTGGCCATCGCTTGATCGGCTGAAGGCCTATTCCCCAATGAGGCGTTCGCTAGAAAGAAGTACCTCAGCGGCGGGTTACGACTTTTTGAGACGTTTGAGATACGACCTACAAGCGCCGTTGTTTCTCGCTGGGAACAATACCGGAAAAAAGGTACCCGCAACTATCGAGTTTTCTGGGCCACCAAACTCTGGCAAAGACACGTACATTGACATACTTGGTGATCTTTTAGAGGATGCCTATGGATATAAAGTTAGAGTAATTGACGAGGGAGTGAACTCCTCTCTTGTTGACAAAGAAATGGGGGCTCCAAGATTACTTAAAACTATCGCCGATTGCGTCTCACAACTCCAAGAAGTCAAATATACGAACCCGGGCGATTATGATATTGTGTTTTTCAACAGAGGCATCTTCGACCGGTTGGCTCTTTTGCGGGTCGCGCTTAAACTTGGTCAAATAACCCCGGAGCAGGAATTGGTCCATAAAGATTATCTTTTATCTTATGCGTCACTAGAAGATATTGTATTCCTGCTGTATATTTCCCCCGAAGTTTCTTTGAAGAGGGAACAAGAAAGCAGGAGGGGGTTTGTTGCCGAACTTGCCGAACAGGACGGCAAACAGTTGCCCGATCAAAGATGGCACAACCCAGAAACGCTAACTGCAACGAGCTCTTCATACGAGGATGTTTATAGAGAATACAGAAACTTGTTTCGCCGTGTGTATCGGTTAGATGGGAGCGATCAACTAGATATTAGCGAACAGGCTCTTGCGTTGAGCTGGGCGCTATTGCCCGAGGATCCTGCCCAGCCACCCCTTCCGGATTTCTTCAACGCACTATACTGTAACGGACAAAACCCCACTAAAAATAAAAAAGAAGGGGCAGCTTCTTCCGCACCTATCAAGATCGAGGAGACCCAAAGCGAATCTCGAGAGGCTCACAAGCAACTTTCCTTTCTAGGGCAATGCCTGTAACACCAGTTTGCGCCTCCGCCGTTTACGTTTCCCTTATGCTCCTTTGACGCCTAGGCATATTCTTTGCCCTGCCTCTTTGACCTTGTTTTCGAATACAACGCGTGTCATTGGCGCACCCTGGTTTTTGGTGCGGAGCCGCCCCGTTATTGCTCCTGGGTGCTCTGAAGTCTCTCTGGAAGTCCCCTTTGTTAATTTTTTACTTTGGTTTTGTCAAAACCAACACCACAAGGTAGGCAGAGCTGCTCGGAACAAGCATGCAGGGTGTCGAATAGCCCAAGCTTACTAAATAGCTTTGCTGAGCATCTCCCTGAGATCGCGCCTGTGTACACCGAGGCCTTTGGAACAGATGCCACATTGTAATCGGTTTGTATACAATAAGAATACAGTTTGAAAACAACTTGTGTACAAATATTGGCGTGCTTAACTTGGTTGTCTATTGCTGGTATCGTGTTCGTGTGAGGCCAGCGTTCGCCGTTTGGGACTTGCCCGGATCTGGTGTTTCTGCAATACAAAATCTCCCTGTTCTTTGGCAGTATCTCCTGATAAATACCTTTTACCCATATCGCAAAAGCCCTATTTTGGTGAAAGCAATCGGGATAGGGGGGCGGTTTCCCGTCCCCCTCCCACACCACCGGGCATGCGGGTCCGCACCCGGTGGTTCGGTTAAGTTGACGACCTGAGTAGTCGCAGAGAACTATTTCTCTTTCCGGTT
>SDBS01008161.1_pt1 | contig 10134 bp, 8 predicted proteins | sample 2277091 | NCBI WGS metagenome assembly SDBS01 (sample SAMN10404972, study PRJNA504765) | marine sediment metagenome | isolation source: marine sediment core GS10_PC15, 163 cmbsf | place: Arctic Ocean: Southern Knipovich Ridge | collected 2010 | reverse complement strand
CTTTCTGGCGTTAATCGTGAATCCATTGAATTAAACAATTTAAAGACTTCATAAGGTGGTGTTCCGAGTCGGGTAAGTTTATGTCTTACTTCTTCTAACCCATTTTCTAATAAGATTGCATTAGTATACTCACGCATTAATGGGGCTGTTAAATATTCTATATTTAAGTTAGCAAGACGATCTTCAACTTCTCGAGCAATTTGTCTAGCTAAAAATAGCTCCATATCACCCTCTGTAATGAGGAATTCCTCAATTTTATTTGAGTCAAATAATTCCTTCGAATATTTTGAAGTTCTAATCATTTTTAATTTTGATTTTTCACCAAGAATTCGCTCTATGGATAAAATATTCTCAAAAATTTTTTTTCCGAATTGTGTGATATAATAGCCATTTTCTGTATTGTTAATCAATTCACATTTTTTTAAAGCATTTAGATGGAATGATAAGTTAACAGTAGAAGAATTACCTTCTAAGACATATTTTTGTAGTTTTGAAAAGGATATATCATTTTGAGAATTTTTCAACTTTTTAAGAATATCGAGCCTTACCTTTTGACCTAAAGTTTTTAACTGTTTTTCTAAAAAGTTACTATTTTTGTCGGAAATCACTTTACTTATCGAAATTAAACTATTTCTTTATATCTGCTTAACTAAATTATATGTTTATCACTTATATAACAATTTAGGATTTTTTTAATGTTATTTTGAATTAAAATAATATGTGGGTGATATGAAAGGATTTTTCAGTAGGTCAAAACAAAAAGTACATGTTATTTAAAAATTTGACAATCATGAGATATATCAAACTATAATTCTAATTTTTTTCTATAGTTTCTTTAAAATACGGGGATTTCAATTAATTTTTTTGTTAATAATAATTTTATAGTTGTTTTTTTGATATACATCAATTTTCTGTGGATTGGGAAAAAATTCTTTAAGAGATTGTTCGTATGGGATAATTTTGTTTATCACTATAATCAGTTTCCCTTTAATTTTTAGGAGATCTTTTGAAATTTTTAGAAAGTTAATAAATTCTTCTTTTCTTATGTGGGTTGGTGGATTAGCTACAATAAAATCAATAGTTTGGAAAGGGATATTAGGTTTTTCTAACCCATCCATTTCATGAACAATTGATTGGTCTATTTGGTAGTTATTTAAATTTCTTTTTAATAAATACAGGCTAATAATATCACTTTCAATGAAATGGATTTTTTTCGGCTCAAATTTTTTCGCGATGACAATCCCAATTACCCCTAAACCTGAAAAATAATCAATTATTTCATCATCTTTTGAAATTTTAGTTTCTTTTAAAACCGTTTCGATCAGAAAATTTGTTCCAACATCAACTTTATCTTTACTAAAAACCCCATCTGAGCTATAAAACTCAAATTCACTAAAATCCTTTTTATACTGAATTTTGAAAATATATTCTGTAAATTTTGATTGGATATTAAGAGTAGAATTGAATTTAGGTATAACATAAAAATTATAACTTTGGCTTTTCGATTTTGAATACTTTAATTGACTATTTGCTAACAATTTTGATATTACCTCATTCTGCTTTTTGCTACCAACTATGATTAACAACGCTAAGGTAGAGGATAAAGTGAAAATTTTATGTAATGCATATTTGATCAAGTTTAAAGCTAGGTTCGTTGGAAAAAGAATTATTGTCATTGTAGCATTCTCTGAACTAAAATTAGAATATATCCCAAAGAAATCCATAGTTACAGTAATCTTATTATTTAAGATTTTTTCTGCCAAAAACTGATTTTTTAATATATTAGAATAATATATGTAATTTGGGAAATAGAAAGTAATATAATTTGGAAATATATTTAAAAAGTTTTCTAAATTTGTCGGGTTAATAATAATTGGTAAATAAATTTTATCATTTGGTTTGATCGGAAAAATTCTTTTAATTTTATTAAAAGTTTTTTTTGAAAATGCGGGAGTAATCATAGAAATCTTATTTTATTATTAGGAATAAAATTTAAGGTTTTCTCAAGTAAATAATTATTTGAATATAAATAGCTTAAAACGCGTAGTCATTTAAGATTAAGTAATTTTTATATATATTGTTAGATTTTTATTTCAAAAAAGTCTACTTTACTCAATAAATAAAATTTTTAAAGACTTTAAATAATGTAGTCATATTGTAAAATTGTGATAAAAAATGACACAAAAACCTAAAGCTAAAAAGTTATTGCAAGTGGCGAGGGAAGCATGGGACCCTGAAAAAATAGTTGTTCAATATGATGATGCCCGATTGAAAATACTCAGTTATGCTATTCTTGCACCAAATCCATTTAACAAACAACCATGGCAATTGCTTTTGAAAAATACAAATGAAATCAGCTTATACATTGACCCAGATCGGTTATTACCGATGACAGACCCTTTACACCGTCTGATTTACGTCAGTCAGGGAACGTTTCTCGAATTACTATCCATTGCAGCTAGGGAATTTGGTTATAAACCTAGTATTCAATTATTCCCTGAAGGAATTGACCCTGTCGAAAAGACAGGAAAATCACCTGTTGCAAAGATCATAATCGAGAAAACAAAAGTTGAAAAAGAAGATCTGTTCAATCAGATACCATTACGAGTTACAAATCGTCGCCCTTACAAAGTACCTCCAATAACTGAAGAAGAATTAAATATACTCCAAAAAAGTTATAGCGAGAAAAATTACCCGATGAGATTTATCACAGATGCTGAGAAAATAAGCAAGATAGCAAAGCTTATGGCTGAAGCATTTAAAATAGAAGTATATACAGAGCGAACCTATGCTGCGACTCCAGAAATGTTTAGATTCAATGCCAATGAAGTTGCCAAGTACCGAGATGGTTTTAGTTATGAGAATATGGGTGTAACTGGAAATGTTAAATTTTTCGCAGAAAAGTTTTCTGGGCGAGACAAGAGCTTTAGTGAGTCATTCAAGAAGAGAACTGTGAATTCTGTTGAAAAGAACGCTCATACAGCCAAGGCTTTTGGAATAATGTTCACTCAAGAAAATAGCCGAATAGAACAGGTAGAAATTGGTAGAAGATATGCACGAGTTCATTTGACGGCTACAAAACTAAATTTATCTATGCAGATGATGAGTCAAATATTGGAGGAATATGAAGAATTAGTTGAAGTTCAAAAAAAGTTTTTGGAGATAATTAAACCTTATAAAGGTGTTCCTCAATTGCTTTTTAGGATTGGGCATGCAAAACCAACACCGCACTCACCACGACGGAAATTGGATGACTTTTTGAAAAGTTAAAATGTGAACAAAATAGTGCTACTCACTTTTTATATATCGAAATAGAATAATATCTAAATAGAAGCAATAATCAAGTTTCTGCAATCCTTTATATCTATCTAATAAATTTTTACTCTTATTTATACTTTGGAAAAGACCATCTTCATTAATTCAATTTATATGGAAAGAAACCAAATAGCCAAATATTTAGAGATGATTTTCACTTGCATAAAATCAAGGTTAATACATAAATATAATATGAATTTCATGGGGGTGGAAGTCCACTCGTAATAATAACAAGATTAAGTGAGGATCTTGATATAGAGAATCCTGCTTTATTAAAAGAAATCTCAAATAATTTTAAAACCATTGATTTCGGTAATAGGGGCGCAGGAAGAACCGATAAACCAGATATTCCTTATCCCGTTAAAAAGCTGGCTGATTACTTGATCCTTTTAAGTAGAGTGACATAGAAATAAAATATAATTAGTGTAGTTAACGAGCAGAGATCGCAATTCTCTCTATTTCGTCTCTTCGTTTTACAGCTCGAGAATCTTGACTATTCTGAGCAGCTAATAACAATTCTTGACTAAGATTTTCTTCAAATGTTTTTTCATTTGAATGTGTCCTCATCCCAATCGCTTGAACTAAATATTTAAGAGCTAAATCAACTCTTCTCTGGGGCGCGATATCTACTGCTGACGCGTAAGAGATGCCTCCCATCGCAATCTTGGTCGTTTCTTCTCTTGGCGCGCAGGTAACAATTGCATCTACTAAGATTTGGACGGGATTAACTCCAGTAGTTAAGTGAATTAACACAAAGGCATTTTTTAGGCTTCTCAATAACATAGCTTTTTTTCCTGAATGATATGAACTCTTCCTACCTCTAATTCTGCTCCCTATAAATCCCGGTGCAAGTAATCGGTTGGTAAAACGCTCAATAACAGAAATTTTAGATGATTTCCAAAATCTTCTATGCTCATGTCTACCAGCAGAATGGGGAATAATAATCGGTCGTAAATTTATGTAGTATTCCAAAGTTTTATCTCTAATTTCTATGTTCTCAAAAGACCATTGATTAAAAAGCTTAATTTCTTTTTTTGTTTTACCCATATTTATTTCCTCATTAACGAATTGGTTTTTCCTTCTTTCCGGATATTAAGGCTTCAAGTGAAATGCCATTTACTTTTACTACTTTATATCGAACTCCTGGAAGATCTCCAATTGAACGTCCTTTAGCTCCCCCGATTCCTTCAATAATAACTCGGTCATGTTCTTCTATGAAGTTAAGCGCACCATCTCCAGGGAGGAACGCTGTAACACTTTTTCCGTTCTTTTTCAGCTGAATTCTTACGCATTTCCTAATTGCAGAGTTGGGTTGTTTACTCTCACGGCCGACTTTTTGAAGTACAATCCCTAAAGCTTGAGGTGCATTTTCGATGGGATCAGATTTAGCTTTTAGCTTTAATTTCCTTCTTTTCCACTTAGTTTTTGACCAATTAAATTTCTTTCTATTAGCTTTAAGTTTTCTTGCGGCATAGAGACCTTTGGGCACTTTAATCATCACCAAATTTAACTATTGTTATAATGAGAAAAAATATATCCTAGAACTTAAAATTTATGTAATTGGCAATATTAAGTACCTAAGTAGTTAATTATTTCCTAATGTATTCCAACTAGTTCTTCTGTATCATTAAATCTGTGGTATAGACGACATCTCCTTGTAATTATTATTGCATCCCCTCTAAATTAAACTATAGTATAATTCACTCTACTCGTAAATCAAGGCTTTTGATAGCATTATAACAAATTTCTAGACATCCATTTAGATTATAGATTGAGCATTTTTCAAGAGTGTCATTTTTTGAATGAATAAATTTAGTATCATCATCAGATATGAAAGCACTCACCTGAAAACCTTTTTTTCCTTCCTTTTTAGCAAAAGCACGAAATACCCCATGGTCACTGCTACCAGATCCAATTTTTACAGACACCCTTTTAAGAGGTATCTTCAACTGATTTGCAGATGCTATTAAAACGTCATTTAAATTTTGATTTAAACGTTTTTTCTTGAGCATTCCAATCTTATCTATTAGACCTATATAAGTTCCTACCATATCAATATTAATGTTATAGGATTTGTCCAAATCATAATCATAAATTAGTTCTTCGAAATGTTTAATACAATATTGTTTTGAACCCCAATAACCCATTTCTTCAGCGCCAACCCAAAGAAAAATGACATCCGTTTTTTCCAGTGGTCGATTTTTAATTAACTTGGCTAATTCTAATAAAACTGCAACACCACTTGCATTATCAATTGACCCGTCAGAATTATTTAACCTTTTATCTGTAAGGATCAAGGTATTTACTATTAAAAAACTGATTCCACAAATAATGGAGATATTTCTGATCAATAAATATGGAGAGTCAATTTGAGTAAGTTTAAAAAGAGCCAAAAGTGACCATATAGAAAGAAAAGAAGCTAAAGCTATAAAAACTAATATTAAAATCCCTCCTAACTTATATAGAATCATCATAGTAGCCATTGGATAACTATGAGATGTCGTATCATGGTGAGCAGAAAAAATTATTACAGGTCTTTTAGGATAAAGATCTTCTGCTCGAAAAGTCGCGATAACATTTTTAGACACCTTTTTTTTTCCAATTTTAGAATCACGAGTGTTGTCGAAAATAAATTTTAACCCAAAGTAAAGCAAACTAAAAAATATTATATCAAGTGGAAAAATAACCCAAGATATGAAAGGATTTAACAAGATAATGATGTATATAAACATATATATCAGAATAAAAGTAAAAACTAATTTAATCACTAATAGTAATGTTTTGACCCATTCAAAGGATTCTACTGTATGGTCAATATTTTCCTTTTTTAATTGTTGTGAAATATAATTTAAACATTTTGTTTCACCTTCTGTTCCAGCCTGTCGCTTAAATGATAAAACTTTAACATGATTTATTGCTGCTTGTTCATCATATAGCTTAAAAGATGATACATCAATCACTTCGGGTTTAAATAATTAAGGAGATATATAATATGCTTATTATTAATAATTACTAACCAATTTAAATAAAAAACTTTAGTTATCAAATAGAAAACGAGAGTAAAAAATTTTTGTCTTACTAGATGTTTTTAGTATTAATAATTACATTATCAACATCAAAATACCGTAGTACTAATTCTTTGATTTTTTTGATCATCGACCCTTCTTTCCCGATTGCTTTTCCGCGATCTTGAGGTCGCACGGTTATTATTACGGTTTTTTTTTGATTTCTGCTCTCTTTAATTTCAATATCTTGAACTATAATAGAATTTTTCGTGGTTTGTAAAATATTTTGAATAAAATGATTAAGGTCTTCTGAAAAAGCTATCACGTCAATTTTCTTATTGAGTTTTAATTTTAAGTCTTTTACATGTTCACCCGCTTTACCTATCGCTTTACCAACATCTTCCTCCTTTACTAAAAAGACTATAACTTCAGTATCGTTATCAGATGTTCTAAATGAAAGACAGTCTTTTACAATCGCTCCAGAAATATTGTTAAATAAGGAAATAAGTTCCATTGCTTTCCTATCAATCTTAATATGTTTTTTTAGCATCGAAATTGTCAAAAGTGGGTTATTAAGTTTATTTATCTCTCAAAGACAATATATTGGAATCTCCTTCATTGATAATACCCATAACTGAAATCATGTATGGTTTAGCACATGCCAATCCAAGATCCCAAGAAGAGCCTTTATACTTGTGAATATAGATACTGTTTTTCCTCAGAGAATTATAATAATTTAATTGATTGGTTAATGCTGAGGGGCAGTTATTGCTAGTAATTATCATTTTAAGGGGCTCCTCTCGAAGATACTTTAAAACGCTATTTTTTCCATAAAGAATTTTCCCTGTTTTATAAGTAACGCGTATATTGGTATCGATATCAAATTCTTTCTTTTTCTTGCGTGATAAATCGATTTTCTCTATAATATTTTTACTTTTCTGTTTTGCCATGATAAATTCAAAATGAGTTTATATAATTAGTAATAATAATCCTTTAATTTTTAAGTTTTTTTCAGTGTTTTTATTTTTCAAAAAGAGTTTTATTTCTTCTTCTGCTTCAATATTTCTAAATTTGCATTTAGATCAAACATGATTATTAATTCGAAAATCGTCAAAATTAACTCTTGATCTTATTTGTAAGAATTATCAATTTCTTTTCAAGTTTTTGATTTTTTTATCCCTAATAATTAATAAATTGGTATCATAGGGTTTTTTTAATCCTTATTAAGTTTAAATTTTTCAAATAGTTTTTTACAATTTTTTCTTAAAACAAAATTCTTTGTTTCATAAATTTCTCAATTACAAAATTTAGGTAAAAAAAATACAAGGTCACAAAGTAATGAAACTAATTTTCGGATAATTGAAGATGTGAAATTAAAAAGTTACAATCACATTTTATTTTCATTTTTTTTTTTCTCATTCAGGATTTTTAGATTCGCATCTAAATCAAACATCACTGAAACCCTGCCGGTTCCAATTGGGCTAATTTGCCCCACAATCACATTCTCGGGAATTCCGCGAAGACGTTCTTCCTCTCCGTAGAGGCCTGCGTCTAATAGTTGATTAACTGTAACTTCAAAGGCCGCTCTAGCAAACACGCTAGATTTTGAACCAGATATTCCATGTCTTCCAATTGATTGAATTGATCCGGAGTAACACATCAAGTCAGATAGAATTAGGAGATGTCTTAAATCTACATCTAATCCTTGCTGTTCCAGGACTTTTTGGGATTCAAATATAATCATCTTACGTGCTGCTTCTATTCCATACAATTTTTCTATTTCATGAATATGATTTGAACCTGATCTAGTATGATCAACACCCTCAATTTGTATAACGCCTTGCAAATTAGTTCCTTCGGTTTTGATTATCCATTCCTTTCCATCATCCGAAGGTGTCAACAAACCCCTTTTTACTCCTCGAACACCCTTAACAACTTTTTTCATGATTTTTTCTCGTAATTTTTGCAGACTCTGAAGATCTTCAATTCCCGGATCTATAATAATTGAATTTCCTTCACGTTTTATTGTCCCTTTTTTCTTATAACGCTTTAAAATTTCAGGAATTTCATTTATATCTATTCCTTTCTTTTCGCATATTTCCGGGATTATATTAACAACAATTTGCCAATTGATAAAGTCTAAATCTACATCAGAAGTTATCTGTTCTATACGAATTTGCTCTATCCGGTTATGAACTATAAGCGCTTTATCCTCTGTCTCTCTGTATTCCTCTGTCAAATATAATTCCATTGTGGGTGTTGAAGGAAAACGACGAGCGTCTACGATTTCAATCAAACGAGGTAACCCTTGAGTAACTGAAAATTCTTCTACTCCAGCATAATGGAAAGTCCTTAAAGTCATCTGAGTCCCTGGTTCGCCAATGGATTGCGCTGCAATAGTACCAACAGGTTCAGAGGTTTCTACAAGTGCATTATTATAGTTTATATAAATTTTATTCAAGAAATATTCAAGCTGCTCCTTTTCAAGGTCTTCGTCAGCAATTTTATTTCTAATCTTATCGATTAGATCGCCGGGAATCCCATCTTTCCTTAATACTTCCAATTCTTGTTCTAAATAATCTTGAGTTATTTTTGCCATTTTTAAAACCTTTATAAATTTATCCTAATTTTTCAATTTTCCAATCGGAATAAGCTTTTGTTTCCTTTCCTCTCCAAATCGCTTTCTTTCCTGTTTCATCTTCGAAATTCTTATGGAGAACTTCATCGTCTTTAGTAGTCTCATCTTTAATTGACGTGGTTCTTGGTGAAAGTGCTTTTTTAGGTGCTTTTTTAGGTGCTTTTTTAGGTGCTTTTTTAGGCGTTTTTTTAACTACTTTTTTTGGTTGTGGAGAACCTTTTGTAGAGATAGGTTTTTTACTCATCTCTTTTCGAATCGCTCCTACATCAAGTGCTTTAGCTTTTAATAACAAAACATCTAAATTTACTGCAGCACCATGATCTGTATGCATTGCGTCTATTCCGTCATCGCCAAATCTAAATTGGATAATATTTTTTTCAGAATTTCTAACGGTTCCATCATTTTCTACAACCATATCTTGTAAAGCATTTACTAACCTACGTTGCATATATCCACTAGTAGATGTTCTTACTGCAGTGTCAACCAAGCCCTCTCTTCCGCCCATAGCGTGAAAGAAAAATTCCGCTGGTTTTAATCCATTCCGGTAAGAAGATTCTACAAAACCTCTTGATTTGGGAGAAAGATCATGAACTTTAAAATGAGGTAGAGTTCTACTACTGTAGCCTCTGTTAATCCTTTCACCTCTTATAGCCTGCTGACCCACAACCGCAGACATTTGTCCTAGATTTAATATATTTCCTCGCGCTCCTGATTTAGTCATAATAACTGAATGTGCTTCATCTCCAATAAACTCTGCTGCAATTTCTTCTGCCTTTTTACGGGCTTCAGCTAATTCTTGCCGTATTCTTAATTCTAACGTTTCTCTCATTGATCGACCGGGTGCTCGTCTAAGAATAGTTGTATCATTTTCATCAAAGGCTTTTATCAGTTTTTCGGATTCCTCATTTGCATGTTTGAGTATTTTCTCAATAACTTCATATGCAGGCCCATGCACATAAACTTCATCCAATCCCATTGTTATGCCATTTTTTCTTATAACATATAATAACATTTTAGTGGAACTGTCTAAAAATTGCTGACCTCTCGCATTTCCGTGATCCTTAATGATTCTTGCCAATATGCTATTTGGCTGCATTGCTCCATAGGAATTTTCATCAATCGTTCCAGTGAGTAATTTACCATTTGTGATTACTACATAAGCATCGTATTCACAGT
>SDBS01008160.1_pt1 | contig 10136 bp, 11 predicted proteins | sample 2277091 | NCBI WGS metagenome assembly SDBS01 (sample SAMN10404972, study PRJNA504765) | marine sediment metagenome | isolation source: marine sediment core GS10_PC15, 163 cmbsf | place: Arctic Ocean: Southern Knipovich Ridge | collected 2010 | reverse complement strand
CTGAAATACAATCGCATACCGGAAACTGTGGATAACCCTTTCGCATTCGTCAACCGGCGGAGTATTTGGTGGACACAGAGGACTGGTACCGTACCCAAAACACACCGGGTATTTGCATTTCCAGCGAACCTTCTCGTCCACAATTATATCCTTAGCCGAGACAGTAGCTGCTCTATCGACTCCCTCCAGCTCTTCTATTCTTCCAACCAGGGTCCTCAGGTCTTGCTGCATCTGGACTTCAAAAGCCTTTTCCATTTGATAGATTGGCATGAAGTCTTTCTTGATTTCCGTCATTTCTCTCCTCCTATAGAGCAAGTGCCATGAGCCGACATCTCCGATTTCAATCCACAATGAGGCATCCTGACCCTCATCGTTCTTGTCGCCAATAATATCCTCATGGAACTTGGGTGTCAATATTCTCCACTTCTTATTAGTGCAAAACCATTCTCCAATAACCCAATTATAGAAGCACTGCAATACAAATGTGCGTCTTTCAATACATCACCAAGGGGTTTTATATGCTTTGGGAATTTGAATAGCCCCTATTTGTACTATAATACAGGGTTTGGGATAGCCTGCACGTGTAATTACCCAAACTTGAGAGAAGGTTCAAGTAGAGCTACGCCCCCAGAATCTCCTTGTGCTTCAGCTTCAGAGGCTAAATGTATTGACCTGAATTGGTGTTAGTTGAATATCAACCTCGGGTACCCTTAAAAGTCGCCGAGCCGAAACCTCCCAATTGTGCCTCACCCGAGATATCGTCACCGGCCAGAGTGCCTTTGACGTCTACTTTGAGCTCGCCAACCTGTGGTGCATTTACCTGCATGGACCACTCAAACTCATCACCAGTGACTTTGCCCCCTTCGAATTGATATGTCCCCTGGTCACTGCTTATCGAGCCGCTGAGTGAATTGCCGTCCACTTTGAGCGTGATTGTACCCGGCGATGTGCCCATCGCTGAACTCCACTGGACATTATAGGTTCCGTCTACTGCCATTGTCGACCCTCCTCACTTGGGATTTCCCATTTCAACTCGTGATGAGGCATCCTGGCTCTCAACGCCCTTGTGACCAATACTATACCATAGCATCTGGTTGTTAATCTCTAACTCGGAGCCGTATGGTAGTCCTCCACTAGGAGTTTGTCAATACAAACCCAGGAATCGGACAAAATCAGTGTTTTGTCTCATCCGTAACAAGGAAGCAGGGAAAGCTTCCTTTTCTAAGTCTGAGTTCCACGCCTGGACTTCAGGCGTGACGATTAGCGGACCTTTTTCTCAATGATGGTGGTTCAGGCGCAGTACTTATCTGATTTTCCAAATAATCAAGTACCTGCAATCAGACAGTGTGTCCTTGCTTGAGGATTTGTTTTCATGTTCAATATTGACAAATCTATGCCAAATGGCTAACCTCAAAATGAAAAGGTAAATCCAGTTTAAAATGTGGTACAATTACTTTTGCCAGGCCGTTCCGGGAGGTGGCGGCAGTTATGGGTAATGGAGTAGTTGTACATACACGAGTCTCCACTTTAGAGCAAACCAGGGGGTATCTATCGAAGCACAGCTCGGTAGACTGCGCAGTTATGCTAGGTTCCGGGAATGGACGATAAAAGATGAGTTTACAGATGCCGGTTGGAGTGGTAAGGATGATAACCGCCCTGGCCTCAGACGCTTAATGGCTTCATGCCGTAGCTGAAGGCAGGCAATACCGTATCAGCCAGGGTCGGTGGCCTTCAGGCAGAACCCTCTACGGCCATCGCTGGCTTCCCGAACATCAGAAATGGGATATAGTAGTAGTAGAAGCGAAGGTAGTCAAATGCATCTACGAGCTATACCTGAAAGAAAACCTTGGAAGTATGAAGATTCCCATCCAGCTAAATAAAGAGGGTAAAATCACCCGGTTCGGATCTAAATGGCGCCTCAGTTCCGTGTACCGGATATTAACTCATCCGGGCTACAAGGGTGAACACCCTTCTCGTATCAATATGCCGTCTATCATCGATGAGGCCAACTGGGAACTGGCTCAGCTAAGGAGCTTTGTATCAAGAATAGGGGCGGGATTAGACCCCTGGACTTTAGAGGCAGGCAAGAGCTCCTCCGAACGTTGATAGAGAAGGTGCTCTACAACGGTCAGAATATTGAGATACAAACCATTATTCCCCCACGTGGACAATTGCAGCCAATCCACCGAGGGGGATTAAGGGGGTGAGATTCAATGACGAAAAAGAAAAAGACCTGGCAGGAGAAGCTGATGGACGACAAAGACCTGCCCCGGGTCGTAGAAATCACCGACAAAATGAGCCAGAGGTGGGGCACCGGCACCGTCGTTATCCCCGCCCCCCGCGAGGTCAACGAAATCATGTCCCGGGTCCCCGGAGGTAAACTAATCACCATCAACCAGATCCGGGAAACACTTGCCAGGAGACATGGCGCTACCATCGGCTGCCCGATAACTTGCGGAATCTTCGTCTCGATTGCCGCCCGGGCCGCCGACGAAGCCGCCGCTGAAGGCATCACCGATATTACTCCCTACTGGCGCACCCTTAAATCTAAAGGAGAACTCAACCCCAAATACCCCGGCGGTGTTGAAGACCAGTCCGCTCGCCTCCAATCCGAAGGCCACACCATCGACTCGACCCGCAAAGACCCCAGAGTCAAAGACTTTGAAAAGGCTCTGGTAGAGATGTAATTGATGAGTGCGAGATTTAACCGATTGGTAGTCAAAATGCCTGCACTACTCAGAGTTCTTAAGAGCAACCCCCTTTTAACTAGGGATAACCTTGTTGATATGCCAAGACAAGGTGTATATGTGTTTTATGAGAGTAGAAAAGCACTCTATGCTGGACGATCCAATCGCATGAAAGAAAGAATACAGGAGCATAGTCGACAGAGCTCCGATAATTATAGCGCTACATTTGCTCTTAGGCTTGCTAAGGAAGAATACGGTCGTAATCATGTAATACCTAAATCTGTGACAAACAAGGACTTATTAAGCACGAGTGAATTCAAATTATTATTTAGTCAAGCGAAAGAGCGTGTTGCAGGTATGAAAATCAGGGCGTTGAAAAGTGAAGACCAAGTGGAACAAACTCTTTTGGAGATTTATGCTGCACTCGCATTAAATACTAGATATAATGATTTCAGCACACATTAGATTGATGGAGCTGTAAATTGAAAACTTGGACTAAAGAAGAAGCATTACAAACTCTTAGAGAACTGGCTGACGAATCAGAGAAACTTAGGAATTCAAAAGCATTTTCAACTGAACGTACGAAGTGGCAATTGAAATGCTTGGAAACTCTTGAAGAGGTTTTCGGTCGAGCATCCCGATATTATCTGTCATTCGCTGCCATAAAATGGGGTCAAATACCCTCGGGGACAATAATAGACCCTTTAGAATACGAGGGTTACAGCTACCAAGTCGGTATCGATACCAAACGCCATGAATTCTTTGCTAGAGACCTTGAAACAGCTAAAGGTTTTCTACTCGGTGCAGCTAGTTACCTTGAAGAGCGAGAGCTGGCTGATGTATATAGTGCCAAAGATACAGGGCCTGAAGCTAGTCTTATCCTCAAGGTTCTCCACTTGGCTGAACATCAGCTAAGGAAGGTCATTAGAACCCAACCTGAGAAAGAGAAGCAGGTGCAGGATGCCTTTGAAAACTTGCTTATTGGTGCAGATATATCCTATGGGCGTGAAGTTGACAGTATTGAATATTCTAGTAGGACTTATATCCCTGATTTCTCACTTCCGAAGATTAGCTTGGCTGTAGAGGTGAAGCTATGTAACCGAAGTGAGCGTGAAAAGGAACTACCCGAAGAGATAAATGATGACATTCTTGCTTATCAAACCAAGTTCCCAAACCTGCTTTTCATTGTTTATGACCTCGGGTTTATCAGAGATATTGACAGATTCTGTGGTAGCTTTGAGCAACACGAGAATGTAACAATCAGAGTTATCAAGCACTGACCAGATTCTGTGAGAAAGGAATATCTTATGCTAAAAGGACAAGCCCATAAATACGGCGCTGATTCTTAGTAAGGAGACTGAATAGACGGGTTGTTTAAAAGGGGCGAAGCCCCTCTCCCCAAACCCTCCCCCTCTCCTTTGAAGGAGAGGGGGACACAGGGGGTGAGGTAGATAAAGAATCTCAAGTAACCCTGAACAAGGAGCCCTCATCATGCTAAAAGGACACGTTCACAAATACGGCGCTGATGAAGGTTCGTGATATAATCAAGATGATTGAGGATGATGGCTGGCATATTGTTGCCACTCGTGGCAGTCATCGTCAGTATAAGCATCCTACCAAGCCGGGTCGGGTTACCATCGCTGGTCATCCAAATCATGATGTAGCCCCAGGTACGTTAAATAGTATTATGAAGCAAGCAAAGCTCGAGAAGTAACCTAAGGAGTAGCCCAATGCACAAATATCTGGTCATTTTTGAAAAAGCTAACGGGAATTATTCCGCCTACTCACCGGATATGCCGGGCTGTATCGCCACTGGAAAAACCCGTCAAGAAGCGGAAAAGAACATCAAAGAGGCCATCGCCTTCCATATTGAAGGGCTGGTGAAGGATGGGTTGACAGTTCCTGAGCCAGCGTCATTCACTGAATATATTGAGGTCTAACACCCTGAAGGAGACCCTTTTATGCTAAAAGGACAAGCCCACAAATACGGCGCTGACGTAAATACCGATGCCATTATCCCCGCCCGCTATCTCAACGTCTCCGAACCGTCGGAATTAGCCAAACACTGCATGGAAGATATTGACGCCGACTTCGTTAATCGGGTTCAGCCCGGCGACATCATCGTCGCCACCACCAACTTCGGCTGTGGCTCGTCCCGCGAGCACGCCCCCCTTGCCATCAAGGCGTCCGCTATCTCCTGCGTCATCGCCGCTAGCTTTGCCCGCATCTTCTTCCGCAACGCCATCAATATCGGCCTCCCTCTCCTTGAGTGTGAAGAAGCAGCGGATAATATCCAGGCGGGCGACACCGTGGAGGTTGACCTGTCGACCGGCAGGATAAAGAACCTGACCAGCGGCAAAGACTTCACCGCCAGACCCTACCCCGCCTTTATGGCTGAGCTCATTTCCGCCGGTGGGCTCGTTGAATATACCAAGCAGAGACTGGCTGGTAGGAGGACTTGATGGCACAATTTGATATCGCGGTATTACCCGGTGACGGCATCGGCCCTGAGGTTACCAGCGAAGCCATCAAGGTCTTGCTCGCAGTCGGCAGGCGGTTCAACCACACCTTTAACCTGCACGACGACCTGATTGGTGGCATCGCTATTGACGAGACCGGTGAGGCGTTAACTAAGGACACCCTCAAGATGTGTAAGAAGTGTGATGCTGTACTGCTTGGTGCCGTCGGCGGTCCCAGGTGGGACGACCCCCTCGCTAAAGTCCGCCCTGAGGACGGTCTGCTGGCGTTGCGCAAGGGGCTGGGGCTGTTCGCCAATCTCCGCCCGGTCAAAGTCTTCCCCGTACTTGTCGATTCCACTAACTTGAAACCGGAGGTTATCAAGGGCGTCGACCTCATCTTTATCCGTGAGCTTACTGGCGGCCTTTACTTCGGCAAACCCAAGCGGCGCTGGCAGACATCCCGCGGTCGCCGTGCCGTCGATTCTATGGTCTACTCCGAGCAGGAGATTGAGCGCATTGTCCGCGTCGGCTTTGAGCTGGCACGCGGCCGGGGTAAGAAACTGGTCTCCGTAGACAAAGCCAACGTGCTGGAGTCCTCTCGCCTGTGGCGGCAGGTAGCCGTGGAAGTGGCTGAAGAATACCCTGACATCGAGTTGGAGCACATGCTGGTTGATGCCTGTGCCATGCGCCTCATCCAGAATCCTGCCTACCTTGACGTTCTCGTTACCGAAAATACCTTTGGTGACATCCTCACCGATGAAGCGTCAATGCTGGCCGGCTCTATGGGAATGCTCCCCTCCGCCAGCCTCGCCGGAGTCCCCCGGGAGGGAGTCAGTATCTTTGGCATGTATGAGCCTATTCACGGCAGTGCCCCTCGCCGTGCCGGGCAGAACATGGCTAACCCCATCGCCATTATTCTCAGCGTCGCCATGATGCTGCGTTACTCTCTGAGCTTGATTCCCGAAGCTCAGGCTGTTGAGCAGGCGGTTGATAGCGTGTTGCAGGATGACTACCGCACCTATGACATTATCAGTGAGGGCAAGACAAAGGTGGGGACAAAGGAGATGGGGGATTTGATTTCCGGGAAGGTGGCAGGTTAGAAATTGTCAGAAGTACAGCTTTATGACACGACACTGCGGGACGGGTCACAGAAAGAGGGAGTTTCCTTCTCTGCCGTTGACAAGCTGAACATCGCTCGCAAGCTTGATGAGCTCGGTGTCCACTTTATTGAGGGTGGCTGGCCTGGCTCTAATCCCAAGGATGCTGAGTTCTTTCAAAAGGCGCGAGACCTGACCCTCAGCAATTCTCGCATCGTTGTTTTTGGCAGCACCAGACGCCCCGGAACCAGACCGGAAAAAGATACCAACCTTACCACTCTGGTCGTTGCCGGCGTCGAAATAGCCGCCATTGTCGGCAAAAGCTCGGATTTGCAGGTTACTCAGGTGCTGGAAACCACCCTGGACGAGAACCTCGGCATGATTGCCGACTCCATAAGATACCTCCGGGCTCGCGGGCTTACCGTTTTCTTTGATGCCGAACACTTCTTTGACGGCTTCGAGAGTAATTCTGATTACAGTCTCCGTTGTTTGACTGCTGCCGCCGAAGCCGGGGCCGACTGCTTGGTGCTCTGTGATACCAACGGAGGTGCCTTACCTGGCGAAGTAACCCTCGCCGTTGAGGCAGCTAGAAAAGTAACTGCGGTGCCCCTCGGAATTCACACTCATAACGATACCGGATTGGCTGTGGCTAACACTCTGGCTGCGGTAAACGCTGGCGTCGCTCAGGTTCAGGGCACCATCAATGGCTACGGTGAGCGCTGTGGCAACGCCAACCTTTGCACCGTCATCCCTGTTCTGAAACTGAAGATGGGTATTGATTGCATCGCTGATGCTCAATTAGCTAAGCTAACCGAAATATCTCACTACGTCAGCGAAGCCGCTAACCTCGCCCCTGATTCCTCCTCACCTTACGTCGGTGCCAGTGCCTTCAGTCATAAAGCCGGCTATCATGCTTCCGGCATCAGCAAGTGGGCGGACGCCTACCAGCATATTGACCCGTCAACGGTGGGAAACCAGACCAACGTCGTCGTCTCTGAGCTATCCGGCAGGCGTAATATCATCTACAAGGCAAAGGAACGTGGTCTCGACTTGCCTGCGCAGGGTAAGGAAACGCAGAAATTATTGGAGCAGATCAAATTGCTCGAGAGTCAGGGCTTTCAATATGATAACGCCGAAGCCTCCTTTGACCTTCTCGTTCAGCGGGCTAAGCCCGATTATCAGCCGCCTTTTGAGCTGATCGACTTTATGGTCGTCATCGAGAAAAGACGGCGTCACCCTACCCGTAAAACTCTGGAAGAGACTCTGGCTGAAGCCATGGTTAAGATAAAGGTCGGTTCAGAAGTAATGCATACCGTTGCTGAGGGTAACGGCCCGGTCAATGCCTTGGACCTGGCATTGCGCAAGGCACTGCTTCAGTTCTACCCTAGCTTGGCTGCCATCAAGCTCGTCGACTACAAGGTTCGCATCCTTGAAGAAAGCACCGGCACCAGGTCTCAGGTGCGCGTCCTTATTGAGTCCAGCGACGGTGTTGAGGAGTGGCGGACCGTCGGTAGCTCAACCAATATTATCGAAGCCAGCTGGTTGGCCCTGGCCGATAGCTTGGAATACTGGCTGCTCAGGAAGGGCGAGAAAGCCCGGACGTCCTGACTTCGTTTATGGTAACCCCTTCTGCCATTGGAGGTCGTTACCTGCTTTGCAGTAGCTCCTTAACCTCCGGGACCTCTTCCGCATATTGCTCCAGCGGGACCTCTTCGCCAGCTATGTCTATCGCATACTGCCCTTTCGGAGAAACGACCACAATACCCACCAGACCCTTGGACCCATAACCGGCAACGCCCGGGTTGACCTCTTGGCAGACCACGGCAGTGCGTATGATTGGCAGCATCGTTATTTCCCCCACCGTAATCAGCTGTCCGGCGCTTACCTCTTCTTTTATTTCCAACGTGCCACCACCATTGACCTTATTGTGCGCAGTCCCACTGGCGAGAGAACGAACACCAGAAGATACCCCACTATCTGTATCAGGAACACCCTTATCTTGCCGTGTAGACTCCCCTCAAAGGTAGCTTCCTCAAAGGTCGGTACTATCCTCAGTCGTACACTATCGGAGGAAGTTAGCGGCGTCAGTAGTGGCCAGAGCATGGCGCACATCATACCGGTATCGGCAGGGTCGTCCAGCCCCACCCTTAGGTCAGCTTCTAGCTCCCTTACCTTGAGACAGCTCAGGATTTGTCTCGCTAGTCTGATAATCCTTCCCGGTAGCCCTTTGACTCTCAGTAGTGAAAGGAGGGGTTTCATGCCCCTCCTTCTTTTCTCCTCGGGTTTCTCCTTCGGTTTCTCGCTCTTCCGTGGCGATATGTCCTTCCAGACTCGTCCAAAGAGCCACCCGACCCTCGTCCTCACTTTCCTGTCCCCGGAAGTCTCCAGGTCAAATGTCATCTCCAACGGTATCAGCAACGCCAGAATGACCATAAGAATGATACCGACTGCGATATAAAGGGCGAGCACGCTCTTCTATCCTTCCTGTTTCTCTTTCTTCTTTTCTGCTCGCTTTTCCACAACCTTGCCCACGACATCAGTGACGCTCTCCACGAAGGAGGCCGCTTTCCCCTTGATTGCCTCGATTTTCACCCCGTCCTTGTTGACCACAATCACACCAATCGGCTTAATGCCGCCGCCACCACCCGTACCGCTGCCGCCACCCTCTCCTTTTTCGCCACCTTTACCGATTCCTCCCCCGCCACCGAAGCCAAAGCCAATGCTCACTAGTGGGATGATGGTATTCCCCTCAATTGTAATCGGCTCACCTACTACTGACTTGGTTGACAGGATTCGCTCAATTTCGCTGAGAGTTGTCTTGACCAGGCTCTCTATCTCTGACATCTCCATTTCCTTTTCACCTCCTCTTATAGCTTATTTTAATTATAGCTGTCTGCTTTGTGTTAAACAATGCTCAATGGTTAATCACGCACAATCCCAGACAGCCACAAGTATGATGCAGTTGTGACTTCTGAGAAGAGAGTTACCGCAACTCGGGGGCTGGGTTAGTCCCGAAGTTAGCAATAATACTCGCTAATGATAAGGCGTCGGGAGAAAAGAGCAGCCCTGGCGTTGAAGCAATCCTCAGCTAACCAGAACGCAATCTACCATAAAGATGTTTATTGTGTAGCTGTCGTATTTGCCCTGCACTGTTACCGTTTGTCCCGCTGTCAACCGGTCGAGTTCAGGTGTCTGTTGCTTTTCAAACACGCACAGGACACTCCTCGGCACTCTCTTGCCACTCTTGTCGCTGCTGTTCAGAACGACACAGGGCTTGTCAATGATATCGTCGACTGCTATCCTGCCCACCACCCCTGTTACCCTGAGAGTACTATCGCTGAATCTTTCATCTGCTCCGGCGGTGTCATCTTCAAATGCTTCGTCCAGTTCTCCAACCGTAACTTCTATTGCGTTTGATTCTAATTCAGGTGTGGACTTCAATTCAGGTTCAGCTTCCGCCTCAGGTTCAGCTTCCGCCTCTCGTTCTGGCTTAGTCTCCTCCGTTTCTGCTTCCGGTTCCGGTTCTACCTCAGCCTCCTCCACTGCTTCTGGCTCAGCTTTCGCCTCCGCCGCCGGTTCGGGCTCGACTACCGCAACCGCCTCAGGCTCCGGTTCAGCTTCTGGCTCAGCTTCCGCTTCTGGTTCTACCTCAGCCTTCTCCGCTAGTGCTTCCGGTTCTGGTTCTACCTCGGCTTCCTCCGTCACTGCTTCCGGCTCAGGTGCAGCCTCCGCAACTGCCTCAGATTCTGCTTCAGCTTCCTCCGTCACTGGCAATTCATCCCCGCGCAGTCTCTCTTCTTTCAGTTGCTCGTAAGTCTGCGGTATCTCTCGAAAAGCCTTGGAGATTAGAGGATAACCGCACCATTGACAGGCCCAGTCACTGGTTCTTTGCG
>SDBS01008159.1_pt1 | contig 10137 bp, 4 predicted proteins | sample 2277091 | NCBI WGS metagenome assembly SDBS01 (sample SAMN10404972, study PRJNA504765) | marine sediment metagenome | isolation source: marine sediment core GS10_PC15, 163 cmbsf | place: Arctic Ocean: Southern Knipovich Ridge | collected 2010 | reverse complement strand
GGTCCGTCCGGCATGAATTTCAGTGTCTGCTGGCGACACCCCCCCCAACGGCTAGAAAATAGTGGATTTCCCCCCCCCACCAGAGCCGATTTGCCGTAATATCGAGAAACATTTGTGGCATTGCGTTGACAAGGGAGCCGCGCCGTGATTCACTAGAGTCCTTAGAGACCAACACACCTAATATATAGGCAACATGGTTTTTCATGTCCTGAGATTATTAATTCAATATTTCGGGAGCCGGAATAAAATGGGCGTGTTGCCTCGAAGTACCTACCTTGGGAACTCCTAGTTCCCAAACCCGAACGAACGATTGTTACACCAGGAGTCAAGCAAGGGAAGTTTCAGTTTGGTCGATGGATACACGGCCACGGTGCAGGGGTGTAATTCTTGCCGCCGCAATTAAGGTGTTTGGATGCCTGATCTTCTTGCTTTAGCACGGATGTCGCTGTTTGGGGAGTTTGCGCGCGTTTTGCGTTCGGCGCGCACCCCACAAGGACGGAGTGCGCGCTGAGCGAACGTTCCGATCTCAGGAATGTAGAGTCGTTGGCTGATCCGGATTGGCTCTGTTGGTCTTCCTGCCATGGTAAGACGGCAGCACCTAGGATCTCGCCAGTTTTTTGAGACAAACCCGAGTCAATTGACGCGGGTTGGCTTTGCCGAGACTCTTGTTCCTGAGGATTGATGGCCGTCTTGTTCGGCTGGGCGTTTATTGGCGTTCCGTACCGCGCGTGATGTGATTTACTTCAACGAGAATAGCAACCGACAGCTTGGCGGGAAGAATTGATGGATAATCAAACGACGTCAGGCAAGGGGGCTTGGGCCTCACTTGCCGTGGGTACGGTTGTGCTGGGCACCTTCTTTGGTTGGGCCTATTGGCCGACCTTGCTGGCGCTGATCGGCAAGTGGGATAGCGAGCCCGACTATTCGCACGGGTATTTCGTCGTGCCGCTTGCCTTGTATTTTCTATGGGCACGCCGGGATCGCTTTCCCGGGGCACCACGCGGTCTGGCGTGGCCGGGCCTGATCTTGATTGGCCTGAGCATCGCCATCCGCGTCTGGGCCGGCCGCTATTACCTGGAGGCTATCGACGCCTGGTCGATTCCGCTCTGGGTGGCTGGCGTGGTTTGGCTGTTCGGCGGCTGGAAGGTTTTTTGCTGGAGCCTGCCTTCGGTCGCGTTTCTCTGGTTTATGATCCCCTTGCCGTGGCGCATAGAGCGTTGGTTTAGCCTTCCGCTGCAACGTATAGCAACGCACATCAGTACTTGGACTTTGCAGGCTTTGGGCCAGCCGGCCATCGCCGAGGGAAACACGATTCTGTTGGGCGAGAATTCGTTGAATATCGCCGAAGCCTGTTCCGGATTACGGATTTTCATGGGCATCGTGGCCTTGGCCTTCGCTTATGTGATCCTGGCGCGACGAACATGGTGGGAGAATGGCATCCTGCTGGTCGCCGTGGTTCCGATTGCCCTGATTGCCAATGCGACGCGAATCGTGTGCACGGGCCTGCTTTATCAACTGGTATCCGGGGAGGCGGCCCACGAGTTCACGCACAATTGGGCCGGCTACATAATGATTCCCTATGCTGCGTTATTGTTTGCCATGGCCCTGTGGTATTTGGGCAAGCTGGTGCACGAGGTCGAACTGGTCGGCGTCGGCTCCGTGGTTCGCCGAGAAAGGGCCTAGATGTTTTCCGAAGTACTAAACTCTTGCCGATGGGGCGTGTCGTAATCCGCGTTGGTTGCACCACGTATTAGACGGAGAAACTACCATGACTGACTCGCATCACACTCCCGAACCGAAGAACGTGATTTCGGCCCCTTTGCCGCGACCGACGGCGGCGCTTAGCCACCGGGGCGGTTCGCCCGGCAAGGCGCCGGAGCAGACAATGACGCCCGGCTTTGTGCTGGGCGCGCTGCGTCAATGGTGGAAGATCGCCACGCCGGCGGCGTTGATCCTGGCGACGGTTGGTGCGTCGCTGGTTTGGTATGACTTCGAGCCGGAGTATCAGGCTTCGGTCTGGCTGCAGATTAACGAACTGACTCCCTATATTGCTTTTCAATCGCAAGAGCAGTCCAAGCAGTTTGTCGAGACGCAGAAGGCACTCTTGAAGAGCCCGATGGTGTTGGGTCCGGTGGTGGCCGATGCAGAGATTCGCAAGGTGTTGCCGGAGCTGAGTGAGGAGTCTAACCCTATCGAGTGGTTGACGGAACAAATCGAAGTGCACCAACGAAACCGTGAATCCGAAATTTGGTTGATTTCGTTAAAGAACCCCTCCCAGAAGGGCGTGGCGCTGGTGGTCAACGCCGTGGTTGAGAAATATCTGGCCTTGTTGGTCCAACAGGAAAAACAGCAGAACAACAAGGTTCTGCAACTGCTGGAGGAGGCGCGGAGTCGGCGTTCTGCCGAAGTGACGCTGCTGCGTAAGAACATCAGAAATTTGACCCAACAGGCGACGGGGAAGGACCCTTATACGGTCGATCCGGCGGAGGAATACGGTACTCAGCGGCCCATATTGGCCAATCTGCAGAACCGACTGACAACGGCAGAAATCGAGCAGGAAGTTGCCTTGGCCAATCAACGTCTCTTCTTGAGTCAGTTGATCGGCAACAAGAATTCCAAAGTGCCACCCGAGAAGGTCGAAGGCTTGCTGGAACTGGACGCCGAGGAGCTTTTCGAGCAATTGCTCGGCGACCAGAAACTGGAGATCCCGGTCGACAAGATTGAACTTCTGGTTGCGAACGACCCGCGGGTCCAGGAATCCGAAGCCTTGCGGAATGCCATGCGGGAGCAACTTCAGGAGATCGCATCGATTTCCAAGAAACCATCGCAGAGCCCCGGATATCGGCGTCTACTTGAGGAAATCGACGGCAAGATGGGACGTCCCGAGGCGTTCGAGCAATTGGTAGTGAAGATCGGGCAGCTTCTGAAGCTCGACAGACCGGCCGAAGGCAAGGAGGAAACGCCCGAGCGAAAGAAGCTCTTGCGAGAAATCGTCCGGCTCTGTCCGGACGACGAACTCCTGGAGAAACTGAAGACCGAGGTCCAAACCCTGCGCGGCATCGCGACGAATTCCGAGCAGGGCAAAGACTCCGCGAAATTCAAGGAGAAGTCTGCTGCGATCTCCGACCAGTACACCGGGGACGTGGTCCTTGCATGCATCCACACGGCCGTCCGGAACTTGCTTGATATCAAGGCCAAGTCGGCTCGCGGCGAGGACGATTCGGACTATCGCGACGCGTTTCAGGAGTTGAAAGACAACTGCGGAGACACGGGGACTCTTGCCTTGCTCAAAGCAGGATTGCGTCAACAATTGATTGCCCAGATGAAGGCTAAGTTCCACAGTGACCGCGAGCAGGAGTTTGCTTTGTTGAAGCAGGATCTGGAGCGATACAAGATCGAGAAAAAACTGTTTCGGGAGCGTTTTGAGGAGGAGTTGAAGAATGTCAAGGGATATAGCTTGGACATCTTGGAGATGGGGTTCAAACAGGCCGAGTTGGAACGGGCCCAGGATGTCTTAGTCAGGATTGCACAACGAAAGTTAGCGATCGACGACCGGACGCGTGCTCCCCGCCGCGTAAGTTTGCTGCGGTCGGCAGAGAAACCCAACGCTCCGATCGAGTTGATTCCCTACAAGTTGCTGACTCTGGCCGTGGTGGGAGGGTTGTTTTTCCCATTCCTGTTGGCCGTCGGTTGGGAGCGTGTCCTGCAACGCGTCAATAGCCCGCATCAATTGGAACGTGATTCCGACATGATCGTGATCGGGGAGACCCCGCGCTTGCCCGTGCGGCCGCACGGTTCGCGCCGGTCGGGAGGCCGGAACTCGCGGCGCAATCTGGGGATCTTCGAAGAGAGTATCGACGGCGTGCGAACGTGTCTGATGCTCTCCGAACCGCTGCAAGACTTTCAGGTCTTGGCGGTCACCAGCGCGACGAAGAAAGAGGGTAAGACGAGCGTGGCGTCGCAACTGGCGGTGAGTATCGCCCGCGCTACCGGAACCCCGACCCTGTTGGTCGACGGCGACATGCGCTCGCCGGATATCCACAACATATTCGATATTCCGTTGGAACCGGGGTTGGCTGAAGTGATGACCTCCAAGTGCGAACTGGACGAAGCGATCGCCAAGGATTGGAGCGAATACGTGCACCTGCTTCCTGCCGGAAAGCTCCGCGTAAATCCTCACAAGCTGATGGGTAACGGAAAGGTGAAGAAGCTGTTTGACGAGCTTCGTTCCCGATACCGCTATATCGTCATCGACACGCCTCCGGTGCTTGCGGCCAGTGAAGCCTTGGTGTTGGCCAAGACGGCCGACGCCTCGTTGCTGTGTGCAATGCAGGATAGAAGTCGCTTGGACCAGGTGAGAAAAGGATACGGTCGGCTATTGGCGGCCGGCGCCCGACCGGCAGGCACCGTGCTCAACGGTGTCCCGGTGAAGCGCTACACCTACCGTTACGGCGACTACGCTTACGACCAGGACTAGCCGCCTGTTTCATCGAGTTGATTGCCGGCTTTGGGCCGGCCGAAACGAACCTCGCAAGAGACCCATTTCATGACTTCTTCTGCATCCGGTAACGAGACAAAAAGGCGGGAAACCCGCCGAGAACTCAACGTGCGCCTGTTGGTGGGTACGTTGATTACCCTGACCGTGCTGGCTGTGGTCGGATTCTTCTGGTGGCAGTTTCAAGTGGGCCGGACGGCCGGAGCGCTGTTGAGTCGGGCCGAGAGTTTCGAAGCGGAAGAAGAGTGGATGGATGCGGCCACTTACCTTCATCGATACTTGCGTTTGAATCCGGCCGATGAGATGACGCAGATTAAACTGGCCGAAACTTACGGCAAATGGGGGCAACAACCGCGACAAAGCGTCCAGTTGTATTACAACGCGGTAGGCGTCGCCGCCGCTAGTCAGGACGACAAAGTAAAGGCCAAGGAGCCTGAACTTCGCCGCCAACTGGCGGAATTACTGCTGGCCTTCAGGCAGTTCGTTTCTGCCCAGGAAGAGGCCAAACGCCTTGGCAAGGAGGATGCACAGGGTTGGTATTTGCTGGCGTCGGCCATCTATGGCCAATGGCGAAGCGAGACTTTGCGTAGAGAGAATCGCCAGATCGAATCCGCCGATCCTGCGAACGACGAAACGACTCAGGGCAAGTGGCCTGCCGATTCCATCGGCGCGGAGTTCGGACCGGACGGAACGCTCGACGAAGCGCTTGAGCGAGCCTTGAAGCTGAACCCGGAAAAGATCGATCTAACCACCTCGTTGGCCCGCGTCTATCGGCAGGCGGAAGAGTTTCTCGGCGAGAAAAATGGCGAGATGAAAGCCGAAGACCGTGCGAAGAAGGCCGACGATCTGGTCGATCAGATGGTGGCGGCCGACCCGAAGAATCCCGACGCCTTGCTGGCTCGATTCCTCTACCGAGCCCAAAACAAGCTGCCGGAGGCCGACGACGAACTGACGGCCGCCCTAAATCAAGGCGCCGAGCAGATTATCAGCCGCTGGCCTGATCACTTGGGTATCCTACGCTTTGCGGCCACCCGTTCCGCGGAGGGGTGGCCTCAAGGTGGTTCTAAGAAAGAGATTCGCGAACATTTCGATGGGGCCACCAAATTGTATGGGCATATCATCGCCCAGGTCGATCCGGAACACCTGATGTCCTATATGGCCCTGGGGGAGATTCACTCTCTTCTGGGTGAATCGGAACAAGCGATCAAAATGCTGAAAAAGGCCATTGCGGTCGAAGAAACGCCGGGAGATACTTCGCTGCGTTTCCAGCTACATGACCGATTGGTCCGAACCCTTTCGGCGACACTTCAATTGGACGAGGCCGCCGAGACCTTGGATCGCTTCGAGAGTCTCCTTGCCGACTCCGGTCAAAGCATCTCGCGGTCGCAGCTAGCGACCCAAACCCGCACGATCACGTTATTGCGAGGCGAATTGCACTTAAGGCAAGGGAATCTCGGCGAAGGCGTGCGCCTGTTGCGACAGGTCGTGTTGAACAAGGCGACGACGCCCCAGGAAGTCCGTCAGTCATTTCAAGCGTGGCAGCGATTGGGGAACATTAATGCGCTCTTCTCGCGGTGGGTGGCGGCAGCCAAGGCGTATGAACGTGCCGCGAACCTCCGTCCCACCGATGCGCAAACCAGGCTTGGCGCCGCAAGAAGCTGGGCCAAGGCTCTTCGCTTTGACGAGGCGATTCGTTGGTACAAGCGAGCGTTGGAGTTGGACGACGTGCAGACAACTTGGCTGGCGCTGGCCTACATCCGGCTTCAGCAACAACGCCTCCTGCCGCAGAGTGAGCGGGATTGGGCGCCTTTTCAGCAGGAACTGGCTCAGGCCCGCACACCCAAAGACGGAAAGCCGCTGATCGCCGTCTGGCGCATTCCCCTGCTGGAAGCGCAGTACAAGAAAGCCCGCGCCGAAGAGCAGCAGAAAGGGGAAGAGGCGGCACAGCAGATGCTAACAACGCTCAGGAACCTGGAAAAAGGTAACGCCTCATCTCAAGCTCTGATGCAGCAACTTGTTACGCTTTATCAAGAACTGGAAGCGCCGAAAGACGCCGATCGCGCGATAGGAAAATTCGTCGAGTTGGCCAAGGACTCGCTGGAATCCTATACACTTCCAGCCTGGACATACGCCGGCCGCGGCGAGTATCAGCGGGCGCATAAGTTGCTAGAGACGAAGATTGTCGAAATAGATGACCTCGATAACTCGGACCGTCGCCAGGCCGTGATTCGCAGGAGACTGGTTCGTGCGCTGGCGGGAATCCATCTTGCCGAAGGGAAACGGAAAACGACCCGCCCGCAAGTCAACTTACAGCAGGCGCGGGCCGCTTTCGAGAATGCCTTGAAATGGGACCCGAAAAGCACTCAGGCCTACGAGCGACTGGTTGCCGTGCTTTGTCAGACCAAAGAATTCGATCTGGCCAGGCACCGACTTCGCGAGGCCAAAAAGCTTGGGGTGTCGACGGCCCGCTTGCATGCCTTGGAGGTTATCGCGGCGCGAGGCTTGGGGGAATCGGATCAGGCCATTGCCCTGGCCCGCGAAACCGTCAAGCAGCACCCGGAGAATCCCTTGGCCAAGGTTGGTCTGGGGCAGCTTCTGCTTGCGGCCGACAAGACAGACGAGGCCGAAAGGATCTTTCGCGAGGCTCTCTACCTTGCACCGAGCGACTCGCGAACCGTCGACTCGCTCTTCAGTCTGTTTGTAAAATCCGAGAATCTCGATCGCGCCAAGGCCGTTCTTAAAGAACTTGAAGAGGACAAAAAACTCACCGAAATCCAGCGGACACTGACGCGAGCCCGAGGTTACGAAGTCATCGGGGATCAAGATCGGGCTAAAAAGATTTTCGAGAAGGCGGCAGCCGATCATCCGGATGACGTGAGCGTTCACCGGCGTCGGGCGGATTTCCTGTTGCATTATGAACCACTGGAGGCTCAGGCGGCCCTTGAAAAGATCAAGGAATTGCAGCCATACTCCGACGTCGATTTGCGGAATCTGGCCGTATTCCTGGCCGAATATAGCCGAATGACGCCAGAGGCAGAAGAAGACCCGAAACACCAGGAAGAAGACCGATTGGGTTTCCAGAAGGCGATCGAGCATCTCGAAACAATCGTTGATCGTTCCGCGGAGTTCAACCCGCCGGATCATTCGGTGTTGGCCCAGCTCTATGAGTCCGAGTTCCGACTGCAAACCGTTCGCGGTCAACCCACGGACCGTCTGCGTGCGGCCGATAGCCAACATCGATCCTTGGTAACGCGGGCCAACCGCGAGCCGGGCCATCTGGTTGCCTATCTGAATTTCCTGTTGCGGCACGTTTTGGAAGCTCCCGACGACGACGCGCCCTTGCAGGTATCGTTCGAAGACATCGATCGCTGGCTGAAGCAGTTGGAAAAGGCCTCTCCCGACAGCCTTGTCGCCATCCAATTGCGAGGGCGCTGGCTGCTGAAGCAAGATCGCGCCTCGGAAATCAAGCCGCGCGTGGAAGCCATGTTCGAAAAAGCCCGGGAAGAAGTTTCCCTCGGCGACGATCCGGACGAAGCCCAGCGTCGTCAGGCCCAAGTCTGCGTCTTGGCCGCCAATCTGTACATGGCGCTGAAGCAATATGAGCCCGCCCAAGATTGGAGCGAACGCCTCCAGGAGTTGCAGCCGGAGCGATACGGCGTGTTGGCCCTTTGTTTGGCACAACAGGGACAAATGGAAAAGGCGATCGAACTGTGCATTCGCAACGCCAAGTCGGACGATTCTCCGCAAGCCGTGCTGACCTTGATCTCGGTGCTGACCGCCGGTAAACCCTCGCCCGAAGATTTCGAGCGTGCCGAACCGCTGCTAAGCAAAGCGGCCAAAGACTACGCCGACAATCCTGGTTTGCTGTCCGCGGTGGCTGGCGCCAGAATACTTCAAGCGCGCGACAAAGATGCCGTGCAACTATACAAGAAAGTGCTCGAACTGAAGCCCCGTGACGTCGCGGCATTGAATAATCTGGCCACGCTGCTGGCCGAATCGAAACAGCCCGATGCGCTGGCCGAGGCCCGCAAGTATATCGATCAAGCTATTAACTCTACCGGCGAACGGTCCCTTTTGCTGGACACCAAAGGCATGATCTTGCTGCAACAAGGTGATCCGCAGCAAGCCATGGCCTGTCTAGAAGCCGCCGTGGCGATACCCAAACCCGATCCGCGATACTATTTCCATCTGGCGGTCGCCTACCTGCGCGCCGACATGAGGGCGCAGGCCGAAATTGCTTTTCGCCAGGCACTCGATCAAGATCTAGAAGGGCAGCTTCTCATGCATACCGACAAGGAGCTGCTGGCACAGATGAAACAGGAATTTGCCGCTGACTCTTCACCAAAAACACCTTCCTCGTAAATAGTTAGTACGTTATGAAACAGTTTCTTCCCATTCTGGCCGTTGCCCTGGTAGTGACGTTGACGATCGCCTCCGGATGGATTCACGGCCATTTGAACAGCCGCTGGGGCCCGCCGCAAGCGATGCTCGAAGTGGCGGAGAAGTTGGAATCGCTGCCCACGCAGTTTCCGGCAGGTAATCCGCAAGCGTCTCCAGACGAAGACGCGACCGAGCCAACCGAGTCGACCGAGACACCTGAGTCGCCGGCCGTCGACTCGCTGTTGGGAGAAGCCCAATGGGTCATGAAGTCGGATGACCCCATGGATCCCTTTGCGTTGAAGATGCTGCGATGTGCCGGATACGTCAACCGGAGTTACGAGCATTCGATCACCGGCGCCACGATCCGCATGTCGATCATCCTTGGGCCGTCGGGAGAAATCGCCGTTCACACACCCGAGGTCTGTTTTTCCAGCCGCCAATACGAGGAGCCGGGCGAGCGCCAGAGCGTTGCCATTGAGTGCCAGGACGGTTCGAAAGGCGAGTTTTGGACCAACGAATTTCAACCCAGAGACAAAATCAACGGACGGCCAATTCGCGTGCTTTATGCCTGGAGCACTGGCGGAACCTGGATGGCGGCCAAGGGTTCCGACTTGAGGTTCTCTGGCCAGCCATACCTTTACAAGATTCAGCTCTCCGTGGCCGACGAGGCTGTGGGCAGGAATTTTCTGCGGGACCTGATCCCCGTGGCCAAGCGGTACCTGATCGAGTTGAATAACAACTAAGATCGAACGAAAGAAACCTTGCCTCACCACAACGCCAACGCAATGGATATCCCCAGTCAACGGGTGGTCACAAGCCGTGTTGCCGTGGAAACTACGGTCTCGACTACGGCAAACACGGCCTGCGAGAGATCCGTTTTGACCGCCGACCAATGCAGATCCTCGGTTGCCCGCAAAGGTCGCCGCCAGGGAGAACATCTTCGCACATGCTTCGACGGCAGGTGCTTGACTTTTCCTGTCGATCTGCTACAATGGCGACTTCCGTGCAGGGGCCGAACTGGGCCCTTTGGATCCCACCGTTGTCGACCAAAGGATTTGCGTCACAAGGAAGGACAAGTCGTTGACGCGCGTGGCAGGGCTAAGGCATCAGAAGAAGTCTTTTTAAGCGGAGAAAAGACTCAACGGACACGTAATTGCTTGCAGGAGTTTGCCCCATGTCTGTCGTCAATCGCCTAAAACCAAAGCAACCTCGTAAGACTTTGAGAGCCTTCGCGGCTTGGCCTAACGGATCCGAGGGCAATA
>SDBS01008158.1_pt1 | contig 10138 bp, 9 predicted proteins | sample 2277091 | NCBI WGS metagenome assembly SDBS01 (sample SAMN10404972, study PRJNA504765) | marine sediment metagenome | isolation source: marine sediment core GS10_PC15, 163 cmbsf | place: Arctic Ocean: Southern Knipovich Ridge | collected 2010 | reverse complement strand
GATAATATAACCAAAGAAAACTTACTGAAGTATTATATCAAAAACGAAACTAACTCCAAGTACAGGGAAGGAATAAAAGAATTAAAATCGAGGGGATATATTATTAAAGCCATTGTTTGTGATGGCCGCAGGGGACTAATCCAGTCCTTTGAAAATATACCTGTACAAATGTGCCAGTTTCATCAAGCAGCAATTCTCAGGAGGTATATCACAAAAAACCCAAGAATGCCTGCTGCCATTGAATTAAAGCAAATAGCAGAACTAATGAAACAGACCGATAAAGAGTCGTTTGAAGGATCTTTAAACGAATGGTATTTAAAGTGGGAACCGTTTCTAAATGAAAGGTCTGTCCATCGAAAGAAAAAAGAAGTTTATTGATGAGTTTTTGAAGGCATAAAGACTTCTGAAAAAGTAAAAGGAGCCCAAAAAATGAACTTATTTATTTTGACTTTTTCGTCAGTCATCAAGTGTATCCCTGGCAGGTTGCTCTCCAGCAGAGCCTACTTCCGTTTAACTTGATAAAACAAAAATATAAATCAGAAATATATGATGCAAAAACTGTTGAAAAATATTGCAACCATTTTGTCCACTTGGAAGAATGCTGTTGAAAAGTGCAACCATTTTGTCTATTATACCTACATTTAGTTTTAATGTAGTCTCTTAATGGGGTAACATTTTTAATGACCATTAAAGTTCTGATATAAACACTTTCCAGTTGGTGTTTGTGCAAGTCCTCCCAGTCCGGTACAGCACAATGTGGAAGGAAGGGCTTCCCCAACAGCTTTCATGGCATCAATTACTTCATTGTAAGGTATTACAGGGTGGTATCCGGCCCGGGACATTATAGATGAGTTGAGGGCGTTAGTAGCTGCCATAATATTTTTCCCCAAACAAGGTACTTCAACCCGCACTGCAACAGGATCACAAACAAGTCCCAGTTCATTTTGCAAGGCCATTGATGCTGCATCTATCGCCTGTTTAGCAGTGCCTCCATTTAACTCAACCAGTCCGGCGGCAGCCATAGCTGCCCCTGAACCCGTTTCAACCTGGCAACCACCCTCTTCTGCTGAAAAAGTGTATTTGCTTGCAATGAAAACACCGGTAATTCCTGCTGCAAGGAAAGCCCTGGCCATTTGTTTCAAATCAAATTCTTGCTCTTGTAGTGAACCAAACAAAGCCCCTCCAACCACTCCGCAACTACCGGCAGTAGGTGTAGCCACGATGAGTCCCATCGAACTTTTTACCTCCATAATAGCACTTGTAAAAGCTATTATTGTGCTGTTGATTGTTTTTTTAATAAGTCCTTTTTTTTCAGCAGCTTCAATCAGTGTTGACTGGGTTCCCAAAATCCTGTCTTTAAAGTGGGTGCCTTTTAAGCCTTCATCTATAGAATTTTTTACGATGAGAACTATTTCTTCCATTTTTTTTATGATGGAACTGCTATCCAAACCGGTACGGGCACTTTCGTACATGATGGCCATATCAGATAAGGTAAGATGTTCCTGTGTTGCCAACTTCAGCATTTCATCCACAGTAGTAAAGGGAAGACTTATTTCAGTAACTGATGGTGCCGGCATCACTGGAAATAATTCAAAATTCCAATCTGTTTTTTTTTTCAGACCGGAGAGATTTTCAATTTCTTTACTCAAACTCCTGCCAGATTTAACATTTACCAGCAAGTTCCCATTAATATCTTGTGATTTGGATAATTTGAAATCTGAAAGATTTATAGTTAGAACTTGTTCAATTTCAAAAATATCTTCTTCGGTTACATTTTGAAAAAACAATAGGTTTTCAAAAAAATCACCTTTTATGGAAACTTTAAACTTATTCCATTCCAATATTTCAAACATACCCCCGCCGGTTGAAATGGCCAGAATATTCAAATCTTCCCTGTCAGGATATTGAAGCTTGATTTGATAAGCATTAGGGTGTTTGTTTTCAATATCAGTAATAATATATTCAATGTGGAAATTGCTGTTTTCAAGATGTTTTTCGTAATTTATGATTTCTTTGTCTGTCATTTCCAAACCTAATAAACCGCCTGACAGCCCCATTGCCGAACCCTGCCCCAGGTAAGTGGTGGCCAGCGATCCGGTTCGGTCAAACTTTACTACTACACGAGTGTAATTTGGCATACCCGACTGCCTGATAAGGTTTCCAATACGATAGGCAGCAGCAGTATGTGAACTGGATGGCCCCCTCATAACAGGGCCAATTACATCGTTAAAGATACTTGGTATATGTTTTGGCATCATGCGTTAGATTAAAAAAATTATTGCTGTGAATATTTCTCAAATATTGAATTAGCCATAAACAAATCCTGAACACCCAGCCCCACACTTTTAAAAATCGTTATTTCATTATCATTTTGCCGTCCGTTGGCTTTTTTGTTTATAAGTTCGCCAAGTTCCGCATCAACTATATCTTCGCTAAAAATATGCTCATTGACGGGCTTTATCAAATCTCCGGATTCTTTCAGGACTGATTCCCGCGAATCCACAAAAAGTTTCCCGGCTTTAATTATTAATGGATCTAACTCCTGCATAGTTGGTTTGTATGAACCGATAGCATTTATATGAACACCTCTTGAAATATCCTTCTGATAAAATAACGGTTTTTCTGAGTTGGTTGCTGTACAGATAATATCAGCCTGTTTTAAATAATCTATATTTTTCTCAACCCGGATAGAGATGTTCAGTTTCCCTTCCATTTCCGCTTTAAATTTGTTGGCAGTATCTGTATTAAGATCGTATAACAAGACTTGTTTTATTGCTCTCACACTACAAGCAGATTCCAGTTGCGTTTTACCCTGTACACCGCAACCAAATATAGCTGCGGTCTCTGCATCCTTACGGGCAAGCAATTTTGTGGCAATACCTCCGGCTGCACCTGTTCGCAGGGCTGTAATATATGCTCCATCCATCATTGACAGGATTGCTCCCGTCTCCATATCCAATAATAAAACCACACCTAAAATGGCAGGTATTCCCTGAATACCCCCATCTTTTTTTTGTGTAATTATTTTTACGGCTATTCGACCTAGTTTTTCATTATAAGCAGGTTTAAAAAACAAATCCAGTTTATTTATACTCGAAATATAGCGCTGCGGCACCTTACTTGATCCATCAGAAAAACTTGCGAAAGCCTGCTCCATAGCATTTATGGCTTCTCTCATGCTAATCAGGTTTTTTATTTCTGCCGTATTCAGTATCTTGATACCCTGAAAAATCTGGTCGCTCATAAACTGCCCTTTATTTTTGCTTGTAGCTTTTAAATGTTTCATCTTTGATTATTGATTTGTTATTTCCCCCCGGCAGGCAAATGCTGCAAGAAATATTTATACATTGAATTTCTCAAATGCAGCGTTGTCCCTTCTCTTTCTCTAATGGCATGGGTTCGCATGGGATATTCTATCATTGTGAAATATTTGTTTTCTTTTATCAGTTTGTCTGCAAGCACTTCTAAATTTTGATAGTGGCAATTGTCGTCGCCCGAACCATAAATTAATAAAAGGTTTCCTTCCAATCCGTTGGAATGTGTAAAAGGGCTGCCTTCTTTGTAAGCTTCTTCATTGTCTTCAACTTGCCCCATATATCTTTCCTGATAAAAGGAATCATAGAATTTCTGGTTGGCCACAAAAGCAATGGCCACACCGGTTTTATAAATCTCCGGAAACCGGAACATGCAATTTAGGGTCATGGAACCACCACCGCTCCATCCCCAGATTCCTATTCTGTTTGTGTCGATAAAATCCCATTTTTGCATAATATATTTAGCTGAGGCTGCCTGGTCAAATGGTGCAACAATTCCAATTTTCCTGTAAATGCTTTCTTTCCATGCCCTTCCCCTTGGCACTTTGGTACCTCTGTTGTCCACGCTAATTATGATATATCCTTGTTGTGAAAGAAAATAATCCCACAAATCATTTCCCGACCATTTGTCCTGAACCGTTGTGCCGGCAGGTTCGCCATACACATAAAAAATCACAGGGTACTTTTTGCCGGGGTCAAAATCGGGGGGCTTAACCATGTAGGCATCAAGCAGCAGGCTGTCCTCCACGGGAATCCTGAAATATTCTTTCAATTGAATGTTGAGGTTTGCAAACTTTTGTTTCAGCGCTTCGTTGTCTTCCAGTGTCCTGATTAATTTATGGTCTTTAAGCCTGATAATATCAATAACAGGAGGTGTGCTGTGGTTGGAGAAAGTGTGGATGGCATATTTTTTATCGGGGGAGATATTGTAATGATGATGCCCCGTTTGGTCTTCGGGGGAAAGTCTTTCGTGCTGTCCTTTTCCATCCGTTTTTGTTTTGTACAGATAGCGTTGTGTGGGCTTATCGGGGGAGGCCATAAAATATGCATATCCGGCTTTTTCGTCTATGCCCAAAGATTGGATAACCTCAAAATCGCCTTTGGTAATCTGTTGCAAATTGTTTCCATCCGAGGAAACCAAATAGAGGTGCAGCCAACCGCTCCGGTCGCTCTTCCAGGTAAATTCCTTTCCGCCATTTATCCATGTCAAATCATCAACAGTCTCGGTCCACGATGCAGTTTCTTCTGTAAAAATTACTTTTGCCAGGCCTGTTTCAGCATCAGCGAGGATGATGTTATTTTTATTCTGCCGGCGGTTTATTTGTTGGATAACCAGTTCGTTGGGCCGGACGGTCCATTCCATCCGTGGCAGGTAGTTGTTTCTTTTATCGCCCTCTATTTGCATCCATGTAATTTGCTTGTCCTTTAAATTTATCACGCCAATTTTTGCTTCAGGATTGGTAGTGCCCACCTTGGGATATGCAAAAGAAATTGTCTTAGCATAAACCGAGTCGATGTTATTTATCAAGGTGAAAATGCCCACTCCTTCGGTGTTGATTTGCCAGAAAGCAATTTTATCACTGTCGTCGCTCCATCTGAAAGCATCGCGCAAGTCAAACTCTTCTTCGTAAGCCCAGTCCGTTGTTCCGTTGATGATATTGCCTTTGCCGTCAAAAGTGAGTTGTTCAATGTTGCCGTTTGAAATGTTTTCTACATAAATGTTCTTTTCCGAAATATAAGCGACTCGCTTACTATCGGGAGAAAATTTGGCAAACATCAAGGAAGAGGGCGACAAATCGTGTCCTACCTGGGTAAGTTTCCCGGTATGGATATTTAAAATCCAATAATCGCCGCGGGTGTGATACCTCCAAACTCTTTTTGTATTGGTAAAAACCATCATATAGTTTCCGTCTTCCGAAAATTGGTAATTGCTTATCCTAAGGGCTTTTTCTTTTCCCTGTGGAATTAAAAGGGAGGCAGGAACCAGTATTTCTCTATAGCCCGACTTTGTTTGGTACAGCACAATGTTAGCACCTTGCTTATCTGCCGACTGCTCCAACGAGGTGTATCCATCGCCGTTTTTATACCATTTAACCGGACCAAACCTTTTAGGGGAATAGCTGTGGTTTACATAGATATCTTCGAGTGTAAGCAGACTTTGCTGGCTTTGGCCGGGGATGGTTGAGAAAAGGAATATAACTAAGATTAAAATCCGGATCAATACTTTTTTGATGATTGTTTTTTTCATTTGTTCAATTTATTAAAATATTGTAGTTTTTATTTCCTTAAATCTTCAACTTCTTCAATAAGTATGGGTTTCTTTTTGCTTCCGAGCAGCCGTTTTCCATCAGGGGTAATGAGGTAATCCTCTTCATTCCTTATACCGCCAAAATTTCTGAATTTATCAATTTCATCGTAATTAAGAAATTCCATAAACTTGTTTTGTGCCCTCCACTGGTCGGTAAGTTCCGGTATAAAATATATTCCGGGCTCAATGGTAACTACGAATCCCGGTTCCATTGCCCTGCCCAGCCGCAGCGATTTCAAGCCAAACTGAGTGCTTTTAGGTTCTCCGTCGTAGCCAACATATTCTTCGCCGAGGTTTTCCATATCGTGGATGTCGAGCCCCATCATGTGGCCTGTTCCACAAGGAAAGAACAAGGCATGAGCCCCGGCATCCACCGCACTTTCTGTATTCCCTTTCATAAGCCCCATGCTCTTCAAGCCATCAGCTATGCTAAGGCAGGCAGCGCGATGAACCTCTTTGAAGCTAACACCCGGTTTTAGCTCATCAACACAGGCATAATGAGACTTTAATACCAGGCTGTAAATATCTTTTTGTAAACCACTGAATGTTTTCCCGACAGGGAAGGTACTCGAAAGATCTCCGGCGTAGCCCATAGGAGTTTCTGCACCACAATCAAGAAGAAACAGTTGCCCTTCCTTAACAATGTTGCCATGATAATGATTGTGCAGTGTTTGTCCGTTTATAGTGGCGATGGTAGGGAATGAAATTTCGCCACCCGAGGCGCGTACGATTTTTTCAATTTCCACTACAACATCCAATTCACTCATGCCCGGTTTGAGCATCTTCATGGCTGCAATGTGCATGTCAACGGTTGTATCAACCCCTTTTTCAATTTCCACAATTTCTTCTTCGGTTTTATAATTGCGCTGTGCAACTACTGCTTTAATCAATTCTGCCGAAGCACCGTTTTCAATTTCTTGTGCATTAAGCCCTGTAAGACTCATCAGTTTCAGTATGTTATGGTGGCGGTATTGGGGCAGGAAATGGATGATCTCCTTGGTGTCGGTTGCCTGCTTTATCCGTTTGGTCAAATCGTTGAGGTTTGAGGTATATTCTACACCGGACAACGCAACCTGGTCTCTTATGGTGGGCTGCTTTCCCATCCATACGAAATCTTCAACTGTGTAGTCATCTCCATATATAGTAATTGTGCCATTTCCGGTGTCGATGATGGCAGTTAACCCAGGCCTGATAATCCCGAAATAGTACAAAAATGTACTGTCCTGCCTAAAATGATAGGGGTTGTCGGTGTAGTTCATCGGACTTTCTTCGTTTCCTGGAAGCACAACGATACCAGAATTTATTTGATTTAATAATTTTTGTTGTCTTTTTGTATAGGTTTCACGGCTAAACATATGGTTGTTTTTTTTAAAAAATTAAATTCTTTTGGTTTTTAGTTTTGGCATTTGTGCTTGAAAAAACTAAATGTGCCTGAATGTGGCTGTTTTTCTCAATTGAACGCCAACGTCAGTTTGTCTAAAAAGCTCCGGTTCTAATTAAATAATAAGCAAATATAAGCCGATTTAAGAGAGGCTCAAAAAAGGCAGTTAATATTTTATTTAAAAGATCGATTGTCTTAAATGGGTTTAATTTAAACCGTATCAGATGATATATCCTGGAAATTAACAAAACAAGAGGATGTCCAAAAAGTCTATTATTGAGTCATTCTGAATCCGGCCGGCCAGGCAGGTTATTTCAGAATCTTAAGTTATTGATTATAAACAGATCCTGAATCCTGCCTGCTGGCAGGTTTACTACTATCACGGCAATTTTTTATACATATTGTGGCGTCGTAGGTTTATAAAAACGTCAGTCCAATTTTTTTTCCTAAACCCTCTTCAAATATTTTAAAAAGTGTCGAAATCTGTATGTCTATTTTGCCGTTTTCAACACGAGAAATATAGCTTTTTTTTGTTCCTGTTTTTTCTGCTAATTCTTCTTGTGTCAAATGAGCTTCTTTTCTGGCATCTTTAATCATTTCACCTACAACAAAGGCTTTTGCTCTGGTCTCAAATTCATCTCTATTTGGAGTGCCAAGTTTCCCATATTTAATATTCAAAAGTTCATCAAATGTTTTGGCATCTTTTATTGTTTTCATGATTTGCTCCTCTAATAATTTTAAAGACAAATTCAATCTTTTCTTGAACTGATGAATATAGAGATATATAAAAGTCAGTAAAGTGATTCTTATAAAATCGTATTTCTCTAATCACAATGTAAAGTTAACATATATGTTAACAATATTCAAGTTGTTTTTAAGAGATTTTCCGATGTATCTCTGGTTAAGTAGCTGATTAGGTATTAATTATACCGCGTGTTGTTGTGCGTTTGAGCTTCTGATTTTTCGTATTCTTGATAAAATGTCTTTGCGATTAGTTTTTTCTTCTTCGATATCATAATCATCTTGTAATCCGAGCCAAAATTTAGCTGCATTGCCAAAATATGAGCTTAATCGTAAAGCCGTATCAGCAGTAATTCTTCTTTTCCCCTTTATAATTTGAGAAATTCGAGTCTGGGGAATTTCTGTATCTTTCGATAACCTATATGCTGATAGTTCCAAAGGTTTAAGAAACTCCTCTAATAAAATTTCTCCTGGGTGAATATTAAATAATTTTTCCATGTTGTTTTCCTCCTTCATTAATGATAATCTAAAATTTCTACATCGTGAGCTTGATTATTTACCCATCTAAAAACTATCCTCCATTGATTGTTAATTCTAATACTATGAAAATCTTTCCCTTTTCCTTTAAGTTTTTCAAGTCTATTTGATGGAGGAATCCTTAAATCTGTTACATTTTGTGAGTTATTAATCATCCTTAATTTTCTTCTGCCAATTTGCTGAATCTCAAGAGGAATTCTTTTTACTCTTTCACCTTCCCAGATTTTCCCGGTAATTTTTGATCCAAATGAAATAATCATGCTAATGAATTACGTTACTAACGTCAAAGATAATCAAAATAATATATTTATGCAATTAATATCAGGATTTTTGGAAATGCACCACAACACGTGTTATCACATGTTGCTTTATATGGTTTTTAGAAGTTTCTTTAATACAGGAAGGTCTTGTTCAATAGTTCTCCATATTACATCGATATCGACACCTATATAATCATGGATTAATTTATCTCTCATTCCAGCCATTTCTTTCCATGGAATTTTGGAATTTACTTGTTGAAAGTCATTTGATACCTTTTTGGTTGCCTCTCCTATAATTTCAAAATTTCTTATAACAGCATCCTGAACAAGTGAATTTTTTGTGAAATTCTTTTTGGTAAGTCCACTTGTATACTTCAGAATGTTATTGATAGATTTGAGTATGTGATCTATGTAGATAGTGTCATCTTTCATTATTCAAAGATTATTCTGAGGTCTTTATCAATTGATTTTCTAAGTTTCTTATTGGTAAGAGCTCCCTCAGTAACTAAATCTACTTTAATGCCAAGTTTTTCTGACAGATCATTTTCTAGCTTAATTAATTGGAGTAAGGTGATTCCATTTTTGAATTTTACCAGAATATCGAGATCGCTACCTGGTTTATTCTCATTGCGTGCAAAAGACCCAAATATTCCTATCCTTTTTGGATAGTAATCCATCATGGTGGTAATAATTATATTGTTAATGTCTATAGTCATTTACATGCTTTTTACAAATATACTAAATTCTTTATTGTAATATGTTTCCGGCGATTTGTGATAAGGGTGGCGGTATGACACGTGCCCGATATATCAAAACCGCAGTTTGCTTTCTAAATTCGTATTTACTTCAAATTAATCATCTTATCTTATCAAACCGCTACAAGGGCATGGGCTATACCGTCTTGTGTGTGCCTTGAATGGTAAATTTATAAAAGTTCTTTGAATTAAAGAAAGTCCAGAGAGTGAAAGTCTCTTATGCACTGGGGTAACGCCTGGAAATGCGAAGCATTCACGAACACCGCTAAAAATAAATATGCAAGTGAGTAACCATTAGCAAGCCGTCCCGCTTAGGCGGGAGGGTGACTCATTCACTGAACTTAGCGAAGCGTTCTCACGACCGCAGGGAGTAACTAAGCGATACGGCAAAAGTCTGAACAGACGAACAGGAACGGGATAAGAGGTCCCGATATAGGGTTTGTAAGATTTTGCAAAGCAAAATCAACAAAACCCATAATCGGGATAGATTCCGCTGGATTAGACTGAAGGACATTTACCTTACCAAGGGAGGCCTTGTCAACCACGAGATGGTTAAGGCAAGGAGTCAGCAGAAGCCATAGTAGCTACTGGTAACGAGCCACGAATAGAGACCGTAGAGGACTCACAGCGTAGTGAAGGGCTGAACGTTATCTCGTCTCTGAATTCGATAAGGAAGCTAATTCCTCAAATTTTCTAGCCTTATCCTAAGATGTGCAAGGTGCTGTCGGTGAAAAGGGCGATTGTGCTCATGAGATAGCGAACCGCCGTATACGAGAACCGTACGTACGGTGGTGTGAGAGGTGCACTGGCGGTCAAACGACCGCCAGCCGCCTACTCGATTG
>SDBS01008157.1_pt1 | contig 10138 bp, 7 predicted proteins | sample 2277091 | NCBI WGS metagenome assembly SDBS01 (sample SAMN10404972, study PRJNA504765) | marine sediment metagenome | isolation source: marine sediment core GS10_PC15, 163 cmbsf | place: Arctic Ocean: Southern Knipovich Ridge | collected 2010 | reverse complement strand
TAAATTCTCTGATGTTAAAGTGGGAGCTGCCGGTAATCAGTTTGAAGTTTGTGTAAAATTAGAAAGTAACGGAAAAATATACGAAGGTAAAGTATCTGGAAAAAATTGGAACGAAAATCAGGAATATTTAGTGGCTAAGGCTACCCTAGAGGGGATAAGTTCTTATTTAGAGGGTTCAATTTTCTTTCAGGTAGATGAAATAAAGAAGATCAAGTTGGATAGTAAAGAAATAATGGTAGTGTCTATTAACCTTATCAATTCAAAAAGAAAGGAAAATCTAGTGGGTTCTGCGGTGATTAAAGATAATCTTAATAAAGCAGTAGTAAAAGCGATCCTTAAAGCTACCAATCGTAGAACTTTAATAACAGAAAATTAAATAAAGTTTTAGGTCGGTGAGGTTTTTATTTTGAACTAATAATATAATAAAAGATGTAGTAGTTACTTGAGCGGAGCGAAGCGGTTTTAAATGTTGGAAAAACAAATAAAAACCGTGGGGGTGCTAAAAATGAAGATTAATAAGGCAAAACTAATCAGCTTATTAATTAGTGTCATGGCTTTACTATTAGCTGGTGGCTCTAAGGCTAAATGGGGATAACAAGTCGTAAAAAATCGATATAGATAATAAATTTAAAATTATTAGTTCAAAGATATAAAATAAAGGTTCGCCGACCTAATTTTTACTTTTAAAAGGAGGTAGCTTTAATTTGAATTTGACAACAAAATTAAAAGTTTATATTGGATCATTGATGGGACTAGCTATTCTCCTTTTTGTTTATTTAAAACCTTCTTTTATCTTAACTCCTGATAAATACTTGGTATTTGTTTTTTTTCTGATTTTATCGGTCTTTTCTGAATTTATTCCCGTTGAATTACCCAAGGGTGGACATATGACTATAGGTTTTCCTCTAGATTTTGTATTGATTTTAGTTTACGGTCCGGCCTCGGCAATGTTGGTAGCGGTCTTAGGTTTAGTGATTTATGAGATAATAAAAGGGAAGTCATCTTGGTATAAGGCAGTATTTGATTCCTCTCAATATGCTCTATCTGCTGGAATTGCTGGCCTTGTTTATCAATATAGCGGTGGGATTATTGGATTTCAGAATTTTTTTAAATTTATATTTCCTGCTACTTTATGTGCCCTTACTTACTGTTCTATGAATTTAATATTAGTTACTATGGTTATATCCTTATACCAAGAGAGTAGATTTACTGCAGTTTGGAGGACCAATTTTCAGGAAATATTACCTACTTATTTAGCAGAAGCCCCCATAGGTTTTCTTATGGCTATTATATATGTACAGGTTGGAGCAGTGGGGATATTATTGTTCTTCCTCCCTTTGTTGTTAGCTCGCCGTTCTTTTGAACTATATACAAAAATGCACAAGGTATATTTAGATACTATTCGCGCTTTAGCGGCGGCTATTGATGCCAAAGACCTCTATACCAAAGGTCATTCAGAAAGAGTGGCGGAAACTTCTGTAGCTTTGGCCCAAGAATTGAATTTGCCCGGTCGGGAGATTGAGAATATAGAATATACCGCTTTGCTGCATGATATAGGGAAAATCGGCATAGCGGATAGCATCTTAGGCAAGGATAGTAGTTTAACTGATAAAGAGTTTGATAAAATAAAAAAACATACAGTTATGGGAGCTAAGATTATAGAACCGGTGGATTTTTTAAAGAATTCATATGAAGCAATCTATCACCATCATGAAAAATATAATGGTGCTGGTTATCCGGATGGATTAAAAGAAAAAGATATACCTCTGTCTGCCAGAATAATTGCCGTAGCCGACGCCTATGATGCCATGGGTTCTGACCGTCCTTACAGAAAAAAGTTAAGTAAAGATAAAATATTAAATGAGTTAAAGGACCAATCCAGCAAACAGTTTGACCCTGAAATAGTCAAAGCTCTTATTTCGGTCCTTGATAGAGAAAGAGAAAAATAAATGTTATATCTCTATATTATAATTATTTCTATTGTAATAGGACTGCTTTGTAATGGTAAATTAAGCAGTTTGAGCCAGATTTCGCTAAAGAAAATAGAATTAATAGTATTAGCCTGTTTAATTCAGGCTGGATTAATCTTTCTGGGGTCAAAAAAAGTAAAATTTGTTCTTGATTACAGTTCTTATATTATTATTTTCTCTTATATTGTTCTTCTATCGGCAGTCTGGTATAATAAGAGACTAAAAGGAATAAATTTTATCGCTCTGGGGATAATCTTTAATTTTATAGTTATTGTAGCTAATGGCGGCCATATGCCGGTATTGTTGAGCAGTTTATATAAAGCAGGATTAAATGATTTTGCTCTGGTATTAAAAGAAGGTACCTACGTTACTCATACTCTGATAACCGAAAAGACCTTATTTAGATTTTTAGCCGATGTTATACCCTTGTCTCCCCCCTTTCCTGACCCTTCGGTGGTAAGTGCGGGAGATTTTTTAATGTTTTATGGGGTGTTTAGCTTAATTCAAAATGCAATGGTGAAAAGAGAGCAGAATCCAGAAGACAGGAGCCAGAATTCAGAAGATAAAGAGTTGAATCCCGAAGCCTGATTCGTATCGAGTAACTAATTAAGAATTCGTTAATTGGTTAATTAGTTACCTAGTTATCTGGTTCAATTGCAATGATGTCTCTATTTTCTTAACTAATTAACCAGTTAACTAAGTAACCAACTAACAACTATTGTAAGTTAATAGTTCATAAGATAAAAACAAAATTTCAAATAGTAGAATAAAAAGGAAATTTACAAATCATGTTGGATTGGACAAAAAAGATATTTGGTGACCTTAATAAAAAGGAATTAAAAAGACTACAGCCTATTATAGAAAAGATAAGCAGTTATGAACCAGATATTTCAAAATTAAATGATGAGGAATTAAAAAACAAGACCCCTAAATTTAGAGAAAGATTAAACAAAGGAGAGACTTTGGATGATATTCTCCCTGAAGTTTTCGCAGTCGTTCGTGAAGCAGCTAAACGAGTTACCAAGATGAGGCCTTTCGATGTTCAACTTATTGGGGGGATTGTTTTACATCAGGGCAGGATAGTAGAGATGGCTACCGGGGAAGGTAAAACTTTGGTGGCTACCATGCCGGCATATTTAAATGCTTTAGGTGGTAACAGTGTGCACGTTGTTACCGTAAATGATTACTTGGCTAAAAGAGATAGATATTGGATGGGAGAAATTTATGAATTTTTAGGATTAGAAGTAGGCTTAATTCAGCATGATATGGCAATCGGTGAGCGGAAAAAAGCCTATGAAGCAGATATAACCTATGGGACCAATAATGAATTTGGTTTTGATTATTTAAGAGACAATATGGCAATTCGTTTGGAAGATGTGGTTCAGAGGGGCTATGATTTTGCTATTGTTGACGAAGTGGACAGTATTTTAATTGATGAAGCCAGGACTCCTCTGATTATTTCTGGCCCTACCGATGAATCGACTAAAATATATCAGCAGGTAAACAGGATTGCTACCCGCTTACAGGAAGAGGTAGATTATAAAGTACACGAAAAAGAGAAAACAGTAACTATAACCGAAGAAGGAGTTATCCGCATCGAAGGATTGTTGCAGATAAAGAATCTATATGATGAGAAAAATATGAGTGTCCAACATCATCTCATCCAATCCCTAAAAGCACAAAGATTATTTAAAAAAGATGTTGATTATATAGTAAAAGATGGAGAAGTGATTATTGTAGATGAATTTACCGGAAGATTAATGTTTGGGAGACGATACAGTGATGGTCTTCATCAGGCTATTGAAGCAAAAGAAGGAGTGGTAATTGCTCGGGAAAATCAAACCTTGGCTACTATAACTTTTCAAAATTATTTTAGATTATACAAAAAACTTAGCGGTATGACCGGTACTGCCAAGACTGAAGAAGAAGAATTTATCCATATCTACAATCTACCGGTAGTAGTTATTCCCCCTAATAAAAAATTAATCAGGAATAATTATTCAGACGTTATCTATAGGACTGAAAAAGAAAAGTTTAAAGCAGTTATTAATGAGATAGTTGAAGTTAATAAGTTGGGAAGGCCTATATTGGTTGGGACGGTATCAATCGATAAATCAGAAACACTGAGTAGATTGTTAAAGAAAGAGAATGTTGGACACAATGTCTTAAATGCAAAAAATCACGAGAGAGAAGCAGAGATAATAACTCAAGCAGGTCAAGGTAAAAATGTAACTATTTCGACTAATATGGCTGGACGAGGAACTGATATTGTCCTGGGTGAAGGGATAGCTAAATTAGGGGGTTTGCATGTAGTTGGAACGGAAAGACATGAAAGCAGGCGTATAGATAACCAGTTAAGAGGTAGATCGGGAAGACAGGGTGACCCCGGTTCATCCCGCTTCTTTCTTTCTTTAGAAGATGATCTCATGCGGCTCTTTGGATCTGATCGGATTTCTGGAATTATGGAAAAATTAGGCATGGAGGAAGATATTCCTATTGAACATCCTTTAGTTACCAAATCGATAGAGAGTGCTCAGAAAAAAGTAGAGGGAAGAAATTTTGAGATAAGAAAACAGCTTTTAGATTTTGATAATGAAATGGACTACCAGAGGAAGGTAATCTATGAACAACGGAGGATGGTATTAGAGAGTAAAGATGTTAAAGGACATGTTTTAGAGATGGTAAAAGACACTATCGAGGATATCTTGAAGAGTTATACCAATAAAGAAATATATCCTGAAGAATGGGATTGGTCAGGCCTTAAAGATCATATTAAGCAAACCTTCTCTATTTCATTGGTTATTTCCAAGGAAGAAATTCCTAAGCTATCTATCCCAAAGTTACAGGATATTTTAATAGAAAAAGCTTTTGAGATATATGAATTACGGGAAAAAGAATTTACACCGCCTTTGATGAGACAGATTGAAACGATGATTGTTCTTCGGGTGGTAGATAGGGAATGGAAAGACAATCTACGACGTTTAGATGAATTAAAACAGGGCATAGGTTTAAGGGCTTATGGACAAAAAGACCCTTTGATGGAATATCATTTTGAAGCTCACGGTATGTTTCAAGAAATGATCAACGGTATGAAAGAAGAAGTAGTAAAATTTATTTATAAAGTCAGGCTTAAAAAAGAAGAGTCTCAAGGGATTCGACAGGCAAGAAGAGAAACACCTGCTCCTGTAGTTAGCAGTCAAACAAAAAAATCACCTTTTGTTAAAAGGAAAGGATTAGGAGGGGAAGAAGGGCAAAAGAAGAAAAAGATAGGGAGAAACGACCCTTGCCCTTGTGGTAGTGGATTAAAATATAAACATTGTTGTGGAAAAAACATATAACATAGTTACATGAAAATATTTTCATAACTATTTAGGGAAAAGTGAGAAAAATTTACTGGAATTAAAAAATTAAAATTAAGAGAAATAGAAAATTGAAAGGAAAGTGGATAAAATAATGGAGGAATTACAAAATAAGTTGGAGCAACTTCGTAAAAAAATTGACGAAATGGGGACTTATCTTTGACTTATCTACAAAAGAGGAAGAAGTAAAAAAATTAGAAAAAGAAATGTCCCAAGAATCTTTCTGGTCTAATCAGGAAAAAGCTCAGGAAGTTACAAAAAGAGTTAAGAAATTAAATGACACCATAGGCGAATTTAATGAACTAAAAGATAACTTAGAAGAATTAGCAATACTCTTAGAGCTTAATCTGGAAGAAGACAGGAAAGAAATTTGGGAGGAGATAGAACAAAAAGCAAAAGTTTTAGAAAAAGATATTGAAAAGAAAGAATTAATTGTTTTGCTTGATGGTAAATATGATGCCAACAATGCCATAGTTACTATTCGGCCAGGTGCCGGTGGTACAGAATCTCAAGATTGGGCCGAAATGTTGTTGAGGATGTATCTGAGATGGGCAGAGAAAAATAAGTATATTGCCAAGATAATAGAGATCTCGTCTGGAGAGGAAGCCGGGATAAAGAATGTTACTTTCACTATTAGCGGAACCCACACTTTCGGATATTTAAAAGCAGAAAAAGGAATACATCGTCTGGTTAGAATTTCTCCCTTTGATGCTAATAGAAGAAGACATACTTCTTTTGCCTCAGTGGAGGTTATCCCCGAAATTGATCAAGAGGTAGAGGTTGAGATTAAGGAATCAGATTTAAGAATAGATACTTATCGAGCCACAGGAGCAGGGGGTCAGCACGTTAACACCACTGATTCTGCAGTAAGAATAACCCATTTACCTACTAATATTGTAGTACAATGCCAAAATGAAAGATCTCAATACAGTAACAAAATGACTGCAATGAATATTTTACGAGCAAGATTGTTTGAACATTACCAGCAAGAAAAGGAAGAAGATTTAAAAGAAATTAGAGGAAAAAAGAAAGATATTGCCTGGGGAAGCCAGATACGTTCTTATGTCTTTCACCCCTATCAGATGGTGAAAGACCATCGAACAGAAGTGGAAAGTGGAAACCTACAGGCAATTATGGATGGCGAAATAAATTGCTTTATTGAAGCCTACTTAAAGAACAGGAAAAAAGATTAAATTATATCTAAAGTAGAGCAGGCTCACCCCTAAGTAGCAAACGATGGTTCTTGAGCTATTGTTGATTGGAATTGGCTACTTCTTCTCATCTTTTATTTTTTCTTAATTGCTTAACTGGTTAACAGGAAAACTGGCTAACTGGCAAACCAAGATATTAACTTTGCTTAAAGGAGATCATAATGATTAAAACTTATAATCCTAAAGAGCTTAAGAAATGGATGGAATATTCCTCTTTGTTAGTGGGCATTATTATAATAATTTATGGGATTGTTAGCCGTCAAAGTATTTTATTAATTTTAGGATTCTTTTTTATGTTAGTGGTTTCTAATAAAGTTACGACAGCTATTGATAAAGAGGGGCTACTTATAATTACTACCACTCTGTTTTTAATGAAAAGAAAAGATAGGCTTAATTTTAAAGAAATGGACTCTGTAGAAATTAGAGAGGGCGCAGAAAAATCTTTAGTGTATTTTATGAAGGGATGGAAGGGCAGAAAGGTGTTAATTGATACCCCTGATTTAACTAAATTAATGGAATATATAAAAAACGAAAATCCAGATTTAACAAAGTAAAGGAGGTAAATCAATGTTAATCGATAAAAAAGTCAGTAATTTTTTAGATGAGTTAGCTTCTAATTCACCAACTCCCGGCGGAGGGAGTGTGGCTGCGTTAGCCGGGGCATTGGGAGCAGCTTTAATTACTATGGTAGGTAATTTAACCATCGGCAAGAAGAAATATGAAGATGTAGAAGAAGATATCAAGAAAATTATAAGCTCTTCGGAAAAATTACGCTATGAATTAAGCCAATTAATAGAAGAGGATGTAAAGGCTTTTAATAATTTTATGGCTACTTACAAGATGCCCAAGGAAACCGAAGATGAGAAAAAGATAAGGACAGAAAAGATACAAGAATCACTAATTGAGGCAGCAAAAGTTCCTCTTAAAGTAGCTTACAAATGTCTGGAGGTACTGAGTCTTTCTAGAGAAGTGGCTGAAAAGGGCAATATTAATGTAATAAGTGATGCCGGAGTTGCGGTTTTATTAGCAGAAGCAGCATTAGAGAGTGCCATATTAAATGTGAAGATAAATCTGGGAATGATTAAAGACGAGAAAGTAAGAACAGAACTTTCCTCTTCCTTAAAAGAAATATCATTAAAAGAAAAAGGGCAGAAAGAAAAGGTGCTGGAGATAGTGGAGAAGAAAATAAAATAAAAAAATATTAAATTTTTTTAAAAAAAAGAAGGATTTTTTAAATTTATGTGGTCTACTGAATGATAGATGGGAATATTGCACTAAAAGATAATATTGCTGCAATTCTTGCATTATCATCACTATTTAATAATTATAATTTATTGTATAGGAATTTCCTTTTTCCGTAATCCCTGTTTTAATAGATACTCGCTTAGCAAGGCAAGCAAAAGGAAGTAAAGCAGAGAGGGCACAATTCATTATGCCCCCACAAAAGAAAAGTAGAGGCACAGCGTGCCGTGTCTTCTTTCTTGTACTAACGACTATTCACTATTCACTAACGACTAATTTAAGGGAGACGTAAATTGAATCCTGAAAAAGAGACAAATTATATTGATTTATCCTCACGCATAAAAAATAATTATAAAAAATTCAGTGAAGGTCAAAAATTAATTGCTGCATATTTATTGAAAAATTCCGATAAAGCTGCTTTTTTTACCGCCGCGAACTTAGGGAGAGTAGTAGGAGTCAGCGAGTCTACTGTTGTAAGATTTGCTGATTTTTTAGACTACGAAGGTTATCCCGCTTTACAAAAAGACTTACAAAATAGAATCAAAAATAAATTGGATACTGTTAGCCGCCTGGAAAAATCTATAAAAACAGCCAATAGTGGCGAAAGTATTTTATACGAAGTTTTCCGTAATGATATCGACAATATCCAAAGAACCATGGAAAATATTTCTCGAGAATCTTTTAATGAGTTAGTAAAAGAAATGTTGAATGCAGATTCTATATATATTGTAGGCCTAAGAACAGCTACCTCTTTAGCTTACTTTATGGGTTACACCCTCCATTTGATTTTGAAAAACGTAACTACCATAACTTTTGGGGTTAGTGATCTTTTTGAAAGATTGATTAATATAAATAAAAAAGATTTAATAATAGGAATCACTTTTCCTCGATATACTCTGCAGACTGTGGAAATTATGGAATATGCTAAAAAGAAAGGAGCAAAGACTGCTGCAATTACTGATAGCGTATTATCTCCTTTAGCTCAATTAGCAGATGTAAGTGTATTTGCTAATAGTAATCTAAATTCTTTCATTGATTCCTTTGCCGCACCTTTGAGTTTGATAAATGCTTTAGTAACCGCAGTAGGAGTGAGAAGAAGAAAGGAGAACTTAGAATCCTTATCTGAATTAGAAGAAACTTGGGAAAAGTACAAGGTGTTTTATTAAGATTTATATTATAAAATTATTCTAACTTAATTTTAAAGAAGTAGACATTATAAATAAATTATTTTTTAGAAAGGGGAAAAATAAATTAAAATGAATAAAAGCTTAATTGAAAAGCTATGGAGAAAAAATCCGGAAATTTTTAAATTATTAAAGGAAAGTGAGGATTTGGAGAAAGCTCGGCAGAGTCTTTTTAAATTTTCTAAAGACTTAGAATGGAAATATAGAGAAGGACAAATAGAATTACATAAATTAGAATTCGCTGCTGCTTTAGAATCCATAAAAGTTTTTAATAATCTTATTTCCTCTCGAAATGAGAAAATCGCAGGCTTTAGTACTTTAGATTATTTGATACAGACAGCAAAAGATAATCAGGAGAATATTGAAGAAATCAACGAAGGTTTCTTGGAAGAGTTCATTCATCTTTTTAAAGCAATAAAAGGAAAGGCGGATATTTCTTCAGGATGGATGAAACCATTGCTGGAAAAAGATGGTGTTAAAATAGTAGATTTTGCCAAAATTAAAGGGAGAGAAGCAGGAATAGCTCGTTCAAATTATTTGGATAAACTTTACGAAAAAGTTCATGGTTTTATTAACCGCTATCCTTCCGGATGCGATGCTTCCATGATTATAGAAAGAGAAGAAAATTGTAAAAAGATTTTAGGTTACTTTGGTGCAACTTTAGATGATTGGAAAGATTATCAATGGCAGCTAAAACATATATTCCATAACATGAATCATTTAGAAGGTCTTAAGAAATTAGTTTCTCTTAGTGAAGAGGATATAGAAGCTATTAAAATTGCAATTGAAAATAAAATACCTTTTGGCATTACCCCTTATTATCTTTCTTTATTCGATTTCTCCCGCAATGATAGAAAGTATGATTATCAGGTAAGATCTCAGGTTATTCCTCCTATACATTACGTTACCTTGATGAAAGAACACCGTAAAGAAAAAGCATATTACTTTGATTTTATGGGCGAGCATGACACTTCACCTAAAGAATTGGTTACCAGAAGATATCCGATGATATCAATCCTAAAGCCATACGATACTTGCCCGCAAATTTGTGTCTACTGTCAAAGGAATTGGGAGATAACCGGCCCAATGATGCCCGAAGGGGAGGTAAGCAAGAAAGCGTTAGATAATGCTTTAGACTGGTTTGCAAAAAATACTTCTATGAGAGATGTATT
>SDBS01008156.1_pt1 | contig 10138 bp, 8 predicted proteins | sample 2277091 | NCBI WGS metagenome assembly SDBS01 (sample SAMN10404972, study PRJNA504765) | marine sediment metagenome | isolation source: marine sediment core GS10_PC15, 163 cmbsf | place: Arctic Ocean: Southern Knipovich Ridge | collected 2010 | reverse complement strand
AGCAGTATGCCTTCTTAGCACAAAAATGAACATCCCATTGAAGAAGAAATATATTAAAACAGGGGCAATTGGTAACGATTTAGGAAAAGGTGTGTGGATGACTTCCTATGAATCTGGACACTATTTTCATATGGAATCCCCTACTATGTTTGATCAAACAGAGTTGCATAGTGTAAAGGGAATGGCCGAATATTTAGAAGCTAGTAATCAATTAGATTTACTTGAACATCTGGGTGCCCCTTTTTTCGTTGAAGGGACCCGTATGCATGAACTATTTGGACCTCATATGTCTAATTACCATATTTGGCTTAGAAAAATTAAAGAAACCTTTGACCCTAATAATATTGCAGATAGCGGATTTTATATCTCCCCCAGTAAAAAGAAATAAAATTATGAAATTTATTAGTGAGTGGAATTTACTTAATTTGTCAATAATAAGTTTTTTAATCTTCTAACGATTCCCAAATAAGACTCAGATTTTTATATTTATAAATTAATGCATATAATAACTTTAGATGTTGAATTTAAATCCTTAAAAAACAAGATGTAAGTCAATGATTGATGAAGAAGAATATCAGAAAATGATTAAACAGTGTCTACGCTGCTCGATAAATGGATAGAATATATGTCTTTCATTCGGAATGCAAGTGGATACCGCAAGTTCAGATTAAAAGCCAAAAATACGCGACTACCTGCCCAGCTATAGATATGTATAATTTCCATCCATATAGTGGAGGGGGAAAAATTATTTTAGCCTTATTACTTGAAATGGGTAGAATTAATCCCTCAGATGAGCTCCGAGATATAGTTTACAAATGCACGGAATGTGGGGCATGTGCCGTTTCTTGTAAAATTTTGAATACTTTAGAACCGTTAGAGATAATTATGAAACTTAGGGAGAAATTAGTTGATGCTGGATATGGACCAATGCCCAAACAACAACAATATATTGAATCAGTCAAGAAGAGTAATAATCCTTATAATGAACCTCATGAAAAAAGATTGGATTGGTTACCAAAGTACATCGAACTGGATCCAAATGCTAAAGTATTATATTATATTGGTTGTACATCAGCATATAGAAGGGAAGAAATGGCAATTGCTGCTGCTCACATTATGAATGAGGCCCATGTTCCCTTTAATATTTTAAGTGATGATGAATTCTGCTGTGGGAGTCCTATTTTAAGAATAGGTGATACAAAAACATTTCAGGAATTTCTTAATAAAAATCTCGATGTTATTGAGTCTAAAGGTATTGAAACTGTTGTCTTTAGTTGTGCTGGATGTTATGATACATTTAAGGTAGATTATCCTTTATATCGAAATTATAATTTCCGTGTACTTCATGTAGTTGAATTTTTCAATGAGTTACTTGAAACTGGGCAATTAAAATTAACAAATGAAGTTCCTTTAACAGTTACTTATCATGATCCCTGTCATTTAGGGAGAAATTCCGAATCTTATGAAGAATGGGATGGAGATGTAGTAGATTTAATGCCATTGGTTTCTATAAACATGCCTCCAAAACCAAAAAGAACTGGTGGCAATGGTATCTATGATGCACCAAGGAATATTTTAAAGAAAATTCCGGGATTGAAATTAGTAGAAATGGAGCGAATAAAAGAATATGCTTATTGTTGTGGAGCCGGTGCGGGAGTAAAATCAGCATTTCCCGAATTTGCTCTCAATACGGCAAAAACTAGGATTAAAGAAGCAGAGGATACTGGAGCAGAGTTATTAACATCTGCCTGTCCTTTATGTTCTACAAATTTACAGGATGCTATTCAAGAAAGTGGATCTAAGTTAAAATTTTACGATATAAATGAACTATTATTAATGGCTTTAGGTTTAGAAAAGAAAGTATTAAAAAAAAAAATGGCAGAGGCAGCATAAATGACGTTGGATAAAGAAATTTTAAAGGAATTTGTAGATGTAGTTGGTAAAGAAAATATTGATGATGGAGAAGTTATGACAAATGCTTATGCTTACAATTGGTGTCAAGAGATTTTTAATTATATGGAGGGAAAAGAGCCTATCCCTTTTTCAGCGATTCCTAAGGCTGTAATCTTACCTTCTTCTACAGAAGAAGTACAAAAAGTAGTAAAATTATGTAATAAATATGGTATAAAATTCAAAGCGCAATCAACAGGCTTAGGACCATGGAATCAACCTTCTACAGACAATTCAATAATTATAGACCTACGAAGAATGAATAAAATTGTAAAAATTGATGCCAAAAATCTTTATGCTGTAATAGAACCATATGTAAGCGGAGCACAATTACAAGTGGAAATTATGAAATATGGTCTTAATTGCCACATGCCAGGTGCGGGTCCTCAAGTTTCTCCACTTGCAAGCGCTACAAGCATGAATGGTCCGGGATTTACCTCACCTTCTACAGGTCATAGCGCGAGAAATGTTTTGGGAGTTGAATGGGTACTTCCTACAGGAGTTATTATGAAGTTAGGGTCCTATGGACTAAAAAATAACCCGGATTGGTTTAGCGGTGATGGTCCAGGACCCAGTTTAAGAGGTATTATGAGAGGGTGGGCTGGAGCGAAATCAGGGCTTGGAGTATTCACACAAGTAGCTGTTAAACTTTTTCCTTATCCATGTAGTACAAATTTTAATGTAAAAGGGAGTTCTCCCATTTATGATTTTGATGTTCCAGACTTTATGAAGCTATATGTTATGGATTGTCGTACCTTCAAGTATCTTGAAAAAGTCATGTTAAGAGTGGAAGAAGAAGAAATTTCATTTATGTGTAGTCATTTATCTGGATTTGCCGTAATGGCAATATTTGCAAATTCTATGGAACAATTAATGGATAAAATGGCAATTGGAAGTATGAAAGTCCCACTTGTTATAATTATTGCCGCACGCACCAATCGAGAATTTGATTATAAACAAAAAGTAATGGATAATTTAATTGGAGAATTGAAATTGAAAAATATAATTGGAAAAATATACACTCCTGAACCAATCTTTTATGCTGAAGCATTGCGATCAAATTTAGGTTTACACGGGTTTATCGCGACTGGTGGTTTTCAATCTTCTAAGGGTGTAGCTGATACAGCAGGAATTTGTCTTCGCAGCGCACAAATGAACATCCCCTTGAAGAAAAAATATATTAAAACTGGAGCAATCGCAAACGACTTTGGTGAAGGCGTGTGGATGACTTCTTATGAATCAGGACACTACTTCCATGTGGAATCCCCCACCATGTTCGATCAAACTGATAAGAGTAGTGTAGAAGGAATGGCTGAATATATGGAAAAGAGTAACCAAATGGATTTACTCAAACATCTCGGAGCACCATTTTTCGTTGAGGGTGATAAAATGCATGACACCTTTGGCCCTCATATGTCTAACTATCACCAATGGTTAAGAAAAATTAAAAAAGAATTTGATCCTAATGGTGTAGCTGATAGTGGATTTTATATATCAGCTCGGGAATAATAAAAGGTGCAATTTTAAGCGTGTTAAAACATACATCCTCAGGATTTTTCGATTCAAACGGTTTGCAAATCCATTACGAGATTTTTGGTCAAGGGAACCCTATGATTCTGGTGCACGGCTGGAGTTCTGATCTGAAGCAAAATTGGGTGGAAACAGGCTGGGTGGAAGCCCTTCAGACAGTAAGACAAGTGATTGCACTGGACTGTCGAGGTCATGGTCAGAGCGATAAACCGTATGACCAAAATGTATATAGTTATGGCATCATGGCCCAAGATGTCCTAAATCTGATGGATTATCTTAATATAGCCAAAGCTGACATTTTTGGCTATTCAATGGGGGCATTTATGGCGGTCTACCTACTGGGTTATAACAAAGAGAGGTTCACATCAGTAATCTTGGGTGGCATCGGTGACGAGACCGAAGAGAGTGTGGATGCGAGTTTTATAGCAGAGGCCTTGCGTACCAATGATCCTTCTCAAATCACCAACCCTATGGGGAAACTCTATAGGGCATTTGTAGAATTAAACCCAAATAACGATCTCGAGGCGCTCGCTTTGTCTGCCTTACAAATGTGGCCTGAAGGTTTCCCTATTAAGCTCGGAGGTATTGGGCTGACTGATGTCGATATCCCCGTCCTCATTATTAACGGTAAAAATGATTACCCATATGTCAAAAGCGATGATAAACTTGCAGAAGCCATACCTGGCTCTAAACTGGTCAGGATACCTAATAAAAACCACCTCACTGTTATTAGTGACTCATGGTTCAAGGATGAGATCTTAACGTTCCTAACTCAACAATAAACAGAAAAGGCTTTAAAAAATTGAACTTAAGAGGAATGTTATTTATTAAAGGAAAATTAAAATCAATATAATCTCTTAATTTAGATTTTATGTCCGAAACAAAATTAGAAAAGAAAAGGATTAGAGGCTTTGCAGGATTAATCGCAAGTGGACTTCTTCCGTTAAATGATAAAAAGAAATTCAAAGAGCAATTTAGCAAAACTAATATAAAAATTCTCTTAAATGCTGTAAACGTGAATTTCGCTGCGCTGATTATCATAAAGAATGGAATATTAAGAATTGAAAGCATTCCTAACAAGCCAAAAGAGAATTTAAAAAAGAAAAATGTAGGTTGGGACGCCCTACTGGCAATGGATGCTCAGACCTATTTAGCTTTAGCAATGAATAGATTACCGATGTCTAAGTTGGGTTTAAAAGTATTATCAGGTAAGGTAAAAGTAAGAGGTCTTAGGAAGTTAATAATTCTAAAAAAAATGCTACTTATATTAAGTGAATAACTAGTTTTAATTAGTAATAAATATTGAAACTTAAACACTTTTAAAGAAATGACTCTAACTTAAAGTATATTAAAAAAGAAATCTTAAAAAATGTGAAAGACAATGCTATTTGAAAATTGGGATTGGATTCCATCTTTTACTGGCCTACTCAACGAGAATAAATGAAGAAGCTTTTTCCGCTAAGGGTATGGCTTGGAAATGGTCGTTTATAATCCACTTGTTCATATATCTTATTGGATTGGTCATTATAGGGACATCTCTCGCATTTCAAGGAGATTTCTATTTAATCATCCATCCGGCGCTTAGGGGGATTGCGATTGCGATACACGGAGCAATTTATATTATAGTTAAGAAACCTATTAAGGGCTTTTTAAACATAACAGCCTTTCTACACTTGACAGTATACATTGTCGTGGGCATATATTTAGTGATTCTAAACGTGTTCTTCTCTCCTGGATTCCCATGGAGCACACTTGACGAAGAAATAAGCTTATTTTATTTTAAATAATTCTTTTTTATTTTTTTTTGAACATATTCAGTTTTTCCATAAACCTGATTAATAGTTGACTGAAATTGTATTGGATTATCAATTTGTTTAAAAATAAAAATGAGTATAACTAAAAACAGTTATTTTTCATAATTTTGATACACTAAGTGAAATTATCACACTATTTAAGTGAAATTATCCTAAAGTTTTTCAAAAATATTCCAACATTGATTATTTAATCTTTTTTCATTTTATTTTTCCAAGCATTTGATATAGGAGCTTGTTTTTCATATGCATTATTTAACTTGATACGAACATTATTGGATTTAGGTCTAATTTCTAGGATTGCTTCATACCGTTTAATTGACTCCTGGTAATTTTCAAGTATATCATATATAATTCCTTTTTCCAAATGGGCCGATAATTTCATTATATCAAGTTTAGTAACTTCATCAAAAGCCTTGAGCGCTTCATCATATTTTTTAAGATCTTTAAGTGCTAATCCTTTATTATACCAAGCTGTAGTTTTAGTTGGGATTAATTTTATTGCTTGTTCATAAACTTTTATTGCATCTTCATGTTTATGGAGTTTGTCTAAAGCAACTCCTTTTTGATTCCAAAGCTCATAAATATTTGGTTCCATCGCGAGTGCTTCATTAAAGAATTTTATTGCTTCCTCATAGTGGCCATATTTGTAATGTTTTAGGCCGATTTTATACAATTTTTTAGCTGGTTTCATATTTTACGCCTTACTTGTAGATTTACTAATTAGACTTATTATTTCAAAATAAAGTATTTTAATTGAAAAAAATATATACTCATTAATATTCTCTTAGAATTTTACATAAATCATAAATTATAAATATATTAAGATTTAAAATGAAATTGAAGTTTTCTAGGAGAATTAAAATAAATAATTGGAACTAAAAAAATGGAAAGTACTAAGAAAAAATCTGTTAAAGTAAAGGAAGCTTGGTCGGGACCAGGTCGACGAGACGGAGTTATAGCCGAATTTAAACCAGAATACGATGCATTGCATATTGACATGAAAAAGAAGGGGAATTTCGAGTGGTGGTACTTCGACGCTCGTCTTGACAACGGATATACAGCTGTGGGATTCTTTCGTGCAAAACACGAGAGGACAAGTAAAACTGGTGTAGAAATTACATTTTATAAGCCTAATGGTGAAAAATTACAAAATTTATACAACTACTCCCGTTCTGATCTTACTGTTTCAAAAGAGCGAGCAGACGTGCAGATAGGTAATAATTATATTAAAGTTGATTATTCTAACAAAAAATTGCCCACCTATGAGGTTTTTTTAGATGAAGGAGAATTTGGTTTTCATCTAAAATACACTGCTAAAGTTCATGGATGGATGCCTGGAAGTGGTTATACTCAATTTGGTAATATGGGACACTTTGGGTGGTGTATACCGCTCCCTCGAGCAGATGTGGAGGGTACTATCAAAGTGCATGGCGAGACAATTCAAGTGAAAGGGATTGGTTATCATGATCATAACTGGTTAAATTTTACCCTTCCTAGAATTGTAAATTACTGGTATTGGGGGCGTTTATATTCGGAAAGTTTTACAGCGATCTATGCTTATATTCAATGCAATAAAAAGATGGATGATCATGCTATTAAAGTACTCATGATTGCAAAGGATGAAAAAGTTATTCTCAGTACAGGAGAATACGATTTAATTCAAGAAGATTTTCAGCAAACTGATAAAATAGAAAATAAATACCCCAAAATTCTGCAATTTAACATTCCAGAAGAACAGCAGATTATTGTGGAAGTACAAAAAGTCCTCGATGCTGATAATTTATTGTTTGAATTAGGCCCTCTCCTACGCTTTGTTGTGAAGAACCTTTTGCGACTAAAGCCAGGTTATTTTAGATTTAGTTCAAAGTTTAATCTGGATCTTGTATATGAAGGTAAATCATACAAAGAACAAGGAAAAATGCTGCACGAGATGGTTATAGTGAAATAATCTATAATATTTATCAAATGAAATTAAACTGTTAATTAAGGGGCAATCGTTAAATACGATGGCACACCTTAATTATTCACCTATTTATAAAAAAGATATGTAAGAGATATCATAAACCATGGATCCAACAGTTATTTTAATTCTGCATCTATTGCTCTATGGTCTCCCACCAATTGTATTGGTAAAATTAGTTAAAACATATAAGTCAATGACTTTCTTTTATGCCTATTTTGGATTTTTGTATGTATTCACACAGTTATTTGCTGTCTTTTATTCTATCAAGATTTCAGAAAATCTTATAATAACAGGGGGAAATATTGCTTATTCTTCAATTATTTTAATTACATTCATCATAGTTATTGTTTCCCAAGACCTCTCTGTTGTACGAAATCTGATAAGTATTCAAATTATTTTAAACATTTTTCTGTTTTTCTTGTATTCACTCCTTACAGTAGTATTAAACGATCCAGCAACCATAAATATTTTTGGAATTTCTCCCAAAATATTTAGTACAACAATCACAGTAAATATAGTTAGTTCTGTTGTATTTGTTATCGAAGTTCTTATCATGTTTTATTTACTTGAAAAAGTTAAATATTATATTAAAAATATATTCTTAGTAATCGTATTATATGTTTGGATTTATATCGGGATATTGTGTTTGGATGGGTTTTTATTTCCCTTTCTAGTATCCATTTTTGAACCCGAATTTGGTCAATTTATAGTTGGTGGGATATACGGAAAATTTATTTTAGGAATAGGATTCAGTCCGTTTCTCATAGCTTTTTTAATAATTAATAAGAAAAGTTTAGAAGAATATTTAGAAGAACCGCTTCAAATAATTCACGTAATTATTCCTCCACGAAAAGAACTTGCTAAAAAATTGGAAGAAACAGAACATAATTTAAAGGAATCTGAAAAAAAGTATCGTGAAGCATATAAAAAAGCTAATTTTTACAAAGATTTGTTTACTCACGATATTAGTAACATCATTCAAAATATTTCAATGTCATTAGATCTATCAAAAATATATCGAAAAGGCAATACAAGTATAGCCTCTGAAAAAATGGAGAATTTTTACAAAATTGTGGCTAAACAAATTAATAGAGGAGTAAAATTGATAGCAACCATTCGAAAATTATCTAAAATTGATGACGGAGAAATTGGTTTAAACCGTATAAATCTCATAGAATATTTAACTAATGCAACAAAATTTGTTCAAGAAAGTTTTGAACACAAACAAATTAAGATTGATGTAAAATCAATTAATGACGAGATATATGTCAACGCTAATGAATTAATAATTGATGTTTTTGAAAATATCCTATTTAATGCGGTAAGATATAATGAAAGTATGATTCCAGAAATACTTATTAAAATCTCATCCATAATTAAAAACAAGATAAATTATAGCAAATTGGAATTTATGGATAATGGAATAGGAATTACAGACTCCCTTAAAGAGAAAATATTTCTGAGAGGGTATAATGAATTCAAAGGTGAGAAGGGAATGGGATTAGGTTTATCTCTCGTAGTCAAAATTCTGGAATTATATAAAGGACTTATATGGGTTGAGAATAGAGTTAAAGGAGATTACACTAAAGGAAGTAATTTTATTTTATTAATACCAGAAAGAAAGCACTAAAAAATAAGTTCTAAATCAACAGTGAAATTCCCAAGAGACTGCATGTTAGAATTAAGACCATCAAAAAAAAATAATATAAATAAATTACTTGTTCATTAATTTTACTGGAGGGACCATGACTTTTCTAGGGCCTGTTCTTTCAAATTTGATAGCGTTTTCTGGACATAAATGAACGCACACTCCACAACCAATGCATACATTTTCGTCAATAACTGCAATATCATCTTCTAATTCAATTGCTGAAGCATTGCATTTTTCCACGCATGTTCCGCAACCAATACAATCATCTTCAATTATTTTAGCTATGTATGAAGTCATGGTCAGCAACGGAGTAGCTCCACGATAATGAATTTCGAATGTTCCACAGCAACACTTACAACAAGAACAAATCCCATCTTCTTCTCTAGTAAGATCAAATTTTGTATGAAAGGCTTTATGAACTAATCCCTGATCTTCGCACGTTTTCAAGATTTTTAGAGCTTCGTCTTTTGATATCTCTGCCGCGAAATCTTGTGAGATCAAAAATTTCGCAGCTCTCCCAAGAACAAAACAATTTTTTCTGTTGTCTGTAATCTTGCATGGATCGTTTAACAGATCTTTACGATGCCTACAGTAACAAGTGGCTAACCCAATAGCTTCGGTTTTTTCTATTATCCTTGAAATTTCTTCGAAGGGTAATATTACTTCCTCTGGTACGTCTACTAATTCTCCAACTGGAATGACTCTATCAATTGGCGTAGCCTCGGAAAACGCTTTTACCATTGTAGTGTAATTTTTTTGCGTCAAATCAACCATCTCGTTAAAAACTTCTTCCCATAACTGCGCCAGTTTCTTTTGTTTCTCGCCGAATTCACCACGCATTAATGTAAATTCAAGCATTCCGGGAAAGAATGGAGCTAATCTATATACCATCATGCCTGCACTACGACTTTCAAGTCCTATAACCGCACCAATATGCATTAATTCCTTTAACATCTTATCTAAAGCCTCGTCGTCTAAATCTGTTAAATCCTTTATCTGTTCTAGTTGATAAGAACTTTTAAAATTTAGTAGAAATTTTGCCTGTTCCTCAGTAAATACTGTTTTCATTATTTCTACAATCGTATCTGTAATAATAAAAGGCATCATTCCAGCTTTTATGAAGTTATTAGCAATATTATAATATAATTTTCCTTCTGACATTTTATGCACCAATTTTATTGATCAATAACTAATAACTAATTAATATACAATAATAATATTTTTTTTTTT
>SDBS01008154.1_pt1 | contig 10140 bp, 3 predicted proteins | sample 2277091 | NCBI WGS metagenome assembly SDBS01 (sample SAMN10404972, study PRJNA504765) | marine sediment metagenome | isolation source: marine sediment core GS10_PC15, 163 cmbsf | place: Arctic Ocean: Southern Knipovich Ridge | collected 2010 | reverse complement strand
CGCTCAGGAGGATTGTGAAGCTGCCTGTTACCAATGTTTGATGAGTTATTTCAACCAGATGGACCACCTGAACCTTGATCGCCATATGATCCGTGATCTGCTTATAGATTTATCCCAGGCAAAGGTTGAGACCTCACCAGAACCTGACCCTCGTCCAGTTCATGTCCAGCGATTGAAAAACCTGTGTGTTTCTGATTTGGAAAAAGACTGGTTGGATTACATTGATCAACACGGATATCATCTTCCGTCCAAAGCCCAGCATTTAATTGAAGAATGTCATACCCGCCCGGATTTCCTTTACGAGCGGGAGCATGTCGCTGTTTATATAGATGGATACCATCACTTTTATCCTGAGCGGCAGGCAAGGGATCAGGATCAAACTGATTGTCTGGAAGATTTGGGTTATCTCGTTCTGCGGTTTGGGTTGTTGAACGATTGGCAGGATCTGATTTCCGAAAACGCTTTTGTTTTTGGATCTTGCAATTAACCTCAGAATAATTGCTCAGGAATTTTGAATAAAAAAACAGAGGAAATTATATGGGTTTTGCTGTCGGTTCATTAGTGAAAGCTCGTGGACGTGAATGGGTGGTTCTACCTGGTACTGACGAAGAGTTGCTCATTGTCAGGCCATTAGGTGGTATTGACGAAGAAGTAACTGGTATTCATTTGGCATTAGAAAATGTAGAACCGGCTCAGTTTGGATTGCCTGATCCAAGCAAGGTTGGGGACTTTTTCTCAGCCCGTATGCTAAGAGACGCAGTCCGTTTGGGTTTTCGCAACAGCGCGGGTCCATTTCGTTCTTTTGCTCGACTGGCAGTTGACCCCAGACCCTACCAGCTCGTACCTCTGCTGATGGCACTGAAGCTCGAACCGATTCGTCTTTTGATTGCCGATGACGTGGGGATTGGAAAAACGATTGAAGCTGGATTGGTCGCCCGCGAATTGATAGATCGCGGAGAAGTGGGTCGCTTGGCTGTACTCTGTCCCCCACAGTTAGCTGAGCAGTGGCAGGATGAATTACGCGACAAGTTCCATATCGATGCAGAATTGGTTCAGCCCAGTACCGTTTCGCGTTTGGAGCGGGGGACACGTCTGGATCAATCTGTCTTCGACATATATCCCTATGTCATTATTTCTACTGATTTCATCAAGTCTGACCGCCGTCGTGATGAGTTCATCCGCACCTGCCCTGAATTGGTTATTGTAGATGAAGCCCATACTTGTTCATTTGGAGGAGTTACCGGGCGGGGACGACACCAACGGCATGAGTTGGTGTCAGGACTGGCAGCAGATAAATCTCGCCATCTTGTTTTAGTGACCGCAACACCCCATTCAGGAAAAGAGGACGCTTTCAGGTCTTTGTTGGGTTTCTTAGACCCGGCTTTTGATGAACTGCCCGCAGATATAAGTGGTCCGGAGAATGCAAAGAACCGGCGCTGGCTGGCGCAGCATTTTGTGCAGCGTCGTCGAGCGGATATTCGCAGTTATTTAGGGGCGGATACGCACTTCCCAGAGCGCAAAGATACCGAAATAACTTATAAACTTTCCGGGGACTATAAACGTCTCTTTGACAGAGTTCTGGATTATGCCCGCGAGACAGTGGTAGATGAAACCGGTGGTCGCGTCCGACAGCGGGTTCGTTGGTGGTCTGCCCTGGCTTTGCTGCGTTCGATGGCATCCAGTCCAGCTTCTGCTGCCGCTACATTACGTACCAGATCTGCGACCTTGGAGGCGGAAACTGTTGAGAATGCAGATGATATCGGTCGCAGGACCGTTTTTGATCTCAGTGACGCAGAATCTATTGAAGGTTTGGATATTATGCCCGGCAGTGATACCAGTGAGTTACAGGAGGGTCAAGAAGAGCGTTCAAAAAGACGGCTGCAAGAAATGGCGCGTGAAGCGGATAAGCTCTTTGGTAAACCGGATGCCAAGCTGCAAAAAGTAATCGAGATCGTCAAAGAACTTGTCAGCGATGGTTACCGTCCGATCCTGTTCTGCCGTTTTATCCCTACCGCGGAATATGTCGCAGAACAGCTTCGCAGAGCCTTGCGAGGTGTAGAGGTTACGGCTATTACTGGCATGCTGCCACCCACAGAAAGGGAAGAGCGTATCCTCCAATTGGCAGAATCCGATAAACATGTTTTGGTAGCCACTGACTGTTTATCAGAAGGGATTAACTTGCAGGACCATTTTGACGCCGTCGTGCATTACGATCTCTCCTGGAATCCAACTCGTCACGAACAGCGTGATGGACGGGTTGACCGCTTTGGTCAAAAGAAAGGTGAAGTGCGGGTGGTTACCTATTATGGGATTGATAATCAGATTGACGGCGTGGTGCTGGATGTGCTGTTGCGCAAGCATAAAAGCATTCGCAATTCATTGGGGATATCTGTTCCTGTGCCGGTTAATACGGACGAAATTGTGGAAGCCATATTTGAAGGATTACTATTGAGAGAGCGGTCAGGAGGAGCCATAGAGCAATACCTGCCTGGTTTTGAAGAGTATATTAAACCCAGGAAAGATGAATTATATAATGAGTGGGAAGCGGCAGCGGAAAGGGAAAAACGCTCCCGTACGATGTTTGCTCAGGAAGGGATCAAGGTTGATGAGGTGGCTGGTGAACTTGAGGCGGCTCGCGAAGCGGTTGGATTGGGGGTGGATGTCTCGAGCTTTGTTAAAGGTTCTTTAGCAGCGAATAAGGCGGTAGTTACTGGCGATGATCCCATCCAGGTGGATTTAGCTGAGGTTCCTAGAGCATTGAAAGATATGCTCGGTATGGAGAAGGATAAGTTTGAAGCCACTTTTACCATGCCTGTGAAAGACAAACATATTTATTTAACCCGCACCCACCCATTGGTTGAGAACCTTGCAGCATATATTATGGATACCGCACTGGATGGTACTGAGGATAGCGTTGCTAAACGTTGCGGTGCTATCCGCACTCGCCAGGTAGAGACGCGCACCACGTTGCTTCTTCTTCGCTTACGCTATCACTTGATTACAACGCGCGGAGGCGTGGAAAAACAGATATTAGCCGAGGAAGTGTTGCCCTTAGCTTTCACAGGCGCACCTGATCAAGCTGAATGGCTTGATCCAAATACCGCTGATAAATTGATCGAAGTCCAACCGGATGCTAACATTCATCCTCAGCAGGCGACTCAATTTATCCAGCGGGTAATTGACGGTTATGATTCGATCCGACCGCATCTGGAATCGGTAGCGCTTGAGCGGGCAAACGTGTTGCTGGAATCTCACCGTCGGGTGAGGGATGCAGCCAAACATACAGGTCGCTACCGGGTTGAACCTAAGTTACCACCTGATATTCTCGGGATCTACATCTATTTACCCCAGAGTTAGTTGATGAAGAAATTACCCACAATTCGCAAATACTTTGTAGACGAATCCGGAGACGCGACAATCTTTAACAGCCGAGGGCATGTTTTGATTGGTCAACAAGGCTGTTCGCGTTATTTTATTCTGGGCGTATTGGATATCGTCAATCCCGCTTCATTGCTACAAGAATTAAACGAATTACGATCGTTTTTGCTGGCTGATCCCTATTTCAAAGGTGTGCCTTCCATGCAGCTTGCAGCCCGTAAAACCGCCTTGATGTTTCATGCTAAAGACGATCTACCCGAAGTTAGGCGAGAGGTATTTGCCCTGTTGCAGAAACATAAATTTCGTTTTCTGGCTGTAGTGCGAGACAAGCAACGCGTGCTGGAATATGTGCGTCAGCGCAACGCTCTAGATCTCTCTTATCGCTACCTTCCCAATGAATTGTATGATTATATGATCAGGATGCTGTTCAAGAATATTCTGCATAAAGACGAAAAATATGAAATATGTTTTTCTAAACGTTGGAAAAAGGACCGCACAGAAGCCTTATACCAGGCTTTGAAAACCTCACAAGAACGTTTTTCCCAACAATGGGGAAAACAAATCTCGTCAGTATTCATAGTTGTTCCCAAATCTTTGCAAGAAAACGGTGGTCTGCAGGCGGTTGATTATTTTCTGTGGAGTCTGCAACGGTTTTATGAGCGTAAAGAAGACCGCTATCTTAACCTGTTATGGCCTTCATTCAGGTTAGTCCATGATTTAGATGATACCCGCAAGAATGATTATGGCGTCTACTACACACAAAAAAGGCCGCTAACACTAGCAGCCCTGCAAAATAACTCGCCAGGGATATAGGGATATGCTCACCGCAGCGATATATCCACACGGCATGCAGCCGAACTTCATCCACTGGCAACAACAGTATAGCACATTAATTCTTATTGTCAAATTCTTGAAAGAAAATATTATTGAAATAATTGCTCAGAATCATGCCAGATCGATGTCGAAATGATTCAACCTCTTGTCGAGCCAAGGCGATGATCCCAACCCTTAACCTGATCCAAGACAAGGTTTTTGGATGTAGCTAATACGAAAAAACTTGTGTCCCAATATCTGCTTTAAAAAGATCCTGAACGTTACAAATGGGCTAAATACCATTTAAAAGAGTAGTATGCAAACCCGTCACCGCAACACTTTCATAACCATAAAAACTGAAGGGGCAATCCTACCTCCAGACCTTCTGCAGCGTATCTCGGGGACCGATGATAGCCTGGATGGCTTGCAAGTAGCAGATTACCATTTGCTGAAAAATGAAAAACTGAATGAGGCTATTAACCGTTCTTGGAACCGGTTGATCGGAGCCTGGGAGAGCTTTCAGACTGCCCGGAAAAAGATAGCGGAGGGTCAACCGGGGACCACCGTTACTCGTGAACGCTGGTTACTCCCCTTATTCCAGGAATTGGACTATGGGCGTTTGCAGACCAGTACTGCATTCTCCATCGATGGCAAGACATATCCGATATCTCACATATGGGGGAAAGCGCCGGTTCACTTACTGGGTTTCAACGTTGAATTGGATAAGCGCACTGCCAGGGTAGCCGGTGCGGCTAAAACAAGCCCGCACAGCATGGTGCAGGAGTTCTTAAATCGTTCGGATGACCATCTCTGGGCGTTTCTGTCAAACGGGTTGCAGCTTCGCATTTTGCGCGATAACGTCAGCCTGACACGCCAAGCCTACGTTGAATTCGATTTACAGGGAATGATGGACGGGGAGGTATACGCCGACTTTGTGCTCTTATGGTTGTTGTGCCATCAGTCTCGAGTGGAAGGCGAGAAACCCGAAGAATTCTGGTTGGAGAAGTGGTCTCGCGAAGCTCATGAGCAGGGTACACGCGCCTTGGATCAACTGCGGAGTGGGGTTGAGGACGCCATCAGCCATCTTGGTTCTGGTTTTCTAACCCATCCAGCAAATCATGCTTTGCGTGATAGTCTGCGTGTTGGTTCCCTGAGCACTCAGGACTACTACCGCCAGCTCTTGCGCTTGGTGTACCGTTTGATCTTCTTGTTTGTGGCTGAGGACCGGGAGCTGCTCTTTTCACCAGATTCCGACCAGCTCGCCCGGCAGCGTTATAGCGACTATTACTCCACTCGACGCCTGCGCAGGCTGGCTGAGAGAAGTCGTGGTTTCCGTCATTCAGATCTATACCACACTCTGCGGTTGTTGACCGAAAAGTTGGGCAGCCTGCACGGTTGTGCTGAACTGGCTTTGCCTGCTTTGGGCAGTTTTCTGTTTTCGGAGATTTCCACCCACGACTTGAATCAGGCTGATCTGCCAAACCGGTATCTGTTAGATGCAGTCCGCTCCCTCGCTTATACCGTCGACAAGCGCACTTTACGTCCGGTGGATTATAAGAACCTGGGACCGGAAGAACTTGGCAGTGTGTATGAATCGCTGCTGGAATTACATCCTGAATTGAACGTGGATGCCGGGACATTTTCCCTGACCAGCGCCAGTGGTCACGAGCGTAAGACCACCGGCAGCTACTACACTCCTGCCAGTCTGATCCGGGTGCTGCTGGATTCGGCTCTTGATCCGGTGATCGAGGACCGGTTGAATGCTGTAAAAAATGAACCTTTAGAAGCTCAGGAAGCAGCCCTGTTAGACATCAAAGTTTGCGATCCTGCCAGCGGCAGCGGTCATTTTCTGATTGCTGCCGCCCACCGCTTGGCGAAAAGGCTAGCGGCACTTCGCACCGGAACGGATGAGCCGCCACCAGAAGCCACTCGCACCGCATTGCGGGATGTGATTGGTCACTGCATTTACGGCGTGGACATCAATCCGATGGCGGTGGAACTGTGCAAGGTCAGCCTGTGGATGGAAGCGCTGGAACCGGGCAAACCGCTCTCATTCCTGGACGCCCACATCAAATGCGGTAACAGCCTGGTTGGGGTAGGACCGGGAATGGAGATTGAAGAGATCCCTGATGATGCATTCCGCCCAGCATTCGGTGATGATAAGGCTACGGCTACAGCCCTGCGCCGCCGAAACAAGCGCGAACGGGAGGGTCAACTGGGTTTCCGGTGGGATGTGACATTGATTAAGGACCATGAAGACCTGACACGCTGGATAAAGTCACAGGCTGTACAACTGGAAGCCATGCCCGAAGAAGAGATACGCCAGGTGCACGCCAAGACTGCGGCCTATAACGCCTCCTTGGAATCGGAAGAATATATCCAGGGGCGCCTGGAGTACGACCTGTGGACCGCGTCCTTCTTTTGGCCAATCCCAAAGGGTGATGCGGAAAATATGCTAGCCCCTACCCAGCAAGAATTAATACGTCTTCGTAAAGGCGATGACTTGGACGCTGAACTGGTTCATCGTATTACCGATATCTCAAGAAAACAGAACTTCTTTCACTGGTCTTTCGAATTCCCATCGCTATTCAGTGACGATCATTACGGTTTCGATGTGATGCTGGGCAATCCACCCTGGGAACGCATCAAACTTCAGGAGCAGGAATTCTTTGCACGCCGTGATCCGGAAATTGCTGGAGCGCCCAACAAAGCTGCCCGTGAACGGATGATCAGGAAATTGCCACATTCGCATCCGCAGCTTGCCAGTGATTTTGAACGCGCCAAACATACGGCCGAATCAACCAGTATTTTTGTTCGCAACTCCAGTCGTTTTCCCTTTACTGCAGTTGGAGATGTGAATACCTATGCCCTTTTCGCCGAATTATTCCGCAGCTTCCTCTCCAGCGCTGGTCGAGCCGGGATCATCGTACCGACTGGGATATCCACCGACAGCACCATGCAGGTGTTTTTTGGTGACCTGGTTGATCAACAAGCTGTCGTCTCGTTGTTTGATTTTGAGAACAGGGAAAAAATATTTCCAGCAGTTGATAGTCGTTACAAATTCTGTCTGCTCACCTTGAGCCAGAAACCTGTGGGGCGAAGCGAATTTACCTACTTCGCCACCAATGTCGCCCATCTCAAAGATGATATGCGGCGCTTCCATTTATCGCCAGAGGATATCGCCCTGTTCAATCCCAATACGCGCACCATGCCGGTTTTCCGAACCGAGTCTGATGCTAATTTAGTTCTCAAACTATATAACAATTTCCCAATTTTACATAATGAACTAACAGGTGAAAATCCTTGGGGTACCCGTTTTATGACAATGTTTCATAAATCGAATGATAGTGGATTATTTCGAACCGAAAATGATTTAATAAAATTAGGATATATCAAAAAGGATAACCAATACGTAAAAGATGACAACAATTACATCCCTCTATACGAGGGAAGGATGGTGAATATTTTTGATCATAGATACGCAATCTATGATTCCCAGAATGGCGAATATTCACTTCCATCAGATCGATTTTCCATAAATATCTCAACTGAATATTGGGTACCAAATGATGAAGTAAAAAGTCGTTTGGAACGAAGAAATTGTAATAGTAATTGGTTATTTGGGATTCGTAGAATTACAAATAACACAAATGAACGTACCGTCGTAGGTTCAATTATTCCTCGTATCGGTGTTACGTATGGTCTCTATTTAATACTCACTAAATATGAGTTCTCTAAATATGACGCACTTCTATTGGGCAATCTCTTAAGTATCCCTTTTGATTATATTTGTAGAAATTCCTTCTCACAACCATCATTAACTTATGGTGTATTAAAACAACTTCCAGTATTACAGCCTATAATTTATTCAATAAGTGATAAAGAGTTTATTTTATCTCGGATTCTTGAGTTGGTTTATACGACCTGGGATCTAAAACCCTTTGCTCAAGATGTAGGGTATGAAGGACCACCTTTCCAGTGGGATGAAGAGCGCCGTGCACTATTGCGTGCCGAGTTGGATGCCTATTACGCCCGACTCTATGGCCTGAATCGCAAACAACTGCGCTACATCCTCGATCCCGCTGATCTTACACCTATAGAATTGAAGGATATTCTTGACTATTATGAGGAAGTAGAGGATCCATTGGATGCTGATAAATATGCCACTCGTTGTGAGGCAAGCAAATTTCCTGGCGAAACCTTCCGCGTACTTAAGCAGAAAGAAATTAAAAAATTCGGTGAGTATCGTACTCGACGCTTGGTATTACAAGCCTGGGATCATATGCAGGAAGTTATCGATAATGGAATGGAGTATGTGCCGATGGTCGATCCCCCGCCGGCGCATCCAAGCGTGGCGCATCCGATGCGCGATGGGAGTGTATATGAGGGTCCTGGATTTGTAACGTCGAGCGAGCCGATAGATCAGCAGAAATCGCAAACACGCCAGGTATTGAAGGAAGAGCAGCCAACTGCGATAAAAGAAACGTTCGCATCTAAACCAACAAAGGATGGGTCTCTCCCCATTGTAAATTCAACCCAAACTTCGGATTACAATCTTTACAAGTGCGAAATCTGCGGTCAGATGGTAATGGGTTTTGATCAGGTGAATCATACTCAACAAATGCACGGTGGCGAAGATCCGGGTTATGTGAAATTGTGATAGTAGTGAACTAAATGAGCGACCCAAAAAACAATACAAATTTTTCAAGTCGAGCTCAGTATTCTTGATAGTTGGAATGAAAATTCATGGGAATTCTAAGAAGATACTCGAAAGAAAAAAGGCAGGAACAAATCAGCCGTACACAAATCAAGGCTTTTCTAGAACCTTTTGAGTGGATCACTGGTGATATTGATCCGGATCTCGGTGAAGATATTTTTATCCGCATCTATGAAAATGGGATTTCTACAGGATTATCGCTTTATGTGCAACTCAAAAGCGTCAGTAATCTTGATGATTATCTGCTTAAATCCGGAGTGATCAGTTATCCTATTAAAGTTGCAGATTTAATACACTGGGAAGATCAAGATCCACCTGTATTTCTAGTAGTTTGGGACATCGACCAATCTTTCGGTTGGTGGATAGTGATGGATGAAGCAATTAAACACCTAAATGCAAAAAATAACAGATGGCGAGATCAGACCAAAGTACAAGTCCATATTTTGCTAGATAACAGACTGGACGAGAATGGATTAATGAGAATTCGCCACATTCTCGCCGTACGATATCTTCCCATCTTGGCGAAAGGAAAGGAGTTAGACATTAAAGTAGCATTCAAGTTCCCGTCTACGCCAGAAGGAAAGACCAAACGGGAAGAATTGAAACGTCACAAAGCGGCTGGTGATGTGGTGGAGATAGAGGGAAAGTATATCGCTGAGTTTCGCTTATCCAAATGGTGGACAAGATTATTTGGGGAAATGGACCCTAGACAGATGAAGATTTGGATGGGTCCATCGAAGCTACCAATAATGCAGATTGCGGAGATTGATTTCATTTCTACAGAATTAGGTGTTGAACGCATTCCGTATGTAGAACTATGCATAGTTAAACAAGGTCGGGAAGAAATAACACTTTCAAACGGTCACCAAAATATTCCCTATAAATTTGAACTAATTATCAATGGGCGAACCAGACAGACAACTTTAAATTTTTCTATCAACTTTGCGAGCATTGATGTGTTTTCCGCTCAACAAGCACTCCTCATCCAGCAAATATTGGCAAATGGTGCAAGAATCCAACTTACATTTACCGAACTCAACACTTCAATACCAATTCAAGTAGCCCCAAAATTAGTACAGGGGCCTAATGAAGATGTTATTAGATTTATAGAGAATCTCTATCTCGTCCAAAAATATATTGATGAGAAAATTACGTTCCCTCAAGATGGGTCTTTCTCGCAAAGCGATGTTGAAATAGCAGAGCAGCTGGTGTCCGTAGTTACGACTGGCGTC
>SDBS01008153.1_pt1 | contig 10140 bp, 8 predicted proteins | sample 2277091 | NCBI WGS metagenome assembly SDBS01 (sample SAMN10404972, study PRJNA504765) | marine sediment metagenome | isolation source: marine sediment core GS10_PC15, 163 cmbsf | place: Arctic Ocean: Southern Knipovich Ridge | collected 2010 | reverse complement strand
ACGAACAAACACATAACCGGGAATCAAAGGGGCTAATATTTTCTTACGCCGGTCTTTTCGTCTGCTCATCACCTGTATCTTGGGCAAAAAGGCCTCAAATGATTTGCCGCAAAGCCCGTCGTGGACCTTCTGCTCGAAACGACTTCGGGTATGCAGGGCGTACCATTTGAGGGATTGTTGATTGTTGATTATTGATTGTTGATTGAGCATCCCTTAAAGTCATATACCTCGCTAAGTGGTTGAACATCTAAAGGGTTACTATCTTAGCGGAATCCACCCCTTTTTCAATAAGATATTTTATGTCCCTGGCCGTGTCATCAAGACGGGTTACCAGAATCGCGTCCCAGTCTTCCCTATCTAACCGGTCAAGGCCCTCCGCCTCAAACTCAAAGAATCCTTTCCCGTTTTTCCTCTCATCAACGATCCCCACCAAATGAATGTTACTAAGCTGTAGATAGAGATATGCCAACTCGGCTACCTCCCCAGCACCGAAAAAGAGGATGGACGCTATCCGTTTTTCTTCCATCTCTTCGAATTTGCCAATTAGCAACCGCTTAATCTCCTTATAAAACCTGGTCGAGTAGTGTAGATATTCCACGGTAAGCCGGCTCTTTCTGGCCAAGCCTTCAGGGGTCAGGAAATATTTCACCCTGTTTTTAGGCATTGTCTTGACCTTGAAATACCCCTTGTTGACAAGTCTCTTTAAAAAGGTATTGACCAGGCCCAAGGAGATATTCAAGCGCCGGGAGAGCTCTCTCTGGCTGGGGCTGCCACCCCGCTCGATTTCCCCCATTAATCGGAGTGTGTGAATGTCTTGATTGTCCATTCAGAACGCCTTAATACCCAATACCCAATACCCAATAAAGATTGTTCATAAATTGAACGTTTTGTCAAGGAAAATTTGATACGTTCGTAAAAAGTCAGGAAGCACCCGTTATTGTCATTCCCGTGCAAACGGGAATCCAGGAAAATCCATCCCGCGGCGGGAGACTCCCGCTTTCGCGGGAGTGACGGCCTTGGAGACTTTTTACGAAAACATCAAATTTTCCTACGCGAAGTTTTTCAGCCGGAAGGAGTAAGGAATCATGGAATGAAACGAGAAAAAGATTTTAGAAAGATGCAATTACACCTATGACCGCTCTTTTGAATATTTTTCAAGGCTTGTCCGCGAGGGAAAGGTGTAATTCAGTGGTCGGGACGACTGGATTTGAACCAGCGACCCCCGCGTCCCGAACGCGGTGCTCTACCAGACTGAGCCACGTCCCGACAATACTTTAATGTATAACCTATTCTTGGGTCTGGGGCAAGCACAATTTATCCCCTATGATCTCCATAAAATTCTCCATCATCCTGGCAGTCGCGCCCCAGATTAGGTCTTTCCCGTATTCATATGCGGGTGTCTCGTATGTTACCCCTTCATATTCCACAGAATATCGTCTCTTTTCAGAATTGGCACGATGAAAAAGGCTCAGCGGCGCCTTGACTACCCTTTCTACCTCCGCCCTGTTGATAACAAGGTCATTTAGATGAGTAATACAACCGACAAACGGGTGAACAACATAATTAGACGCCATCGTCAGGACATCATCAATCCTGCCTAAAATCTCAATATGTTCCCTCGAAAGGCCGATCTCCTCATAGGTTTCCCGCAAAACCGTCTCTTCGATGGACGTATCCCCCTTGTCAACAGCGCCACCGGGAAAAGATATCTGGCCCTTATGATGTTCTACACTGTCGGTCCTCCTGGTGAAAAGGACCTTCCAGATCCCACCCTCTACCAAAAGCGGCAGCAGAACGCCGGCATGTCTATAGCCGGGCTGCTGCCCATCCTTTATGACCTTTGGATCCCTGGCACCCAGCATCTCCTTAATGATCATTGACGGAAATTTCTGATAGGACATAGCGGCTTTCAACAGAACCTATCTGATTCCATAAGTTTCAAGGTACTTGTCAAATTGTGCCTTTATCTTCTCATCAATCGGAGTTCGTTTCCCTTCAATCATGACAGGAATCCCCTCCTTATAGATATACTCAACCACCTCCCTGATGCCGGCCACAGAGAAAACCGGGACTCCGCTCTTAGAAACGAAATCCTGAATAGCATTTTCTCCCTTTTGATCCAATATCACCCTGCCGTCCCGGTCATAAAGAGCGGTTGTCTGTTCTCTGGTCAGCCCTATTCCTATTCCCTTCACACGGATTGTCATGCCCCGGAATCGGGCCTCGGATTCAATCTTCTCCAAGAGATCGAATTTAGTCCTCATGGAGGTTGCCACATCATCTACAATAAATATCCGGCAACCATCAAAGAGGGAACTATTGACGAAAATGCTCTTTGACACGCTCCCTTCACCATGGGTCTTGGCCTCTTTTCGATCATAGTCAAAGGTCATATCAACCCGGTGCTCCTGCCACAGGGCAATGGCAGTTGCGAGGGCAATGGCGCTCCCTTTATAAGAAGGCCCTAAAATGATGTCCGTATCCTTTACCAGCCCTTCCGATATCATCATGCCGGCAAAAAACGATCCCATATCTATGGACAAGCGGCCTGTCCTGAACATGGCCATATTTACAAAATACGGGGTAGGCCGCCCATCTTTCAGGACAAGATCCCTGTCAAAGAATATGGCCCCTGTCTCTGCTAATGTTACGGCAAATCTTTTCTTGTAATCTTCCATGGCAAATTCTCTTTCTGAAGATCTATTAAGCGATGAAACCAAGAAATGTCAACTATCTTTTTGCCTTATACTGTAAGGATCCCAAGGCACCCATCAATAACAATGTTGGCTTATCACCGATAAGGGGGACGCTTCGAATTTTTTAATCCTAACGCCCAATTCAACCCCCGGCGTGCCTCGTTAAAACCCGGGTCGATCTTTAGAGCCTGAGAAAAATGTTTAATCCCACCATCAATATCTCCCAGGCGCGTCAGGAGAATCCCAAGCTTAGTGTGCGCTCCCACATAGTCGGGGTTTATACGAACTGCCTCGAAGAAATGGCGCTCTGCTCCCTTTAGATTTCCCTGCTGAGCTAATGTAATCCCGAGATTATTATGCGCCTCTGCATAGTTGGGTTTGATGCGGACTGCCTCAAAGAAATGGCGGCCCGCTTCCTTGAGATTTCCTTGCAGCATAAGGGTTTGACCCAAATTGTTCTCTATCTTGGCATTATGGGGTTCAATTAGCAAAGCCTTAGATAAATGTGTGACAGCATCTTTCAGATTCCCCTGTTGAGCGAGAACAATCCCAAGATTACTGTGTGCCTCTGCATAGTTAGGTCTAATTCGAAGCGCCTCGGAGAAATGAAGGCTGGCCTCCTGCAAATTGCCCTGTCGCATCAAAGCCAGGCCCAAATTATTGTGTATCATAGGGTCTTTGGGACGGATGCGGAGCGCTTCGGAAAAATTTCTAATCGCATCATCAAGCCTCCCGCTCTCTGTCAGGGCGACTCCCAGATTATCGTGTGCCTTAGTAAATTTGGGTTCAATGCTAAGCGCCTTAGTATAATTTTTTATTGCCTCCTCCAGACGTCCATGGTCGCGCATTGCGTTTCCCAGGTTGTGGTATGCCCTGAAATTTTCCGGGGCTTTGGATATGACATCAGACCAAAGAGTTACGCCATTCTGATATGTTCTGTTTCTCAGATATGTAGCCGATCCAAGGGATACGACAATAAACACTGCGATAACAAAATACCACAGCCGCTTAACCGGCAAAAGGCAGAATACGACATAGGCTACAATGAGGGCAAAACCGAACATCGGGAGGTAGAGTCTGTGTTCAAACAGTGAGTCTTGTATAGGAAAAATGCTTGACTCTATCGAAAGAGTGATGAAAAACCAAAAAATGCCAAAGGTTATGACGGGTCGCTTCTTTATGCTCCATATCGCAATGCCGATAATTGCAACCATAAAGAGACATGACAAAGGGGTGTAGCCATCAAAAAACCCTGTCTTAAAGGGGTAGATATAATCCAGGTTCTGACCCACCGGCAAGAACAACAACCGCACATATATTACAAGGACATTAAACTGCGTGCAGAGATAGACCCAACGGCCTACCTCTGCTCCAGGGGCCCTCAATATCTCCGAGACATCCTCCAACAAACCCCCGAATTGAACTCCCCCCCTGAAAACGCCGGAAATGTACAGGATAAAAACCCCCATAAGCACAAAAGCTGGAGCAAACCACAGGATTTTTCTTTTCCATCCCTGCCAGGTCCTGTCAAAAATGATATACTCCAATAGAAGAATCGCCCCCGGGAGGCTCGCCATGCTCGGTTTACTCAAAAAGGCAAGAACGCCACAAAGAACGCATAGGAAGTAAAAGGCTAAAAGTTGAAAGCTGAAAGCTGAAAGGTGGTGCTTCCCCTGGCTTTGAGCTTCGAACTTTGAGCCTTCAGCTACAATTCTTGCCTTTATATAAAAGAGGCTCGACAAGAGATAGAACATCGCTGCCATGGAGGTATATCGCTGGACGGTGTATGTGACTGCCTGGGTCTGGAGAGGATGGGCGATAAAAATCAGTGCCGTAAACAAAGACATCCAGTAGATTGATGATTGTCGATTGTCGATTGTCGATTGAGAAGCAGCAGCTTGTGGCCCCTGGACCTCGGACTTTGGACTTTGAACGTCGGACATCCCTCTCGCCAAATGCCTAAACCCCTTACCTGGTGGATTCATTAGCAGTTTGAATATGTTCAATGCCAAAAAATAAACAAGCAGCCCGTTTATTATATGGATTACAACATTGACTAAATGGTACCCAAAAACATTCAGCTTGCCAAACTTGTAGTTGAGGGCAAAAGTGAATTCGACAAGTGGTCTTGGGGAAAAGATTACCCTCGATGACAGATAATTACTTAAATCCCTGATCTTGGCCTTGTCCTCAATCTGTAATACCCCATCAAACACAAAAGGTGTATCGTATATACTGCTATATATGGCAACCGTTACGAGTGTAATAAAAACAAATGCGAGCCAAGGGCTTTTTATGGAGTTTGTAACCATATTGGATTGCATACGTTATTGCCTACCCATGTTGTGCGTACCGAAATGCCTGTTTCTCACCTTTCAGGCCCGTTTTGGGTCCGCGCGGGACTGGTCGATAATCGCAAGGAACGAGCAAGATTTTCGCGGATCCTGTTATCATCAGGATTAATTTGCAGCGCTTTTTTGAAATGGCTGATAGCCTCGTCAAGACGTCCCTGTTGCGCCCGGGCGATCCCCATATTATTATGAGCATCTGCGTTGTCAGGCCTGAGCCTGAGCGCCTCCGACCAATGGCCTATGGCCGCCTCCATCCGGCCCATGCTTGCCAGGGCGTTCCCCATATTATTGTGCAAATCCGCATCCTTCGGCTTGATACGTAACGCCGTTGAAAAATGTAGAATAGCCTCATCTATCCTTCCATGGGTCGCCAGCGCTAAGCCAAAGTTACTGTGGACCTTTGGATCGTTAGGTTTGATTCGCAATGCCTCGAAGTAATGACTGATTGCAGATCTGAGGTCCCCCTGTTTTTCTAACTCAATTCCTATGAGGTAGTGCGCCAGATAGTTGTTAGATGTCACATTCAGGGCGTGTGTAAAGAGAGAAGTACTGTTTTTCCAGTAGCTGACCTGCAGCCTCGCACACAGAATGATGACTAAAAGAATCATGCCTGATGATAAGGCAAGCACAGTTTTCCGATGGCGCCATCTTCCCAGAATGGGGGGAACACCCCAGGCAATCATTATAAACAGGCCTATGAGCGGTACATAGCCCCAACGGTCAGCTATGGCCGGCCAAAGGCCTGACTACATTAACCCGCTCACAGGTATGAGAGTCCCAAAAAACCATAGCCACCCTGTTAAAAAATAAGGTTTGCTTCTCCATGCCCACAACACAAGAGCAGTTATGCAGACAAGCAGCACCGCAGCACCTGTAACCTGCCAGACTGGCACTGTTTGGGGGTAGGGATAGAAGACAGCGAGGTCAGAAGGCCATAGCATCTTTCCTACATAACACACATAGGAGACCAGGGCGTTTGCTATACGCAACTTCATCGACACTATTTCTGTCGATATGGTACCATCATAACGGGAAAGCGATAGGGTAGAGATAAAGACCGAACCTATCGATAGAACAAGAAATGGGATTTTTTCAAGAATCAGTCGGGAAAGCGCCAAGCCTTCCGGCTTCCGAAAGCGACAACGCCCAAGGGGCCAGTAATCCAGCAAAAGGAATACAACCGGCAAGGTCACGAGCATAGGTTTGGCCAGGAGTCCCAGGGCAAAAACAAAAAAGGTTAGCATATATCTACTGAGGCCCGGCCGCTCAGTGTACCGGGCATAGCACAGCATTGTGAGTATCCAGAAAAAGGTGCTAAGCACGTTCTTGCGTTCTGCTATCCAGGCAACCGAATCCACATTAAGGGGGTGCAGCGCGAAAAGGGCAGCAACAAAGGCGCTTTTCCAGTGGGCGCCGGTCATCCGCTTAAGCACCAGAAACAGAAGCAGGCTGTTTGCTATATGAAGAATCAGGTTGGTCAGATGATGAGGCCCCGGCCTCAACCCGTAGATTTGGCAGTCTAACATATGAGAGAGCCATGTAAGCGGATGCCAATATGTTTTCTCTTTCTCTGCAAAGCTGAAGGACCAGGCAATACCCTTCCCGGTTAGTCCACCCTGCACAAAGTGATTTTCAGCCACATACGCGGGGTCATCTAAATTAACAAAGCCGTGATTGCCCACCTGCCAATAGACAGCAACCGTTGCCAGGACAAGGAAGAGGCAGACCAAAACATCGCTACGTATCTTGAGATTAGCCATTATGAATAAATCCTTAATCAAACATATCTAATTGAGCAATAAACGTTCGGCTTACCTGCCGGGCCTGTTTATCTTTTCATGCTTTATATTCCAACATATTGGAATGGCTCAGTGATTTTCTCATTATCAATGCAAAGGCTCCTTACACGAACTTAATCCGTCCGGCCGCAAACAGTACCATTCTCAGCAGCAACCAACCGTGCTTCCATCGCTGGATGTTGGTCTGGCCGTACTTACGCTCAGCGTAACGAATGGGCACCTCGATTATTTTAAGATTTAGTTTTGATGACCCGAAGAGGAGGTCAAAATCACCAAAGGGATCAAACTCGCCAAAATAAGATCGGTTTTCAGAAATTCGCTCGTAGTCTCTCTTCCTCAACACCTTTGTGCCGCATAAAGTGTCCTTAACAGGTTGTCCCAAGAGCCATGAAAAGGATACACTGAATAACTTGTTGCCAACCAAATTTAGATAACGCATGGCCTGTTTTTCAATCGGATAAATCAGGCGCACTCCGTTTACAAATTCTCCCTTCCCAGAACAAAGCGCCTCATAAAAACGAGGCAGGTCTTCAGGAGGGACTGTCAGGTCAGCGTCCAAAATCATGAGAATGTCTCCACTCGCTTGGGCAAAACCAACCCGAACGGCATCCCCTTTACCCTCTCCTGTTTGGCGAAACAGCTTACATCGCCGTTCTGGGTGATCTTTGATTGCCTTCTTGATAACCGAATAAGTATCGTCAGCAGAATGGCCTTCAACGAACACCAGCTCCGTTCCTCTACCCATTTCGGGGGTTCGATCAAAAATCTGATCAATATTTCCGGCCTCATTACGGGCAGGGATGACTACCGATACCACTGGGGCTTCTTGACCTGATTGCAGCCTCGGGCATGGCCGAGCGATAATAAAATTCGTCAACGCAAAATAGTGGAAGGGCCAAATCTTTGCAAGAAAGCAATTCATAAATGCACCAAGAAGCGGCGTATGAAAAGGCCATATGATTTCCGGCCAAGCCCGGATCACCTCAAAATCAGCTAAGTTCAGAAGACCTGCAACATCTTCCACGGTAAGCCAGTTTTGAGGCATTAAAGGTGTTGCGAGGCCCAATTTCTGGGCCAGCGATAGCGGCATCTCCCATAAGTGGCTGAAAATGTTAAGAATGACCCTCGTACGGGGCGTAGCTAATTTAGCCATTTCCTCAAAAACAGACTGTACGTCCCACAAGTCATTAATCAGATCAGAAAGGATAATGACATCAAACTTTTCATTTAGGCTAATGTCGTGAGCATCGCATTGGACAAAGTTGAGCCCTGGATGTCTTTGTGACGCGCGCTTGACCATCTTTTCTGAAAAATCAATGCCCACACCAAACGCTGGTTTCATTGCGGCAAGCAGATCACCTCTTGAGCATCCGATCTCTATTACTTTCTGCCCATCCGCAACCAGAAATCGATAACTCTGCGTAAGCCTCCAACGATAATAAATTCCAAATCTATTTTCAGCTACTGAGTCCCAATGGGCTTGACGAGCTTGTTGGAAATTGGCTTTAGTTTTGTCAGTTTTGTTTGGAAATGGTATCATTTCAGTCCAATTTATTCAAGCTTGATAGTCTCGTAAAAGTAATTGGTTGGGACAGCACAGCATTTCCTCCCCAGGCGGGACAGATGCAAGGCGCGCAAAACTCTCGCAAGCGCAAGGCCACAGATTGCCCAAGGAATCCCCATTTGATAACGCATAACCCTTGAACCCTGAACCTTTGAACCCGTCAACGGTTATCATTTTTCAATAACTGTCCGTTTCCTTAGTGGCCCCATGCGTTCTCTTTCCACCTTTTCAGGCGAATACGAAGGCCCTCTCAATAATCGCGAGGCACGTTCATAGTTATGCCGTATCACTGTGTTTTCTGGCTTGATAAGTACTGCCTTTGAAAAGTGCACAAAGGCCTCTTTGATCCTGCCCTGCCGGGCCAGGACAATTCCCAGCCCATTATGTGCCTCGGCCATTCCAGGATCTATCCGAAGTGCCTCAGAATAATGACGGGTGGCATCCTCGAAACGACCCTGGTTCGCCAAGGCGACCCCCATATTAATATGAGCCTTTGCATAGTCGGATTTCAGACGAAGAGCCTCAGAATAATGATAAATTGCATCTTTAGAACGCCCCTGGTCCGCCAAAGCGATCCCCATGTTATTGTGGATCTTTGCATCGTCTGGCTTCAGCCGCAAGGCCTCAGAGTAATTTTGCATGGCATCTTCATAGCGACCCTGGCTCGCTAAGGCAAGACCTAAGCCATTAAACGCATCTGGATTATATGGACTAATTCGTTGTGCCTCTGCGAAGTGATCAATAGCAGCCATAACTTTGCCTTGTCGCATTAAAGCATCCCCCATGTTAATGTGCGCTTCAGCAAAGTCGGATTTTAGTCTGAGTGCTTCCGAAAAATGCTTGATAGCTGCCTCTGTACGACCATTGAGGAAAAGAGCCTGTCCCAAACTGTAGTGCGAATATGGACGTTCAGGTTTGACTCTCAACGCCTCCAAATACTGGCCAATAGCATCTTCCAGATTGCCTTCTTTTGCTAAGGCGGTTCCCAGATTATAATGTCCTCTTGCACGTTGTGGGTTCTTGGACACGGAATCGGACCATAGTGTGACATTATCCTGCCACACCCTATTCCTTAAATATGTTGCAGTCCCGAGGTATAGGACAATAATCACAGAACCAACAATAGCCCAGTATACCCGCTTTGACAGAAAGTAAAAAACAAAATAACTTGTTATAAGAGCAAAACCAAACATGGGAAGGTAAAGTCGATGTTCAACTAACGCATCCTTAATGGGAATAATCCTCGACTCCACCGAAAGCGTGATGAAAAACCAAAAAATGCCAAAGGATATAACCGGCCTTTTCCTGAGGTTCCATATCCCAATCACAACAATCCCTATCAAGAAAGCAAAGGCCAAAGGTGTGTAACCATCAAAAAAGGTGTTATTGAAACGATACAGATAATCCAGGTTCTGACCGATTGGTAAGAATAATAGCCTTATATATATCACCAGGACATTGAACTGGGTGCACAGATAACTCCAGCGGCTGACATACTCCGTCTCCTGCATCAAACCCGAAACATCCTCTAACAAACCTCGCCCTTCAATTCCGCCACTGAAAAAGCCTACGACATAAAGGACAAAGAGCCCCCAAAAAGCGAATGTCAGGCAAAACCATGGAATCTTCTTCTTCCACCCTTCCCATGTCCGATCTATCAGCAGATACTCAGCAAGAAGAATCACCCCCGGCAGACTGGCTGTATTCTGCTTGCTCAGAAAAGCCAGCAT
>SDBS01008152.1_pt1 | contig 10142 bp, 14 predicted proteins | sample 2277091 | NCBI WGS metagenome assembly SDBS01 (sample SAMN10404972, study PRJNA504765) | marine sediment metagenome | isolation source: marine sediment core GS10_PC15, 163 cmbsf | place: Arctic Ocean: Southern Knipovich Ridge | collected 2010 | reverse complement strand
GTCGAACACGAACTACGCCATCCGGTTCACGAACCTCAGCGGCGCCACAGCCGACATCGAGTTTGCCATGCTGTGGTATGAGGAAGAGACGCCGGCCAGCTGACGGGATTGTCCTTGACACCGAGCACGGGAGGTCCGTAGAATGGCAGGCATGGCAGTAGAGATCGGCCAGTGTTACATTGACGGTTGCGGCGAGGCGGCGTTGTTATTCTGCTGCGATTTAGAGGAAGGTGTGCCCGTTGACGGATGGCGAACGTACAAAGTGCGGACGCCTACGCGCATATATTGTCACGCGCATGCGTTCCTGGCGGAATCACGGACTTATCATCTCGATGGCATGATTGTGAATCCTGCGACCGCGGCGAGGAGGTTGTAGCATGGCAGGCATGGCAGCAGTAATCGATAGCACACAAGTTCGGCGGCGGTCCCTGCAAGATGTTGATTTCACCTTCGGCCCAGCAGCAAAGGCCGAGAATGAATCCGGGTGGCTGGAAGGCTATGCCTCGGTCTTCAACGTGATCGACCAGCAGGCCGAGGTAGTCCGGCCAGGGGCGTTCACCAAGACGATCGCTGAGCGCGTGTCGGCCGGCAAGGTCAAGCTGATGACCATGCACATGGCCTTCGGCGGTGACACGATGGAGGTCATCGGCACTATCGCCAGTGCGAAGGAAGACACGCGTGGCCTCTGGATACATGCCGATTTCGCCTCCACCGACCATGCACAGGAGGCCCGGAAGTTGGCGGTCGAGGGCCACGTTTCGGGACTGTCCATCGGCTATAATGCCATGGCCGCCGCGCCCCTGACCGAAGATGGCAAGACGATTATCGAGCTTACGGAGTTGCGTCTGCTCGAAGTTACTTTGACGGCGAGGCCGGTCAACGAACTGGCGCTCGTCACCGATGCCAAGGGGCTCTCGCCGTTCGATAACTATGTCGAAGCACGAGAGGCGTTCATCAAGTTGGAAGTCCTGCCCATCGCAAACTCGCTCGCACTCGGTAAGGGCCGCGAGTTGTCTGCCGATGAGCGGGGCCGCCTTACCGCCTGCCGAGACGCCTGTAAGGCTCTGGGCGGCAAGCTGGACGTGCTGTTGACGCCGCCTGACACTGGGGCACAGGACACTGCCGCCTCGGCCGCCGAGCACGCCGACCTGGAGGCACGTCGTAAATGGTTGAAACTCCAGGCGTGATCGGAGATAGCGATGCCCGCAACAGTAGAGGAACTGGCCGTCAAGGGCGAGGCTGTGCTGAAGCAGACTGAGATTCTGCGCGGCAAGCTCGCCGAGGCGGCAGATGACGATGTGAAGGGGGTAGCCCAAGCTGCTCTCGATGACAACGAGGTGACGTGGAATGCGATCGTTGCCGAACTGGCGATTGCCACGGCGCATGCGAAGAAAGTGGCGCTCCTGACCGAAGCGAAGGCGCTGGCCAAGGTCCAGCCGGGCGGCTCTGTCACCCTGCCGGGCAAGCTGGAGGCCGGCACAGAAGACCCGACCGAAGGCGCACGCAATGCGTTCTTCGAGTATGTGGGGGGCAAGACACTGAGCGACCGGCAACGGGAACTCGTGCTGCCCAACCAGAAGACGTGGGAAGGCAAGGATGGCGCGGATGGCGTGAAGCTCCCGCCCGGCCTCGCCAAGGCGATCATGCCCCGCACCTACGGGGACGCCTACTTCTCGCCGGCCGGCCGCAAGATGCAGAACTTCCTCGCCCAGCGCGAGGAGGCTATTGCATCGGGCAAGATGGCGGAGTTCGGGAAGCTCATGTCCTCGGCCAACGCCGGGGATGCGTCGCTGGTGCCCCAGGAGTATATCCGGCAACTGCTGGAACTGCCCGGCGAGGGTAATGCGCTGCAGGCGATGGTCACGGTCATGCCGTCCACAACGGGCGTGCTGACCATCCCCCGGCTGATCCAGACGGATGCCAACGAGTTCGGCGTCAGCTTCACCTGGGTCAACGAGGGCGCGGAGAAGGAGGAGACCGAGCCCAGCTTCGAGCAGATCATTATCACCACGTTCGAGCTGTCCGGCTACACGGAGATTACCAACACCTTCCTGAGCCGTTCGGCGTTCGCCCTGGAGCCGCTGCTGGCCCGACTGTATCGGGACGCGATGGCAAACCAGTTCATGAACGTGATCCTCAATGGCAGCGGCGTCGCCCAGCCGTTGGGCGTCGTGAACACGGCGGGCCTCCGACTGGTGGCACGCAACGCCGCCGGCACGGCCAACTGGGTTGACGTGGTGAACCTGAAGCACGCGCTTCAGTCCTATCACTGGTCCAACCTCAATTACGTGCTGGACGCCACGGTGCTACAGCGCCTTGAGCGGACCACCGATACCCAGGGCCGCCCGCTCTGGAACGCCGGTGTATCAGCCGGCCCGGTTGACCGGATCAACGCCAGCCCCTATCTGACCACCGAGTTGACCCCCGCCGTGGGCACAGCCGGCGACATCATCCTGGCCAACTGGAAGTGGTACTGGCTGGTGATCGAGCAGGATGTGGTGGTCAAGCGTAGCGAGCATTTCCGGTTCCGGCATAACAGAACGGCGTTCACCGTCCACGCCCTACTGGGCGGGCGGGCGGTAGAGCCGCGCGTGTTCGCACTGTTGCAGGCGTCGAGTTGATGAGGGCCTGCGCCCGAGGTAGGACTGGCCGTCCGTTACGGACACCACCCGCGGACGGCCGGTTCCTGCCATCATAGCTCACCCACCACGTGTGGGCAGAGTCCCGGCAGCGTCCTCGGCGGCGCTGCCAGATTCTCCTTGACAGACCGGCAAAGAATCCCGTAAAGTGCGGTAGCCGATACGGTGGTTCCTGCAGCGTGGCAATATGACATGTGGCGCGACCAGGCTGGTAGCGGCGATGGCGATGGTGCCTGCTACTCAGCGGCGTCTAAAGCTATGCGCGCCAGCATAGCGGTCGGGGCGGGACCGGCCAGGGATCATACCAGGCAACGGAGGGAGATGGTCGTATGTGTCAAAGGCCAAGGCTTAGATTAGTTTTTCGAGGGGGTTCACCAGACCCTTTCTCCCTGTGGTTCCCAGCCTTCACGGTAGCCTGTCTGATCGTAACTAGCATCGCCTGTCTGATCGCAAAAGGCTGTTAGATATCGAACGGAGGGAGATGGTGGCATGTGGTTCCGCGCGGTAAAGGAGTTCACCTACCTGACGCCGATGGGCGTTGAGCAGGTTATCCACCCTGGCCAGCTTTGCGATGTCCTGCAACGGGACGTGGCTGAGCGGCTGCTGGCCAAGGGCGCTATCATCCCGAAGAATCAGTCTCACGCTTCCGCCATCCGCCTGGGCCAGCCTGCTGCTCCACACACGCGGACGAAGCGGATCGGCCTGTTCATATCAACGTCGCCGAACTATTCTGGCGGCCGCCTCCACATGTATCAGTATGCCGTGGCGATGGCGCGGAACGGCGCGGAGGTGTGGCTGATTACCAACGCCCGGCCACGCTGGACCGACGATTACGACACGCCGGGCGGCCTCCACCTGACGATGATCGGCCAGGGGGAGATACCGCCTGACTTCGATCTGGTGATGACGGATAGCAAGGTCGAGCTCGGCAAGGAAGCGCACGAATGGGCGCAGCGCTACCCACACATCCCGTTCGTCTGCTTCAACTTCGAGACCCCGAACTGGGTCAAGGACTATGCGCCTGCCTATGCCAAACGGCTGGGCGGGGCTGATGATGCCGTCAAGCGCGTGTTCCAGGCAGCGGATATCGTGCTGGCCAACAGTGCGGAGAGCCTGCGCCACTGCCTGAAGTGGCTGGGCACCACTCCGGTTACCGGCGTGCTGCCCCCCGCGGTGAACACGGACGCGCTGGACAAGCCTGTGGAGCCGCTGAAGGTGGGCCGACCCTACGTCGTGTGGTCGGCGCGCAGCCCCGAGTATAAGGGGGCGAAGGTAGTCCTCGATGCCATCTGGTCGGTGGACAAGCCGCTTGATCTGGTGACCTTCGGCAACTGTGCGGGGCCACCCCAGGATACGAAGCATCATGCCCACCATCCCATGAACGGGCGTCCCGATGCCGAGAAGTATAAGCTGATGGCCGGGGCTGTCGCCGTGCTGGCGCCGAGCCTATTCGAGGGGTTTGGCATGGTACCGGGCGAGGCGCTGGCCTCGGGGACGCCCTGCATAGTCTACGACCTGCCGGTCCTCAGGCAGAACTACGGGGATCGGCTGTCCTATGTCAAGTGGGGAGATGCCAATGCTTTCAAGCGGAAACTCTGGAGCACTTATAGCAGCCGAGCGCAAGCGCCTGCTGAGGATAAAGCGTGGGCGCGCCAAACCCTCGGCCTCGCGGCCATGCAAGACCGGCTTGAGCAGCTGCCCTGCCATGCCATGAGACGTAAGAGCGTCAGTGCCCACATGATCTGCTACGGGACGCAGACGGCCATCGAGGCCATCGACTCTGTGTATTCGCATGTGGATCAGATCACGATAGCCTACGGGCGGCTTGAACTGGCAGGCCCCGCATGGCCGGAGAACGGGATGCTCGCGCGGCTGATGGCCCATCCCGATCCCGATAGCAAGATCGAGATTGAAGCGCGGCCCATGTGGGATAGCAAGAAACAGATGCGGAACTGGTGCGCCCAGCAGGCGCACGGGAACTACATGCTGATGCTGGACGCCGACGAGATATGGGTGGGGCTCGACCGCTGGCTGGCCTCCGATCAGACGGACTGGGGCTGCCCACGGTGGGTGACCCTCTGGCATGGCCCGAACCATTGGATCTACGACAATGCAAAGAACGCGGGGCGGCGCTGGGGCTATGCTCTGAAGCCGTTCGGGAGCGTGTGCCCGCACTACCGGTTCTCCTGGTGGCGGCATTCCTACACGTTCAGCACGCACCCGGTGGCAGCCGATGCGAACCTGGCGCCGCTGTCCAGCATCGAGAGCAATCGGGCGGCCGCCGAGGCGGTGCCAGCAGCGATGATCTACCATCTGGGCCATGCGCTGCCCGCAGAGATGATGGCGGCAAAGCATCTGTTCTACGAACGGCGGGATGGGGCGGGTGATGGGCGCACAGCGCGACGGCGCGCCTGGGCGGACTGGTCCGGCAAGTGCGGGAACATCGGGGATGGGATTGTCAAGGCGGTCAAGCGCAAGTTGCCGGCCCTGGTGGTCAAAGCGTTTCAATCAATCGGAGGGTAGGCGATGTTACTGTTCTGGAGCGGCCTCGTGGGGGGAGTCCTTTTGGGCCTGCTGATAGGGTGCCTGGAGATCAAGAGGTAGCATATGGCCGCATTCACCATCTGCTGGGTAGTCTGCATACCCCTCGGCTTCGTGCCGATCCTTTGGCTTCTGTGTAGGGGATGAAGATGGACTTCCTTGTTGGCGCTCTGTTGCTCGCCGCCATGCTGGGCGTGGCTCTGGTCGCCATCTACTGCATGTGGCGCTCCTACGGGGATGGACCATGATTCTCAATGCACTCGCCGCGACAATGCTTGTGGTTAGTCTGATTGCAGGTTACCTGACAGTCTGTAGCCTAGTCCGCATTTATCGGGAGGGGCTATGAGCAGGCAGCGGCCAGTCTATGGCCCGAACTGGAAACGGATGAATAAGTTCATCCGTCGCTTTCGGACGCTTCTGCGCTGTGAGCACTGTGGCTGTGATCCCGTAACGTTGCATCATATGGTTCCTCAATGGTGGCGGCCCCTTGCTGTGGAACAAGCAGACGCGCCGCATTTCTGGATTCTACTGTGCGGCACGTGCCATTGGTATGCGAGCCGTTGCCCGAGCCAATCCTTTCAGCGCGCGCGACTGGCCGCGCTCAGCGCGCAAGTCTTCGGGTTCAACGTGATGCATGCCCAGCCAAAGGAGCGAGAACATGACACTTGAACCGAACAGCGCCGAATGGTGGGACCGGCTGTGCCGCCGGTATGCGGAGAAGGGCGACGGGCGGGATCGGCCATTTGAGTATGAGCGGATCGCCGCCCTCTGCAAGGGGTCGATACTGGACATCGGCTGCTGTTTCGGCGCGTTCTCCGATTACCTATTCTCGCCCGTCCAATATCTCGGCATCGACATCAGCGAGTACGCGATTGCATGCGCACGAACGCGCCGCCCCATACGCCTCTTCCTCTGCGGCGACGCCATCCAGATGACGCCGCTGCTGCGCCACTGCTGCGATACCGTGGTGGCCGGCCAGTTCATCGAGCACTACGAAGACCCCGTGCGGACGGTAGGGCTGCTGGCGCGCCTTCCGCGCAGGCGGCTTATCATTACCGTGCCGCGCGGCCCGGTCCAGGATCACCAGCGGGAGAACGACGGACACCGCTACGGGTGGGCTGACGAGGACGCGGTGCGGGCGGACTTCGGGGACGTGCAGTTCTTTGAGGGGGCGTCACATCACATCTGCTGGTATCAGGACGTAGAACGGAGGGAATGATGAAACGAGTTCTTGCAGGATGTGTGGCTGTCTGTCTCGCCGCTGTGGCATTCCTCGTCATAGCGCGAGTGGTTCCTGACGTCGACTTTCAGTTAGCCATGCGCATGACAATCAGCGTTGTCATTGCCCTGGCGATACTTGCTCTCGCCACTTGTTGCGTCGCATACGCTGGAGAGACGCACAGGCCATGCGACCTATGTGGGGAGGCGATACACTGGTGGCACCACACGGCGCGCTACAACTGCCATGCCCGATGCTCTCGCGTCCACGGCAAGGCATACGATGCCGGCCGCGCACGCGGCGAAGAAGATGCCCGGTATAGGCGCAGGGCTGCGGAGGAAACCCAGGCCCAGCAGAAGCCGGCAGGCAAGAAGCGGAGGGCCCCATGAACATAGCAGTCCACATACCGTTCCACCGCTGGGAGGTAACGCGCGGCGGCAAGTGGGCCGGCCGCATGATGTCCAGCCCGCAGTGGTGGGCGGACAGGGCGGTGATCTTCCGGGACTGGACGCTGAAGAGCTTGGCGGCGCAGACAGACCAGGACTTCGAGGTGGTCGTGTCTTTCCGCAGTCTCGACTACAGGCCAGGGAACGATGTCCTGACGGCATGCCTAAACTACCATGCCGCAACCATCGACCAGGCCCGGGCACGCCTTATCACATTCGGCCGCCCCTACCAGCCCTGGCAATATCACATCGCCCCGAACCAGGCCGACTTCTTCTGCGACACCTTCGGCGGCACAGACGAATGGCTGGCCATCCTGACGATGGACTCCGACGACTGCTACGAGCGGACGGTCGTGGAGCGGATTCGGGCCGTGAAGCCCCGCGCGGGGCTGTGCTGCTGGTTCGCCAAAGGGTTTCTCTATGGGATCACCGACGGGCGGATGGCGCGCTTCGGGTCGGTCAAAGGGCCGCCCCCATTCTTCTGCAAGTTCTACTCCCCAGAATCGCTGTCCAGCCCTGCCAGATTCAACGCATACCGCACAAGCTGGGGACTGAACTGCTACCATCACGAAACGTCACGGCGCAAGGTGAATGAGCCTATGCCGGATTGGCTGTTCCTGCAGACGATTCACGGGGCGAACGCGACAACTGCCTGGACCGACCCGCACACCACGAAGCACATCACAGGCGACGTATCGCCGCACCTTGTCCCCACAACGCTCGGATATTTCGGAGTAGCCGCTAATGCCTGACAAGCTCGAAGGATTCGCCGGGCACTCGTATATGAATCCCCGCGAGCGGGAGGCGCTCCTGGACTTCATCGTCCCCGGCGACACCGTGATCGAGATCGGCACTGGGGACGGTGCGACCATCGCATGGGTAGCCGCCCGAAAGCGGGAATCACAGTTCCTGTGCATCGACACGTTCCCCCCACCGGACCATGAGGTGACCGGCCAGATCGGCAACTGCGAGAAGTGGAGTGCGAACCGGCAGAGCAACATGGCGCTCTACATAGGGACGGCAGCCTCATACGCGGGCACGGCAGGCCACAGGATCGCGCAGGTGGCGATCATCGACGGGGAGCATACCTTTGAGGCCGTCTTCGCAGACCTGCGTGCTGTGCGGGCGCTGGTGGAACCTGGAGGCCTTGTGACCTGTCACGATTGTTTCGGGCGCCAGAACGGAGTCCGAGGTGCCGTGGAGGCGCGGGTGAATGCTGGCGATTTCACGCGTCAGGACGCGGTCGGATCAATGGCGGTCCTGCGGCTGGTGAAGGACGAACTGATGATCCAGAGACTGAGGGCGGTGGGATATGTGTGAGACAGGCGAGAACCGTAGAATCAAGGCCTTGCACCAATGGCTTCAGAGCTCCCCCTTTACCTTGCCACCAGGGGCAGTCCTGGCGATTCGTATTCATTGGTCGTTACCTCCCTGGCTATCGGATCAACTCGGTTTCGCCGGCGGCGATGAAGATTACCTGGTGATCTGTAATGCGGGAGACTATAAGGCCAAGGAGCTTCTCGGCACGCTTGACGACAAATTGACGATCTGCGACTGTGAGGAGTTCGATGTTGACGGCTTCCGCGTCTTACTGACATGCCATTCCTGAGAGGCGCCCATGAGCCTACTCGCACACACCAGCCGGGTGACCTTCGAGTTGTCCGACCGGTGCAACCTCTCGCACGCCCATCCGAAGTGCCCGGCCCATGCCGTGCGGGATGCCGAGCCGATCTTCCTGGAGCGGCGGATCGTCCGTGAGGTGCTCGCCTTCCTGGCAGAGGGGGGCTTCGCCCGGGAGATCGCGTGGCACAACTATAACGAGCCGCTGGCCGACCCGCGGCTCTTTTGCTTTCTGGGTATGGCAAATTGGCGTGTCCCTGACGCCAGCCACTACATCCTGACGAATGGCCTCAATCTGAACCAGGAAATCCTCGACATGCTGATCGGCAATGGCGTCAAGCGTGTCTGGGTAAGCGCCTATACTGAGGCGGTAGAGCAGCGGACGAAAGCCTTGACGGCGCCGGGCATCGACTATAAGGTGCGGCGGTTCACGACGCTGGACCACAGGCTGGAGATCTACGATCGCCCCGAAGCGCGTGACCGCAGGCCATGCTTCGAGCCGCTGGAGAACCTGGTGATCCGGGCGGACGGCCGGGTCGGCCTGTGCTGCGTTGACTGGAAGCAGACGGTCACCTATGGCGACCTCCATGACACTACCCTGCGGAAGATTCTGGAGACGAGCAAGATTGGCGAAGACTGGCAGAGAAATACTGCGGGCGACAGATGGCACGATATCTGCCGACGTTGCCACTGCGTTAGAGGCAGCCGGCTTGCTCCGCCAGAGTAAACTTCTGAAACTGCCCTGGCGGGTGCTCCTGGTCCTTGATGCCTGCCGGGCGGACTACGCCTGTCAAGAGTGGCCGGACTTCCAGGTGGTGCGGTCTCTCGGGGGGATCACCCACCAGTGGCTTGACCATCTATGGAAGCAGACCGACGAGCCGATGACCGTGCTGACCGCCAACCCCAGCGTGTCCGCCGCCTACTGGCGGTATCAGCCTCCGGGCGTCACGCTCGGGGACATCTGGCGCGAGGACTGGCAGGAGTTCACCGAACACAAGCTCGGGACCGTCGCGCCCACCGCTGTCACAGACTATGTGCTGAACTGGTGCGCGGAGCACGGCCAGCCTGACAAGCTAGTGGTCTTCTTCCTCCAGCCGCACACGCCATATGTCCCCCTGCCCCTGCCTGTCCAGACGGGGAACACCTACGATGGGCCGACCCCCGAGAATAAAAGCTCTATCCCTGCGCTGGTGGAATGTGGTAGAATATCGTGGCTGGACGTGCAGCAGGCTTATCGCGCGAACCTGCGATGGGTGCTGCCCGCGGTAAGCAGGCTGGCCGCCAGCCTGGAGGGTCCGGTGAAAGTGACGGCAGATCATGGCGAGGCGCTGGGCGACGAAGGGCGGTGGGGCCATGCGAATGTGCCCATGCACCTGATACGCTGGGTGCCCTGGCTGGATTGGAGGTAGGGCTATGAGCTATCTGACACTGGCAGAGGCCAAGCGGTTCCTGCGGATGGGCAACGCCTCTGAGGACACGCTGATACAGAGCTTGATCGACGGGCTGGAACAGTGGTTCTCCGCCAAGTTCTCGACTGGGCTGACCCCAGCGACGCAGACCGACCTCATGGACGGTGGGGGCACTACTCTCCGCCCCTATCGCCAGCCGGTGGCGAGCATCACGAGTATCACCGATCTGGTCACATCGAACGTGGAGTCGTCAGATCTCTACGCACTG
>SDBS01008151.1_pt1 | contig 10142 bp, 7 predicted proteins | sample 2277091 | NCBI WGS metagenome assembly SDBS01 (sample SAMN10404972, study PRJNA504765) | marine sediment metagenome | isolation source: marine sediment core GS10_PC15, 163 cmbsf | place: Arctic Ocean: Southern Knipovich Ridge | collected 2010 | reverse complement strand
TACCGCCCTCATCATTATTGATATCCAGGAATTTTACTTCCCGGGAGGAAGCCTACCTCTTGTAGAGGCTGAAATGGCAAGTGCCAATGCAGGGAAGATCCTTAATGCATTCAGGAAACAGAAAATGTTAGTAGTTCATGTACGCCACAATGCAAGTTCCGGTGCTGAAATCCATGTAGATGTAAAGCCTGCTGAAGGAGAGAAAATTATTACAAAAGATGAAGTCAATGCATTTTCCGGGACTGATCTTTTGGATTATTTAAAACAAAATGAGATTGAAGATATTGTATTTGTTGGGATGCAGACACATATGTGCCTGGAGGCTGCCACCCGGGCGGCTCACGATTATGGTTTTAATTGTATTGTTGTTGAAGATGCTTGTGCTACTCGTGATTTAAAATATGGCGAGGATATTACACTTGCAAAGGATGTTCACAATACCACTCTTAGCACTTTATCCAGCACTTATGCCAGGATTATGACCAAGAAAGAATTCCTTAATTATATGGAGGAATAACAATGCGCAATTATTATTTACTCAAATTTTTACTCAAAGAAAAGAAGCAATGAAAACAAAATTATTATTATTCTTATTCCTGACATCTTTTTGCTTAATGGGTTTGAATGCCCAGGAAAGTATGGATGAAACTTCAGTTAATACTGAAGCCCAAACAAACAACCTAAAAGAATTGGTTGTGCTATGGACAACAGCCGAAAAAGAGGTATTTACAAAAATGATTGGTATCTATGTTTATAATGCCAAAAAGAGTGCCTGGTTTGATGAAGTGACCTTTATTGTGTGGGGCCCTTCCTCAAAACTACTTGCAGAAGACGAAGAAATACAGGGATGGATTGAAAAATTCAAAGAGCAGGGAATTATCCTTGAAGCCTGCATCTGGTGTTCAAATCAATATGGTGTTACAGAAGATCTGAAAAACATGGGTATTGATGTTCGGGGAATGGGCAGGAGCCTGTCAGATTATCTTAATGATGCAAACAAAAAGGTGATTAGCTTTTAGATTTAGATCAATGAGACTCAAATTTTATGCAGGAAGTACCTTGAAATTCCTTACTCTGAATATGGCCGGAAATGCATGACTTATGAAGGGGAAGATATTGCCCGGGCAGAAAGTAAGCCTCTTGTTAGCCGGTGAAACCGGGAAATGATTTTCAAGTATTATTTTTAGTAAGTTTGGTTCCTGGCCGGAAATGAGTGCTGTTTTAAGTCAGAATAGTTGCCGGAATAGTAATCATTAATAAAAATATTGACTATATTCATTGAGTATTTTGTGCTGTTCATTGAATAAGTATAGCTTTTTGTCGATTTGTTCATTTCTATTACTTACAAATGGTTAAATTTATTCATTGTTTATTTCGTATTTTTTTGGTTTAATAAGCGATGAAAGAAAACGAAGCGATGTCTCATTTTAATGATAAGGGCTTAATGCCCTTTATAGTGAAACAATCAGCAAAAACCATGGGATTTGAATTCAATCCCGATACAAAAACCATTAGTCTTAAGGGTAAGTCAATTCCTGAAAATCATGCCCTGTTCTTTGAACCAATACTTACCTGGCTTGATGCCTTAGTTAAACAACCTCCTTCCAGTATTCAGGTTGTGGTAAAACTTGATTATTTCAATACTTCATCATCAAAATATCTTCTCAAAATTTTCAAGAAGTTTGAGGAAATTCCGGAGCATGATTCTAAAGTCATGATTCACTGGGTCTATGAGCAGGATGACTGGGACATGCGCGATTGTGGTCTGGATTATACAGAAATTGTCAAAGTCCCTTTTGAATTGATCGAAGTATCTGAAACGGATTGAACCCGCCAAAATAAGAAGGATGTGTAATAAAATCCTAAAGAACAAATCCCAAAATAACCAAACTTTTTAATCTATTGTGTTTGAAATTTAAAAATCGCAAGTTGTGATTTACTCTTCTCTTCTGTGCCCTGTGCCTTTAGCCTCTTCTATTTTTCCATTCCACTATTCCACCCTTCTATTTAGTTACTCGCACCCGCAATTGTCTAGCTAGCCATTCTAATCTAATAGTTAAAATGTTATTTGTTAAGCTACTCCAAAAGCAGTTGAAATTGCCACCTCTTAAAAGCTGCTCATGAGCTTTGATCCCCTATCGGGGCTCAAAGGTTCCATCATTCCTCTTTTGTGGTTTGAGTTTTACCTCTTTTGTAGACAGAAGTCCACATGCTGCATCGATATCCTCACCCCTGGATTTTCTGATTGTTGCAATTATTCCTTTGCCGTTTAATTGATCCCTGAATTTTTCCATCTCATTGAGTGGGGTTCCCTCCAGGGGAGTGCCAGGGATGGGATGGTAGTGAATCAGGTTAACTCTGCACCTGATCCCATTTAAAAGCCTGGCAAGGTCTGTGGCATGGTGAGGGGTATCGTTCAGCCCTTTAAACATTATATATTCAAAGGATATCTTTCGGTATCTGTTAATTTCAGTATTTCTTATTTCTTCGATAATAGCTGAAGCAGGATGTGCTTTTTCTACCGCTAAGAGTTTTTCTCTTTCTGTATTATACGGACTATGCAAACTAATAGCAAGATTACAGGAACTCTGAGCAAGGAATTTTCGTATGGCCGGTAAAATACCAATTGTGGATACTGTAATCCTTTTAGGGCTCCATCCAAAACCCCATTCAGAGGTAATAATTTCAAGACTTCTCATCACTTCAATGAAATTATCAAATGGTTCACCCATCCCCATATACACAATATTGGTCAGACTATCTTTTTCAGGAAGACTTTTCATCTGGTTGAGAATTTCTCCGGTTGTGAGATTTCCTAACAGTCCCTGCCTGCCTGTCATACAAAAAGTACATTTTCTCATGCAACCTGCCTGTGATGAAACACACAGAGTGGCCCTTTTGAGTTCAGGAATATAGGCCGATTCAATAAAGTTTTGTCCCGATACGGGGAATAGATATTTCTTTGTTCCATCCTTTGATTCCTGAACCTGTATTGGTTTTGTCAGGCCAATATCGAATTTCTCTTCCAGTATCCCTCGTGCTTTTTTACTCAGGTTCGACATATCCTTAATACTTGAAATATCTTTCCTGTATAGCCAGTCAGCTAATTGACTGGCAGTAAAACCTGGCAACCCGACCTCCCCTACCAGTAACTTGAGTTCTTCCAGGGTTTTTCCAAATAATTTTTCTTTCATAGCACAGGCTATACTTAACAGGTCAGGCAAAGATAATCAATAATCCCAAGTCAGATCTTGGTTATCAAGCTCTTTGAAAAGAATAATGTGTAAATTAACTTTCTTTTATGAACCATTTATACTATAATTGTTTTCATTTTTCCTGTAAAGAGATCTTAAAGAATATATGATAATTTCAATAATAAGTTTTATCTCTCTTACTAAGAACAAACTAATATGAACTCTGGTTTATTATTCCAAAAACTGAGACAGTCCCGGGTCTTTCTCCAGGTTGTTTTACTGATTTCTTTCTCCATTGGTCCAGTCAGGAATGCTTGTTCACAGGCTCCTGAGCTACAATTTGATGCTTTCAAGTTTAGAAACCTTGGCGCATTTCGTGCCGGGGCCTGGGTGGGGGATATTGCTGTTCCGGAGAATCCTGGTGAAGGACATAAATATACCTTTTATGTGGTTCCACGTTCAGGAGGAGTTTGGAAAACTATAAACAACGGAACTACGTTTGAATGCATTTCAGATGAGTTAGGTACATCTTTTATCGGGGATGTTGAGGTAGCATCATCCAATCCTGAGATTATCTGGGTGGGTACGGGAGAAGATTTTAATGCACGATCGTCTTACTACGGAAACGGAATCTGGAAATCTGAAGATGCCGGGAAAACCTGGTCTTTCATGGGTCTTGAAGATTCTCATCATATTGCTAAGATTCTCATTCATCCAGCAAACCCCGATATAGTTTGGGTGGCGGTTATGGGGCACCTGTACAGCAGCAATGTGCAAAGGGGAATCTTTAAAACTACAGATGGCGGAAAAACATGGAAAAACATACTTTATATTGATGATTCCACCGGGTTTATTGATATGGTAATTAATCCCGAAAATCCGGAGATCCTCTATGCATCCAGTTATCAGAAAGTAAGAACCCCATGGACATTTATGCCTGGTGGAGTGAAAAGCAGGATTTATAAAACGGTAGATGGTGGAGGCAAATGGAAGATATTGAAAGGAGGGTTGCCGGATGGAGATCTGGGCCGTATTGGAATCGATATACACCGTGCCAATCCTGATATCCTGGTGGCTGTGATCCAGAACCTTAACCTTAAACCAGGTGCTGATCCGGATGCTGAAGTAGTTTTTGATGAATTTACAGATCATTCCTTCGATAATTTGATTGGTGGTGAGGTATACCGATCCACAGATGCAGGAAAATCGTGGGAAAAAATAAATGACCCTGAGGAGGTTGATGTAAGTGGAAAAGCTGCATATAGTTTTAACAAAATTTATATCGATCCGGTTGATCCTGAAAAAATTTACATCATTGGCGTAAGTCAGTATTATACCCTTGATGGCGGAAAAACATGGCCAATGGGAAAGGAGAAGGATCTGTTCAGAACCAACTTTGGGGATAACAGGACATTCTGGATAGACCCAAAAGAACCCCGGCATATGATGCTGGGTTCGGATGGTGGTATCTACGAGACATGGGATGGAGGTAAATCCATGAACCATTACTACCAGTTGCCACTCGGTGAGGTTTATATGGTGGAAGTGGATGATGCCGAACCTTACAATATTTATATTGGTCTTCAGGATCATGAGGTTTGGAAGGGACCCTCAAACAGTTGGTCGGGTCAGATCACCATTAAGGACTGGGTAATCGCAGGAATGTGGGATGGCATGCACTGTAAGGTCGATCCTACAGATAACCGCTGGCTTTATTTTACAACTCAATTTGGTAAACATCATCGCGTTGATCAATCCAAAGGTGAGAGGGTTGAGATTACTCCAAGGGCTCCGGAAGGTGAGGATTTCTACAGGTATACCTGGAATACTCCGATAATGCTGTCACCTCATAACAGCAAGGTAATCTACACCGGGGGCCAAAAGCTACTGCGTTCGGTTGACCGTGGTGATACCTGGAAAGTTATTAGTCCTGATCTTACAGATAATGATGAGAAAAAAATTGCCGGCACAGGACATATAATGTACTGTACTATTACTACTATTTCAGAATCACCCCTTGAGGAAGGTGTGATATGGGTGGGAACCGATGATGGTCATGTTCACCTTACAAGGGATGGGGGACAAACATGGCAGGAATGCACAAACCAGGTTACCATTATGGGAGTCCCTTCTGACCGGTGGGTGAGCAGGATTGTTGCGTCGAATCATGATGCCGGAACTGCTTTTTTAACCAAGTGCGGATACAGGAATGATGATTTTGTTCCCTATGTACTTAAAACTACAGATTATGGTAAAACCTGGCATAACATTTCTTCAAATCTTCCCCCTTATCCTGTAAATGTGATTTATGAAGATATGAAGAATAAGAACCTTCTTTTTGTTGGGAATGATATTGGCGTATTTGTAAGCCTCAACGGTGGAGAATCCTGGGCCCCATTAAAAGCAAATATGCCAAAACTGGTGGTCAGGGACCTCCTGGTTCACCCTCGTGAGAATGACCTGGTAGTTGGTACTTATGGACGGGCAGCATGGGTTACTGATATCAGCCCCCTGCAACAATTTACCCCGGAGACAGGAAAAGCTGAATTGTACCTCTTTGATATTGAACCCAAACCGCAGATGAATTATTCACAACAAGCCTCCTGGGGAAATTATCATATGACAGGGAGTAACCACCTTAAAACAGCCAATGAACCAAATGGTCTGGAAATATGGTATTATTTTTCAGGGAACTCTGGGGAGGAAGGAACAATAACTGTTCGGGGAGAAGGGGGAGAACAGGTCTTTGAAAGTAAAATTAAAGCCCTTAAAGGTATTCATAAAATATACTGGGATACCAGGAAAGCCGATTCCGGAACCTACAAGGTGATCTTGTCAAGGGGCGGTAAAACCTTGGAAAAGGAAGCTATAGTGAAGAACAGGTGGATATGGCCTGTGCTGAACTACAGGTAGATAATTTCTCTGCCTTATTATAATGAGTGTACACATTAATAAATGATACTTATGATTGCTCTTCTTACAAACCCTGCAAAACATAAAATTTTATTGCCTGTTTTCCTGTTTGTTTTTCTTTTAATACCAACACTGAGTATTGGCCAAAATGTTATCACAAAGGAAGATTATTCCCGGGCTGTTAGCTTTTTATGGCAAAATGTGAACAATAAAAGAGCGTATAATTTATTCGTCCCTGTTGATTGGTTCCCGGATACAACAGGATTTTGGTATGTCGATCACAACTCCAAAAGAAAGACATTTATGAAAGTGGAGTTGGATAAGCCCATGATCAAAAACCTGTTTGATCATGCAAAACTTGCCCGCATTCTTGAAGAAACTATTGGAGAAGAAATTAATCCAGATTCTCTGCCTTTTAGTACAATTGAATATCTACATAAGGATACCCTGAGGTTTAGTGTAAAAGGTAAAAGCTTTGATTTGGATCTTAAGACTTATCAAATTCAAGCATTCAAGGAAGATGGTGATACAAAAGAAACTCAAGAGTCCAGGTCTCCGGATGGGAAATGGATAGCATTCGCCAGGGATTACAATCTTTTTATCAGGTCAATTGAAACCGGTGAAGAATACCAACTTAGCTTCGATGGAAAAGTAAACTATGAATATGCCAGCAGTTATGAATGGTATGATTTGATGGAAGGAGAGAATGGAGATCGACCGGAACACTTTTCTGTCAGCTGGTCACCTGATTCAAAGTATATCCAAACATATATTTGTGACCTGGAGTTTGCTGAAAAAATGTATCTGCTCAACTGGAGTATTGATTCACTTTACCGGCCTAAATTACTTTCCTACTACAGGGGTTCACCGGGTGACAGCACAATGGTGTATATGACACCTGTTTTTTTTAATGTGGAACAAAAAAGCATCATCCCTCTGGATCTCCCGAGGAATACCCACATCAATATGGTGTCATTTAAGTGGTCAAAAACAGTTGGAACCACCTATGCATTAAACCCGTTCAGGGGCTATCAAAGATTAGAATTATATAGGATTAAACTATCCACGGGAAAAATCGACACATTGATAACTGAAACCTCCATAACAAATATTGACAATTTCGATTTCTGGCTTGTTGAGGAGAAGGGTGCCATCCTTATTGCCTCTGAGCGTAGTGGTTGGAGACAGTTATATTTATATGACCTGGAAAAGGAAAATATTAGCCCGGTAACAAAGGGAACTTATTATGTGAACGATATAAAATTCATTGACAAAAAGGCTGGATTCATATATTTTACTGCATCAGGTAGGGAACCATCCCGGAATCCATACCACCAGTATCTTTATAAAATAGCCTTCAATGGTAGTGATCTTAAATTATTGACCCCGGAGAATGCACACCACCAGCTTGATTTTTCATTGGATGGTAAATGGTTTTGTGATAATTACTCAACGGCTCAAAAGGGTACCAGAACAGTATTTAGGAAAACAGGAACCGGAAAAATAATTTTGGAAATTACAAGGGCTGATTATTCAGGATTAACTGAATCAGGGTGGACCCCCCCAGAGGTTTTTGTTACTGCTGCCAGGGATGGTAAAACGCAGATTTACGGAGCTATCTGGAAGCCAACAAATTTTGATCCTGAAATAGTCTATCCTGTTATTGATCATAGTTATACAGGTCCGCATACGCAAATGTTTCCTAAGGATTTCCGTCGTGTTATAAGCCTTGAGAACCAGGCTATTGCTGAATTAGGTTTCATTGTGATTATGATTGATGGACTGGGTTCCTCTGGCCGCTCCAAAGCATTTCATGACTATTCCTATAAGAACCTGGGTGGAAACCTGGCTGATCATGTCCTGGCCATCCGGTATTTAAACAAAAAATATCCATGGGTGGATTCAAATAGGCTGGGTATTTTTGGACATTCAGCAGGAGGTTATGATGCTGCCCATGCTCTTTTACAGTTTCCCGACTTTTATAAAGTGGCTGTTGCCAGCTCAGCAGATCATGACCATAGGATGGAAAAGGCCTGGTGGCCTGAAATGTATATGGGCTGGCCTGTGGATTCGGCCTATCATAATCAATCCAATATTACTATGGCTTCAAATTTGAAGGGAAAGTTATTGCTGGTTCATGGAGGACTGGATGATAATGTAAATCCTTCGGCTACCTTTAAACTGGCTGAGGCCCTCGTTAATGCTGATAAACAATTTGATTTGATGATTTTTCCAGGTCAAAGACATGGCTATAGAGGAGCAGCCTTGAACTATTTCAGGAAACTTCGATGGAATTATTTTGTGGAACACTTATTAGGTGCAAAACCTATTTGGGATTTTGAATGGGAATAAGTGATTTTATAGGGGAATAACTTGTCCCTCTTTAGCCAGGTTAAAACCTTTATTTCTTATAGTCCGGAATGCTTTGCTGTTTTGCCTGATAGCAGGATTGGTATGGTTCATATGAATAAAATGAATCTTGGCTTTATTATTGTCAGATAAATTCTTAAACAAATCCATGCTGTGCTGCATAGTAGGGTGGGGCACTTCATCCATATTTCTACCTGGTAATTCATCGGAACTGTAAAAAGTGGCATCCAGGAATGCAATATCTACTTCTTTGATGATTTGTACTATGTCTGTCTCCCATTCTTCCCAGCGGTCGATATCAGAAATATATAAAACTTTGGTTTCGGGACCCTCAATTAATAGTCCAACCGTTTCGGTGTATTCACCACGATGAGGAACCAGAAAGGGAGTCAATTGAATCTTTTTATTTAATGATACAACCTTTCCTGCTGTCATTTCATGCAAATGAATGTTTTCCAGTTCTACCAGGAGATTCCATGGGCCATTATTTTCAATAAAGTTTTTCATAATGGGCATGGTATAAACAGGTATTTTTTTTGCACCCATCACTGCACGTCCCAGGTACATCAAACCGGCATAGTGGCCTATATGTCCGTGGGTCAGGAAGATTCCCGACAGTATAGGCTCCGAATTAGATGGAGCCATTTTATTTAGAAGATGAAGCTGTTCAGGGAAATCAGGAGTGGCATCAATAAGCCAGCGCTCTCCTGTGTAAGGATCTACAATGGCAAGGCATGAGGCATAATGAGCAGGCTCTTTGCCTTCCCGGAATTCCTTGCAGCAGTCTTTCCTGCATCCTGCCTGGGGATATCCTCCATCCTGGGCAATTCCAAGAACAGCAATGTAAGCCTGGTCAGGGAGGTTGAGGCTTGAAGCCTTTTCTCCTTCAGTATCAGCCTGGGGAGTACAGGAGATGAATAGAATGAAACAGGACAGGATCAATGGTATATTTCTCATGCTTGGTAAATTCAGGTTTATAAATATAATAATCCTTAAGCAATTGTTTGTGTTTTAACCAACAAGCGCTTCTAAAGCGCCAGGCGGTTTAAAAAAATACCGGCCCAAAGTGTTCCGGACCGGCACTGATTTTAAATAGAGACAAACCTGGTTGCAAGCCAAATACCTGCAACCAATTTCCTGAGATTTAGTAGGACCTGATATTTGCCTGGTACATTCCCTTTGCTTTTACAGCTTTTACTTCCACTTTCCATTGTCCTTTGTAAATACTTTTTACTTCCATGCTAAGTGATCGTGTCCATTCAATATCTGCCGATGAATCAATCTCAATTTTTGCAAAGGATTTTCCCGATGGAAGAATAAAGCTTACACTTAAAGAAGCAGAGTTACTGGCACTTTTCCTGAAATACAGGAACCAGGTGCTGAAAAGGGAGGATGTACTGGTGAAATTGTGGGGGGAGAATGATTACTTCATGGGACGAAGCCTGGATGTTTTTATAAGCAGGTTAAGGAAATATATGAAGGCTGAAAAAAGCGTAAAATTAGAAACTATCCGGGGTGTAGGCTACCTGTTTAAAATAGGGTAGTAGTAAAAATGCAGAGCAAAAAGTTCACAAACAGTTCCGGTATAAGATTGTTCAGAGTTCAAGAAAGTTTAAGACTTTTCCTGGTTTCTATTCCTTTTTCTTCTTTTGATTCTTGGAATTT
>SDBS01008150.1_pt1 | contig 10143 bp, 8 predicted proteins | sample 2277091 | NCBI WGS metagenome assembly SDBS01 (sample SAMN10404972, study PRJNA504765) | marine sediment metagenome | isolation source: marine sediment core GS10_PC15, 163 cmbsf | place: Arctic Ocean: Southern Knipovich Ridge | collected 2010 | reverse complement strand
CGCCGACGTCGAGAAAGTTCGCGGGATTGCGGCGCAAGCGGCTAAAGTACGGCCCTCCCAGCAGGCGTTTGAACTCAGCAAGTGGGACCTCGCACGCCGTCTGCCAGTCGTCCAAGTGTCTTGCCAGAAAACAAAGCTCATCTCGCAGATTGTTGGAGGCTCCCCATCGCCGGATGATTCTCACGATCCGCCGCGGCGGCAACTCCGCCAGCAGCCCGGCCAGCACCAGCGTCAGGTCCCGCCGACCGGCCAGGGCCTTTGTGCGATCCACTGCTGCCTCCCACAGCCCCGCGCCTGCAAATAACTCGGGCAGTATCTGCCTCGCCAGGCCCAGGTTCATCATCGTCACCAACGCATCGGCGGCCGATCCAAGTGAAAGCATCTTGCTCAGCTCGTCGAATATCCGCTCTCCGCTTATGGAAGTGACCTTTGCGGCATATTTGCGTATAGCCGAGGCCGTCCGCCGCTCTATCGAAAAGTCCAGGGCTACCGCAAACCGCGCCGCACGCAACATCCGAAGGTAGTCCTCCCCAAAGCGCTCATCCGGGCGCCCTATCGTGCGGACCGTGCCCGCAGCCAGGTCCGCCTGACCCTTCACGTAGTCGATTATTTCATCGGCCAGCGGATCGTAGAAGATGCCGTTGATGGTAAAGTCTCTGCGTTTTGCATCCTCTTGGGGCGTGGTGTAGCGAACGCCGTCGGGCCGGCGGCCGTCACTGTACGACCAGTCGCTGCGAAACGTGGTGACCTCAACCTTTCTGCCCCGGTGGAGAACCATGGCCACGCCGAACTTCGCCCCGATCAGCAAGACGTGACCGAACATCCGCTCGACCTGTTGCGGCGTGGCATCGGTGGCTACATCGTAGTCGGTGCAGCGCCGGCCCAGCAGCATATCGCGCACACATCCGCCGGCAAAGAGCGCACGGTGGCCCCCGGCTACAAGCCGCCGCACAACCCACGTCGCCGTCGCCTTGGTCGCGGGCCTGGCCATGAAAGCGATTCTATAACCGCCGACAATCAACTCCCAGAGAATATCATGCCTCCATCTTCCCCAATCCAAGACAATTGCACTTGCCCGGAAATTCCTTACCGCGTACAGTTTCCGTCGCCTGGTTTCCCGGTAAACCAAAGGAGTGTAACGATGAAGCTACTGCGGACGAAGGCTACCCGAAAACCCGTTCTCGTCTTGCTCCTCGCCATCGTGATGCCGGCCGCCCTTGCTCTCCATGGCTGCAAGAGAGAGGCCGGGATCTTCAAGAAGGAACCGGTGGATCCGGCGAACTGGACGGCCGTTAACTACCGCTGTCCCGGCAACAGACAGACCTACGCCAAATGGGTCGTGAGCGCGGATAGGCAGACGGTGAGGCAGGTGATCAACGGCGACCCGTCAATTCTCGTGAGCGACCAAGACCTGGAGCGCGGAAGCTTCTCGGGCACGTGGCTGGTCGGGCCCAACGATGACGATTTTGTGGGTTTCGTCTTTGGATATCAGAATCCGGGCAAGTTTTACCTCTTCGACTGGAAGGGCGGGCCTCAGCGTGACGGGGCCATGGGCCTGGCCAGGCAAGGCATGTGCCTCAAGATCGCCGAAGCCCCCTACGATGGTCCGACGTCAGGGAATCTCGAAGCGGGCAAGCCGTTCGCCGGCAAGGACCTATGGCAGACAGAAGGTGCAGAAGGCAAGGTGCGGCTGCTCGATTACGAGGCGACCGAGCGGTGGCAGCCCGGCAAGCTATATCGGTTCCAGTTGGATTTCCGCCCGGGCGAGTTTCGGATCGCTGTCGAAGACGACCAGGGTGTGATATACGACAAGACGTTCCGGGACAACACCTACCCCGGCGGCAAGTTCGGTTTCTACAACTATTCCCAAGGCGGCGTGGTCTATCGGGGATTCCAGACGACGGAAATCCCCCCCAAGGTGGACTATCCCTGGCTCACAATCATCCTGATCCTTCTGGTACTGGCTGTTCTTATCACGGCCAAGAAGAAGCCCGAGGAAGCGGGCAAAGGCAAGAAATAACGTGAGGGGAGATTCCACGGGCCTGCCTGCCCGCCCGTGCGTTGGCCGTTCATCCACTTGCGCCTGGAGCCAGGGCCGCCGGCAACTGCTGTTCGCGGCGACGGTTGGCTACCACCGCCTCGACCACCAGAACAAATATCACAAAGGCCAGGATCAGATCCCACCAGTTCCGTCCCTTTGTGTCCGCCGCAGCGGCTGTGTTGACCTCATCCAGTGACCCGGCCACGTACACCCGCTTCAGGCCGCGCTTCGCCATAGCGCCCTTGAACTGCTCCTCGCTCATGGGCGCCAGATTGCTTTCAGTGCCTGAGGGGTTCACCACGAACGCTCCCTGAGGGGGCTCGCCTATGCCCGGGGCGGCCACCTGCCACCGATAGACCCCCAACCGGTTGGTATCGCTGAACTTGGCCAGATAGCCCTCGGCGGTCTCTTCGACGGGAATCGGAACCGTTTGAGGCACCGTGTCCGCCTGATCCAGAGGCAGCGTGACCTTTACAACAGAGCCCGGGGGCAGTTTTGTGCCCGGTGCCGGTGCCGGGCGGATCATCACTGGTGAGCCGTAAAGGTAGGTCTAGCTTCGCCCCATGGTCGGCGGCGCCAGCAACGTTATCCGGACCACCAGCGGCAGGAACAGGCCTGTAATCGGCAGGTTCGACCATCTGGGCGAAGCCGTCGTCGCACACAGCACCACGCGCCCCTTGCCAAACATCTTGGTCATCAGCAGCGGGTCGCCGTTTTCCAGGCGTATGAGTGTCGCTCCCGGCCTGGGCAGGCGCTTCAGGCGGAAGTAACGCTGTACTATGACCGTCAGGTAGTCCTGGCGGTTTTCGAACAGCCCGCTGAGGTAACGATGCTCCACGTCCATGAAGTCGACCCGCAGGGCGCGGGCCTGTGGCCCAACGTCGCCCACCGCGGGCTGGAGTTGTGCCGGCAGGAGCCCGCCCTCAGCTTTCACCTCCTGCAGAAAATGTTGATTGTAGTTGTCGATCTCGACGTCGGGCCCGAGAAAAAACACCACCGTTCCGCCGCTTCGGGTGAATTCTTCGATCGCTCGCCCCTGAGTCGCGGTGAAGGTCGGCACGTTGCAAAAGAAGACGGCGTGGACCTTCTGGAGATCAGCCTCAGTTACCTGTGTTGCGGGAACGGTCTTGCTGATGATGGACCACGGCCTGCTGCCGCCCACATAGGGGTCGATTGCGATGCCGAGCATTGTCGCCGCCCCCATGACCTGGCCCTTGTCGGCCGGGCCCGGAGCTATCAGCGCCTTTACGCGGTCGCTTATGATAAGGCTGAATCGCCGCACGTTGTCCATCGGCAGGTCGTCGCCCTGGGCAAGTGTGTCGCCACCCGCACCGGCCGATCCCACCGGAATGTCCAACGCGACCTGTCCAAGCACCATGCCGGGCTTGGAAAACCTGTGATAAAACCGGACTTGTGTAGAGCTTCCCTCCGTGCCGGCCGGCCGCAGGCTAACCTGCCTGGGCGGAGATCTCCAGGTACCTTTGTCCGCTTCCACGCGCAGGCCCACGCTTACAACACGCTTGGTCCTGCCGCTGTTAACCACCGTAGCGGTAAACTCCATCCTCGAATCCACAACCCGCAGGCCCTTGATCTCCAGGTTGGTGACGGCCACGTTGCTCACCTCCGCGGGGGCGCTGTTGACCACCAGCATGTGAACGTCTTCACCGGCCGATAGCTCCGGAAGGGCAATGAGACCGTCGAAAGTGATCTTCTGAAGGTCGCTGAATATGTAGATCGCCTTCTGCTGCGGCAGTGACTTATCCGCCAGCATCTCCAGGGCCTTGGCGACCTTGTTTGCAAGCGGCGCCCTGGCCATAGCTATGCCGGTACGGTCGATGCCCTTCCGCAGTGAATCGAGGGAAGTCAGCAGGTCCTGTGAAACCGCCGGTCCGTTGGTGGGCAGTACGGTGGCTGTCGTCGGCCGGCTCTTGCCGCTTAGAAGCGCCTGTGCCTGGGCCGTAGCCTCCGCAAAGCGGGTGGTTCCTCCGCCCTTCCGGGCAGCCATCGACATACTGTTATCCAGGACAAGGATGGATGCGTAGCGACGCCCGGAGGCCCACCCGCCGATAGCCTTGCTGAAAGGTTCCGACAGCGCTATGGCCAGCAGGGCAAGCACGGCCATGCGAAGCAGCAGCAACAGCAGGTTCTGGACCTTTCTGCGCCGGGCGGTTTTTTCCATGCTCATTTTGAGGAAGCGCAGCGTGGGAAATTGAGCCTCCTCCGCGCGGACGTTGGAGATCAGGTGCAGCACCAGCGGGATCGCAGCAGCCAGTGTGCACAACAGAAACAGTGGGGTTACAAATTGCAAAACGGTCGCCTTTCCAGCATCACCTGAACATCGCCTTTCGCCGCGCAAGGTAATTCAGCAGCATCATGTCGTAAGGCGTGTCGGTGCGGGTCACGATATATTCAATATTGCGGTCCGAACATTCCTTTCGGTACCTGTCGATGAATGCGCTGATCTCACTAATATAGGCCTCCTTTATGCTGCGCGGGTCCACCTGGACACGCTCCAGAGTCTCCAGGTCAACGAAGGACATGACCTTCTTGAATGGAAACTCAAGCTCCGCCGGGTCAAGAACGTGGAAAACGATTATCTGATGCTTCTTGTACACAAAGTGCTGAAGGGCCTTTACCAGCTCGTCCTGATCGCCGTAGAGATCGGAGATAATGATGATCAGCCCGCGCTTTGCTATCCTCTGGGCAAGTTCGTGGAAGGTCTTGGCCACAGCCGTCTTTCGTCCGGGTCTGACCTTCTCCAGCTCCTTGAACACCCTGTCAAGGTGCAGCGGCGAGGAGGCGGGGGTGATATGGAACCGTATCTCTTCGTCGAATCCGATCACCCCGACCATGTCTTGCTGGCGGCACATCAGATAGCTCAGACAGGCCGTCATGAAACAGCCGTAGGTGAACTTCTTCACAGGCGCGCCCTTCGAATAATTCATCGAGTTGCTGACGTCCAGCAGGATATAGGCCCTCAGGTTTGTCTCCTGCTCGTACTGCTTGATGTAATAGCGGTCGGTCCTGCCCCACGCGACCCAGTCCAGGTGGCGGATGTCATCCCCCGGGGTGTACTCGCGGTGCTCGGCGAACTCCACCGAAAAGCCCTTGTGCGGGCTGCGGTGAAGGCCAGATATGAAACCCTCCACCGCCTGACGCGCAAGCACGTTCAGGTTCCGAAGCTTCGCTACGCGCTGCGGCTCAAAATACAAGTACGATCGCGCCATTGGTTAGTTCGTTAACTCGTTGACTGGTTAACTTGTTAACTCGTAAACAGCCCGGCAGTTAACGAGTTAACCAGTTTGTCCAAACATTGTTACGACCATATCTCCGAACCGCTTAACCCGCGTAGCCGCCAGCCGGTCCAGTTTCTCCGGCACGTCCAGATCTGCGGGCGTCCTGAGCACCACCACTGCTTCGGCGCCCGATCGGGACGCAAGCGGGGTGAATATCGACTTCTCCACTTCGCACCAGTCCCACTGGCGCGAATCGGCGTACGGCGGGTCCACAAAGGCGGCGTCAACCTCGCAGTCGAGGGTCACCAGCCACTTGGCCAGCCGCTTCGTCACGTCGCCGACCCACACAACGCTTCTGTCGCCGGCGCCCACCGCTTCGACGTTTCGCCTGAGCCTGACCAACACGGCTGGGTCCCTCTCCGCGAAGTAGCACCGCCCGGCGCCCCGGCTGAGGGCCTCCAAGCCCATTGTCCCGGTGCCACAGTATAAGTCCACAACGCAGGCCCCCACAAGTAGCGGGCCGAGCGTGTCAAATACCGATTCTTTCGCACGCCCCGTGATCGGGCGGCTGAGACTGCGCCGCGGCGGAGACAGGAGCTTGCGCCCCTTAAACTCACCTGCAATTATCCGCATTTGCCTTGCCTTTCCGCCCTATGTATAACGTCTCGGTGGCCGGTACGGATCAACAAAAAAACACCAGAGATAGGTTCGCGAGGGTTAACTCTTATCCCAAAAAAATGCAGCCCCGGCGGTTGGGAGACCGGGGCTGGGGCATTGGTGCCGGCTGTGTGCGGGCCGGCGTGCGGTCATCAGCAGAAACTATTTCTCCGCTTGCCTCTATGGGAACGTAGGATATAATTGTCTGCGGGGCAACTGCCCGGCTACTTTGCTGAAAGCATAAACCTTATGAGAACCACTATTACATCCGTGATCCTGGCAGGATTGCTGACGAGCGTGGGCGCCTGCGTATGGCACACCGAGCCGCTCCAACCGCAGAAGTCCATGACGCCGGCTGAGCGAAACTTCGACAACCTCTGGCAGGCATCCCAGTATGTGTTGAAGAAGTACCATTTCACCCTTGATATCCAGGATCGGCGAACGGGGCTGATTTCCACCGAGCCGATACTCGGGAAGCAGTTCTTCGAGTTCTGGCGTCACGACTCCAGCACCGGACGCGACACGAGCGAAAGCACGCTACAGACGATTTATCGCACCGCATTCGTCACTATTTCGCCCAAGGCGATGGACCAACAATCCTACAAGCCAACAGTGGTGGTCACGGTGGATCGCTCCGACATGGGCAGGACCAGCATGGTGGCCATCTCCGACATATATCGTATGCAGTTTGGCGAGCGCGTTGTGAGGCAGGGGCTCGATGAGCGCAAGGATCGTGTGCGCGCGAAACGGATCCAGGAAGCGATCCGGACCGGCCAGAAGGAACGGCCCATCCTGGCCGAGGGGTTCAAGCCTCTGGGACGAGATGAAAAACTCGAGAAAAAGCTGCACGACGAGATCGTTGACGCCGCCACATCACGCATCTACATGCGAAAACTGGAACTTCCCTGGCCGTAGGCGTCGCAGTAGTTTTACACGGCTCGCGCCTGAGCATCTGAAGACAGTTCTCACCAGTCGCCGTGCCGGCGACCGCTAAACGGGTTAGCTAAAGACCTGCTGGTTGGCAAGGGATGCAAGGCCAATGATCATCGCCTACCACGCGATATTCACCACCTACGGCACCTGGTTACCCAACGACCCGCGCGGTTCATATTCAAAAGTGATTTACGGCGAGGAGCTCCGATCCCTTGGTCAGGTAAAGTATGGGCGCCAGGATCCACAACCGGATAGGGGAAGCTTGCGACGATTCTGGACGGCGGCGGCACCACAACTATCCCGCCCTCCCTACTTTATAAACAGCGCAACGCGCCCGGTTATCGCCCGGGGATTTGCACAGGTCAAACGGCGCCTGGACCTGACGGTCCGAGCATGCTCGATTATGAACGATCACGTGCACATGATCGTGGCCAGGTCGCGGTATCGGATCGAGTACTTGGTAAACCAGTTCAAAGGGGCGGCCACGAAGCAGTTGAAGGTGAAGCGTACACCATGGGCGCGCGGGCGGTGGAAGGTTTACATAAACGACCAAGAGACGCTTATCGCTGCAATCGAGTACGTAGAAGCAAATCCGGTTTGCGCGGGACTGTCGCCTCAACACTGGGACTTCGTCGCGCGGCCGCCAGGCAATTCACGTCAATCCCCGCCGACCATCATGCGCCGAGCGACATATCGATCTATAGTTCGTAGATCTTCCCGTCACGGAACTGGCCCCAGGCTACCTCGAAGGCGATGTCGCGGTCGGGAATGGCACGAGGCTCGAGGATGTCAACGTCGAACAGGTCCGGCGCGTCCGGGTTGCACGTGAGTTGCAGAATCTCGCCGCGGAGAGATTCGTTTTCTTGTTTGAAGCGGTACGGTTGCCCGCTCTGCGGATCGATAAGCGCCGGGTGCATCTCGATGCCACTTTCATCCAGGATGCAGTGGCTGCCGCGGCTGCCCGCCCCGCGCTCGAACATTGCGCAGATTGCCTTCAGCACCGCAAGATGTGTAAGACACTGCTGGACGGCCTGCACGGCTGCCGCGAGCCGGCCCGGCCCCGAAATCTTCAGGCCCCTGTCCAGCAGGCGGGCGTATTGCTCTTTTGCCGCTTTCAGGGCGGCCGACGCGCCGGCGCTGCTTCGCAGGTGCGCGCCGTAGCGCGTCATGCGGTCGCGGATCTCATTCACGGCCTCGGCAGGCGTGACGTCGGCTGCATCCTTTGCGAGCATGCTCCTGAGCCGGCGGACAGCAGCGGCCAGACACTGCTGCACAGCCGGCTGCTCAGTATCGGGCATCCGGCCGGCACTTGCGTTCGCGATGTACTCCGCCGCCCGCGTCGCCCCGACCTGCCCCGCGTTCAGGGCGGAACCTCCCGGGCGTTTCACGCCATGAGTGCCGGCCATCTCGCCAATCACAAACGTCCTGCCGATGCCGGACCGCCACCACTTGTCGACGGCGAACCCACCGTTCATGTGCTGTGCGCAGAGGGCGATTTCCAGCGGCTCGGCCCCCAGATCAATGCTGTTCTCCGCATAGATATCGATCGCCGGCTGGTTCATGTGCGCCAGGCGGTCGATCGGCAATTCCTGCGTAGCGCCCGTTTTTTCAAGGTATTCCAGGGCTTCGGGGCCCAGGGCGTCGATTCTGAACTCATCCCAGCGGCCGGCGACTTCCGATCCCGGGCCGGTCGCCGAAGGCCCGATCGGGTTCCTAAGGAAGTCCATCCACACCCGCCGTCCGCGCACGACCGTTTCCTGGTGCACGGCCATGTCGATCAGCGATGACTGATGATCTGTAATCCTCTGCGCGTCGAAGGGCCACTGGTAGCCCTTCAGGAAGATGTTGGTAGCCATCGTCGGCATGTCGTCGAAGTATTCGGTGAGGAATTCGCGCTGGTCGCCGCCTCCCCGGTCGGTGCTGAAGATGCGCGGGACCACCTGCATGTATGTGCCGCTGACGTTCCAGCGGAACTTGACAGACGCCAGGCCGTACTGGCTCTCGGTGAGGTTCACCGCGGCCAGCCCCGCCTTCAGTGCGGCGCCGTGAATCCCCACCTGCCCCGGCGGATAGACCGTGGCTTTGTAGATTTCTCCGGGCCCACCGGCAGCGAGGACCCAGTTTTCAGCCACAAATGCGGACATGCCCATGTCCCGGCCGCCGGCGCGCGAACCGTCGATGCACACCATGGCGACGATGCGTTTTTTCTGGCCCCGGCCCGCGGTAATGAAATCGGCAACGACCTGTTTGTCGATGATTTGCACGCCGAGCCGCTCGGCTTCGGCCTGGAGACACTCGCTCATGAACCTGGAGGTTTTTGGCCCCGCCGAGGTGGCGCGCTCGCAGGGGTCGTGGTCGGTCTTGTAGCCGATAAAAGCGCCGTCCGGGTCACGTGGGAACGGAACGCCGACTTCCACCAGGTGATAGAACCCGCGCAGCGAGCAGATTCCCTCAATCAGTGCGTTGTCGCCGTGGCAGCAGCCGAAAGCCGTCAGGGCAGCGGCGAAATCGGCGGCTGTGTCCCCCGCGCGAGGGCTGGTGCCTATCTTGTAATACGTCTGCTTATCCGAGCCGCTCATCCTCGACGCGCCCAGCGCCAGCCCGCCGGTGACCACCAGCAGCTTGTCCTGCGGGTTCCGGACACCAGCCGCCCGCCATTGCTGCACGAGCTGCACAGCACAGTTCATGCCCGCAGCGCCCGCTCCGACGATAACGGTGTTGACCGCGCGAACAGGAATTTCTTGTCCGTTGATTTCGGTCTTTGAGTCGGCCGTCAATCCAAGCTCCATACAGGCGCCAAACGGCTGGGTGGCGCGCTTCGGTCAGTACCCTTCGCAGAGCACGGCTGTAAGAATATAGCCAAGCATTCCTGAAGTCCCATCTCGCGCTGCAAAAATTGGAGATGGGAAGCTGAGATTCTACAAGATTCGCAGGTGATAGCCGCCGTCGACGTTTATCACCTCGCCCGTGGAGAACTTAAAGTCGCCGCGGACACAAGATGCCACCGCGCGGGCGACGTCTTCGGGCAAGCCCCAGCGTTTGATGGGGGTCAGGCCGTCCGCGATGAGCTTGTCGTACTTGTCCTTGACTGCGGCCGTCATGTCCGTGGCGATTATCCCGGGGCGGATTTCATACACGCCTATTCCGTATTCCCCCAGGCGAGCGGCGTAAAGCTTTGTAGCCATCGAGACGCCGGCCTTTGATATGCAGTACTCTCCCCGCGAGGGGCTGGCCGTGTAGGCGCTCACCGACGAGATGTTGACGATGCACATCCAG
>SDBS01008148.1_pt1 | contig 10143 bp, 8 predicted proteins | sample 2277091 | NCBI WGS metagenome assembly SDBS01 (sample SAMN10404972, study PRJNA504765) | marine sediment metagenome | isolation source: marine sediment core GS10_PC15, 163 cmbsf | place: Arctic Ocean: Southern Knipovich Ridge | collected 2010 | reverse complement strand
GGGTGTATTTTCGGTAGGGGCGGGTTTCAAACCCGCCCCTACGATGGATATACTACGTCGGGTTTCTCACGTTCGTCCGCCGTGGCGGACTCACGTCGGAACGCCGACCTACGATGCCTTTATTTGCAGCTTGCGTTTGCGTTCCCGGTAAAGCTGGCCGATCTCGGCGGAGATGATAAACACTATCGAGGAATAATAAATCCATAACGCGACGACAATTAACAGGGTGAACGCACCGTAGACGCGTTTTAATGTCGCGGCATGGGCGATATACATGCCGAATAAATGCTCGGCCATTTGCCAGAGAAATGCCGCGGAGAGAGCGCTTACCCCGGCGACACGTTTGGGCAGTCTCGTTTGTGGGATCGCGTAATAAATGAAAAAGAATACGCCAAAGATGACGACGAACGATCCCAACTCGACCGCGTAATCCAGGAGAAAGCCGACTTGATAGCCGCTCATAAACTCGATTTTCCGCGGCAGTTCCTTGATTACACCCCAGGCGGGCAGGAGCGTGGTCGAAAGCAGAAAGTATAAAAGTACCAGCGCTACCAGCCCCAGGTCACGCAGCTTACCCATATAAATCGGCCCGCCCGCCCGGACCCCGTAAACCGTATTCAGGATTGTCCGCATACTGCTGAACAGGCCACTGGAGGCAAACAGTATCCCCACCAAACCCAGGACCCCGGCCAGATTTTTGTGGACCTTGAATTCATCCACCCGGGAGAATAAAAACTCCTTAATCGACTCCGCATACTCCGGATAGGGAATAATCCGGTCGACCAGGTTGGTGATTTCCGCGGTGATCGGGATTCTCTCCAATACGCTGCCTAAGGCCGCGAACACAATCAGCAACAACGGAACAATGCAGGAAAATAGTGAAAACGCCAAGCCCCCAGCCAGGAGAAAAACATGGTGTTTATCGATCTTGCGCAGCAGGCCGACGACATAATGGCCCCAACTTTGCCGGAATGCTTGTGCGCGTGTTGGTTTCCCCGAGCGCTGTTTTGTGTTTTTTGCCATCCGGTTGCCGCTTTGCCTCTTACCCAATACCCCGGCCAATGATACCACCCATGCCGTTTTTTGGGAAGAAAACTTATAATTTTGCTTTCCCGGGTGGTCTTGGCCAATGAGAAGCGGTGCGATGGGTGAACATAAAAACGTATTACACTTTAAGTTGTTGCGCGGCAATAGGGTGAACCCGCGCCTCACAGCATAGGGCAGCAGGGTATGCAGAGATCAGGTTGAGAAATAGGGAATCCTGGCCCGTGGCCGGTCAATTGAGTGCAACTACCGGCTTCTGGGTCCGGAGATCGGTTGTTGACAAATGCCGGCTCGATACCCTTATAGTTACTCCCTCGGACGTATGGTGAACCGGGGGGATTTTAACTGATCGGCAGGGATACGGATGACGGAAAACAGGCAAAACACACCAGAGGCAACTCCGCCGGGTATGGAATCTCCGAACATTACACTCGCGGAAATCAAGGCCCACTCTGAACTGACATTTTTGATTCAGAAAGCCGATTCCGCACTGGAGGCAATCGGCTATACCGAGCATGGCCTGCGTCACACCGGCGTGGCTGCGACGCGGGCGCGCGAAGTGCTGTTGGGCGTGGGGGCCGAGCCGCGGCGGGCCGAATTGGGGGCCATCGCCGCATATCTGCATGATATCGGGAACCTGGTCAATCGCGGGTATCATGCGCAAACCGCCGCGGTCATTGTGTATCCCCTCCTGGTCAAGATGGGTATGCCATTGGATGAAATCTGTGAAATTATTACCGCCATCGGCAATCACGACGAGAAGGACGGCGCGCCGGTCAACGACCTTTGTGCGGCGGTGATTTTGGCTGATAAATCAGATGTACACCGCTCGCGGGTGCGCACAACGGAGTTTTTGCGACAGGATATTCATGATCGGGTCAATTTCGCCGCCACACGGTCGCGGCTGGCGGTGAATTCGGGTAGCGATATTATCTCGCTGTCGTTGACCATTGATACGGGGATTTCCTCGGTCTTGGAATATTTCGAGATATTTCTTGAACGGATGGTCGTTTGCCGCCGCGCGGCGGAGTACTTCAAACATCGGTTTGAACTGGAGATTAACGGTCAGAGGTTGTCGTAACGCATGCGAAACGGCGGGTCAGGTAAATATCCTCCTTGACCGGTGGTTTAATAGAAGGTAGATACGGCTATGCCAACAAATATCGATTACGAATCTTCGGGCGTTTCGCTTTCCGCTGCGGATGAGGTGGTCAAGCGTATCGGCGCGCTGGCCGCGCGTACATACGGCGGAGGCGTATTGGCTGGGGTCGGACCGTTTTCGGGGCTGCTGGCGATCGACCCCAATGAATACACCGAACCGGTGCTGGTGACCTCGGCTGACGGCGTGGGTACAAAGTTAAAACTGGCCTTTATGACCGGCCGTCATGCGACAGTCGGCGCCGATCTGGTCAACCATTGTGTTGACGATATTATCACCTGCGGCGCCAAGCCGCTGGCTTTCCTGGATTATTTGTCCATGGGTAAGCTGGAACCGGCAGTCGCGGAGGAACTGGTCGGCGGCATCGCCAACGCCTGCCGGGAAAACAAAATGTCCTTAATCGGCGGCGAAACCGCGGAAATGCCCGATTTTTACCATGAAGGAGAATATGACCTGGCCGGATTTATCATCGGCACCGTGGAAAAATCCGAGATCATCGATGGTTCACGCATCCGGCCGGGCGATATGCTGGTCGGCCTTGGTTCCACCGGGCCGCATACCAATGGCTATTCGTTGATTCGCAAGATTGTTCTGGACGTGGGGAAGATGTCGCTCGATGAGAAACCCGAGGAACTGGGTTGTTCCATTGCTGATGCCTTGCTGGCGCCCCATAAATCATACTTGAATGATTTAGTCCGCGCCCGGAATTCGTTTGAGATCCTCGGGGTCGCCCACATTACCGGGAGCGGGATCGGCGGAAACCTCTCGCGTATCCTGCCCGAGGGATGCCAGGCGCTTATCGATACCACAAAATGGGATATCCCGCCGGTGTTTCGGTGGCTGCAATCGGTCGGCGGCGTGGCCAATGAGGAAATGTTCCGGGTGTTCAATATGGGCATCGGGTTGATCCTGATCGTTCGCCAAGACGACGGACCGCAACTGGCTGAATTATTCAAAAACCAGGAGACCGGGGCGTATTTGATCGGACACATTGCCGAGGGCCCGCGCCGGGTCCGGCTGGTTACTCCCGGATAATTGGACCATCACCATCGGCGGCGCGCCGGTGTTGAGTTCCCGATCCCCGCCGGTCGATTTTGTGATGCCTTCTATTCAAGCCATTCTGGCCCGCCCGGTGGTTCGCCTTTCTATCCTGGCGGCGTTTTTTCTTTTCGCCTATCCCCCATTTCCGTTTGGATTTCTGGCCTGGGTTATTCCGGCCATTGTTTTGGGGGTACTGGAATGCAAATCGATCGGGGATTCCTTTCGGTATGGCTGGTGGTTTGGCTTTTGTATGCACCTGGGATTATTGTATTGGACGGCGTGGGTATCATTTCCCGGAATGCTGGCGGTGGCCACCGTATTAGGGGCGTATATCGGGATTGTTTTCGCCTTGTACGCATTCGTTCGCCGATGGGTGGGGTCCAGGGCAATCTGGCTCTGGCCGGTTCTATGGGTAGCCCATGAATACCTGCGCGGTTTAGGGGTCCTGGCCTTTCCGTGGACCAACCTGTCATATACCCAGACCGATTACACCAACCTAATCCAGACCGCCGCGATCACCGGTGATTTGGGCGTCAGTTTATGGGTGGCTTATCTCAATGTTGTCCTTTTCCAGTTGTGGCGTAACCGGGCAAACGCGCGCCCGCGACTGGCCCTGATTGGCGTTTTCTGCGTGCTGGTAATCCTTCCCTTTCTCTATGGCGAAGGGGAGATCGCCCGGATTGACCGGGCGCCACAGGAATTATTAACCGCCACGGTGTTACAGGGCGATATCGATTCCTATCAAAAGTGGGACTCGGCGTACGTCGATTTCAGTTTCGCCACCTATCATACTCTTTCATACCTGGCCGAGGAACAATCCCCCGACCTGATTGTCTGGCCCGAGACCGCGGTGCCCGGATACCTGCGGGCCAATACTCCCCGTCTGCGGAAGATGCAGGCGTTATCTCGCGAGATACCGATACCCATTCTGTTTGGTACGCTGGAATACCGTACGGTCGGTGCCGGGCAATATATCTATTATAATGCCGCTCACCAGGTAAAGGCGGGCCGATTGGGACCGAAGTTCCATGCCAAACTGCAACTGGTACCGATGGGAGAGTGGATACCGTTTTCCGACCGGGTCAAGATCCTCAAGGATATTCACGTCGGTCAGGCCGATTTCACCGCCGGCAATGAATTTGTATTGTTCGACCACCCGCGAGGCCCGTACGCCGTGTTGATTTGTTTTGAATCGGCGTTCCCCGAGTTGGCGCGCAATTTTGTGCGCCGTGGTGCGCGGTTTCTGGTCAATATCACTAATGACGGCTGGTATGGATTTACACCGGGGCCGTACCAGCATGCCCGGATGAGCGTCATGCGGGCTATCGAAAACCGAGTGCCGATCGCGCGCTCCGCCAACAGCGGGATCTCGATGTTTGTGGACCCGGTGGGTCGCATTGGAAATGCGACCGATCAGTTTTTTACTGATTTGCGGATTGATATGCTGGCCTTAAGACAGGAAATCACGTTTTTTACTCGTCATGGGATGTGGGTTGGACAAGGATGTGTAATCATGGCCCTCGTGCTGTTAATCATGGGGGGGATCAGGGTGGCGACCCGAAAATCGACTAATCCGGGTCCGACGCGTGAACGAACCGGGATTTCCTGACGTATTCCGAGGTATAATGACCGAGATTGTGAATAACAGCAGGTTCGGGAACATCGATATTACGCGCCAAAGAGGGTGGAAGCGCGGCCGGGCTACATCGCGAGTGTGCCTCATGCTTGCGGGTCTGGTAGTTATTTTGCTGCTTAATCTTTCGCCGGCCCAATCGGCGGAGTGGCGGAATTTCACCAATGTCAATACCGCTAACGACCTTCTTCCCGATGGCGCCTCAATCTGGGCCGCAACTACCGGAGGATTGGTTCTGTTTACCGAAGATACGGTGCGGACATTTACCAATGCCGACGGCCTGGGTGGCAACCAATTATTTTTTGTGACCATCGATTCGACCGGGCGGCTCTGGACCGGGGGAACAGCAGGACGACTTTCCTCTTTTGATCCGGCCCTTGGCTATTGGACGTTTTTCGATTTTATCGACCGCAACGGGCAGCCGCTGCGATTAACCGCCGCGACCGCGGATGAAAATCTGCTATGGGTCGGGTCGAACGTCGGGCTGCATAAATTCGACACCGAACATTATGGCGGTGAGATTATCGAAACTTATCACCGATTCGGCGAACTGCCCGATGATGAAACGGTAAATGATATATTAATAATCGGCGGTTATATATGGGTGGCCACTGCCACCGGGTGTGCGGTGGCCCGCACCGATGATGTCAACCTGCAAGACCCCGGACACTGGCGTTCCTTCTCCCGCGGTAATTCCGCGTTGGAGAACGATGATGTCGCGGCGTTGGCTGAACGGGATGGCGCCGTCTTCGCCGCGACGTCTGCGGGGCTGTATGTTTTCACAGTCGACGGTCCCGATTCGATATGGAGCCGGATACCCGGTTCCGAAACCGTATTTTATAATCTTTTCCAAACCCCGGATGAAATTTTGGGGGCCACGGCGAACGGTATCGCTTTATGTTCGCGGGAAGAATGTGTTTTTCTGCCCGATGAGGGCATGGCCGAAGCCAGGTCGCGAGCCGTGTGTCTGTCCGGTAACGGGACCATATGGGCGGCTTCATCCAACGGGAAGGGATATTCGCTATATAATGGATCAAGCTGGGTTGATTCGACGGTGGTCGGGCCGGCGTCCAACGAAGTGCATGATATCGCGGTAACTCCGGGCGGCTTATTCTGGGCGGTCCATCCGGGAGTGTCAACGTCGATGTGGGATGGCTCAGTCTGGCGGCTGGTGGATACGTATCGCGGCGGACCGGCGATTAATACTCTTGCCGTCGATCAGGAGGGATACCTTTGGCTTGGCGGCCACGGTACGGGTGCCACAAGATTGAACCCCGCCGATCCGGAGAACGACTACGAACATTTCGATGAAACCAACTCGCCGTTGCGGGGTACCGAACCGCCGCCGAATGACTGGTATATCGTCGTACATGATATTGTCGTCGATGATTCCGGCCGGGTCTGGCTGGCCAATGCGTACGACTATGATGATCGAACCCTGGTTTTTTATGATCACGGGTGTTGGGGGTACTTCGGCACCGGCGATGGTTTCCCAAGTTATGAACCGTTTTCGTTGTTTCCCCTGACGAATGAATTACTCATCGGCTTTACCGATGACGGCCTCGCCGATATGGATTTGGATACGACTGTCTCGTTATGTATCGGTGGTAACCAGTTTCCTCAATCCCTACACATTATCCTTATGGATGACAGTAACGGTTTGCCCACCCGGCAGGTTCGCTGCCTGCTGGTGGACATCAGCCGAAAGGTCTGGGTGGGGACATCCGGCGGTCTGGCGTATTTCGATAATGTCTGGGGCCGTTTCCGCACTTTTGCCCTCGGTGATATCGCGGCGCCGACGATCAATGCCCTGGTCGCCGACGGGGGCAACAATCTGTGGGTGGGCGCCGATGAGGGACTCTTTTGTGTTGCGCCGGACGGCGGGGTCACGCGTTATGGGCCGGACAATTCCGGGCTTGTCGACCGGCAGGTAACTTCCCTGGTTATCGGTGAAGATTGCGAAACTTTATGGATCGGAACCTCGGCGGGAATTTCACAATTTATCGGCGCGGTAAAATGCGCCACCCCGCTCGAGGAAATTATCGCCTATCCCAATCCTTTTATCATCTCGCACGGTGATGAAATCCTGAAATTCGACGCCGCTTTTGGTACGACGATCCAGATTTATTCCGTCGCCGGTGAACTCGTCGCCGATATCGGGAACTCAACGGAATGGGACGGTCGCAACGAGGCCGGCAAACTGGTGGCCGGCGGCATTTATATTTTCATTACCGCCGATGAAGCCGGCAATTTCGCGCGCGGAAAGTTTGCCGTTATTCGCCGGTGAGCCCGACAGCCGATGGCGATGCAGACTCTTGTTTTCGATTCGTTTTCACTTCCGGATGAAAAATGGTCGGCGTTATGTGACGGTGTTGAAGCGGCCACGATTTTTCATCATCCGACCTGGTCGCGTCTCTGGGAGAAAGCCCGCCCCGACGCGCGCGCGGAGTGGCACGTCCTGGTGAAAGATAGCGGGGACTGGATCGGCGGACTGCCGCTGGTGAGGTTTACACGATTCGGGATCAGTCGCCTTTATTCCCAGCCGCTCGGCTCTTACGGCGGCTGGATCGGACGATATCTTCCGGAACATTCCGGGCCCGTGGATGATTTGTTTAAAAAACTCCGACGTCCAACCGTCGCCGAATTAATCATTACACCCTATCTTCCCACCGACCCGGTCAGCTATCCCGGGCGCAAGGTAGAACGGCAACGTTATGTGCTCAATCTTGCCGCTGAAGGAGTTCGGGACAACTGGCAAAAATACTTGCGCCCCGATATTGCCCGTAACCTGAAAACCGCTCAACAGTATGGGTGGCGGATCGATATGGTGGAAAATATTGGTGAGGTATTGGGTCTGCGGGATTTGTGGGAACAAACCGCCGCGCGCCACGGTCGGCGGTTTGATCCCGTGCGGTGGAAACTCTATCAAATGATGGTCGAATACTTCTCGGCGGGCCGGCAGCTTTTCTGGTGGACCGCAACCGATGACCGCGGCCCGGCGGCGACGATGATCTGCTTGTACTCCCGCGACCGGTTTTTCTATTTTGACGGGGCGATGGACTTAAAGCGCAAGGACCAGCGGCCGATGTATGCCCTGTTTGCCAGGGCGTTGCATACGGCAGGTGAACTCGGCTGCCGAGTATTCGATTTCGGCTCGGGGCCGGAACAGGCGGCGGGGCTGGCGCGGTTCAAAGAGGGCTGGGGCGCGCGTCCGGAAAAATATTATGAATACCACTTCCGCCGCGCCTGGTGGCCGAAACGATAATAAGAAAGATTCCTTCTATGCAGGAGTAGGTCAAGCGCCCCGGCGCTTGACTTTTTTTTGTACAACGTAGTTGTTTTTTAATATCTTGATCACATGAACAACCGCCCGGACAACGTGCCCGCGAAAGAAGGTGAACTTCGATTGCTGTTTTTGGCAAATGCGGGCGCGGTACATGCGCAACGTTGGGTCGGCTATTTCCACCAGCGCGGATATCCGACGCGATGGTTGTCGCTGGAGCATGTGCCGCCGGACATCGATGCCGTGCGGTTGCCCGAATGGTTTATCCACAAGGCCGGTTCGATCCTCTTGGCGGTACCCCGGATAAAAGCCGAGATTCGGAAATTCAAACCGCATCTCGTGAACGCGTTGTTTATTCCCGACTATGGCTGGGCGGGGGCGATGTGCGGGTTTGCTCCGCTGGTTATTTCGGCCTGGGGTTCGGATGTGCTGATCTCGCCGCGCAAATCATGGCTGCACCGACGGCGGGTTTCCTGGGCGATGACCAAAGCCGACCTGCTGTTTTCCGATGCGCGGGTGATTACCGAACGCATGATCGAACTCGGGGCCGACCGGCAAAAAATCGTTACCGTTCCCCTGGGTATCGATCCGGCGCTTTTGGATTATTGCCAGGATAACCACTGCCTGGGTGATAGGTGTACTATCATCACCAATCGCAAGTTCGAGCCGGTATATCGCAACGATACGTTCATTGATGCGGCGATCCAACTGGCCCCGGCAAAATCGTCGTTGAGATTTATTTTAATCGGTGAGGGCCGCACTCGTGCCGAATTGGTGAATCGCGTGAAACGCGCGGGATTGAGTGAAACAATAACTTTCCGCCCATTCCTGGCCGCGAACGATCTGCATGATGAACTCGCGGCCGGCGATATTTATGTATCCTGCTCGGCGTCGGATGGAACATCGGTTTCGCTTCTAGAGGCGCTGGCGTTGGGGTTGTTTCCGATTATTACCGATATCCCCGCCAACCGCGAGTGGATTAAAGATGGCGTCAACGGCCGGTTGTTCCCCGTCGGAGATGCCGCTGCGCTGGCGCGAGTAATCCGCGAAGTCAACGAAACACGAGATTTATGGCCGAACGTCATCAACCGAAACCGTGCGATGATTAAAGAACGCGCGCTCTGGCCGGATAACATGGCCCAGGTCGAGCGCGCGATGATGCGGTTGGTTGAATGATTGGACTGTTGCCAAGATGAGCGAACAACATAAGCCGTTACTAATTCTACTGGTGTGTTATTATTTCCCGCCGGTAGGGATGGGCGGGGTGCAGCGTCCGGCCAAGTTTGCCAAGTATCTCTCGCGGTTGGGGCACGAGGTCACGGTGATTGCCGCGTTACCGCCGCCCGGTGAAATCACCGACGATACTTTACTGGTTGATATACCTGATGAAGTCCGCGTCTTTCGCGTCAAAGCTCGGCATCCGCGAAATCTATTGCGGATATTCAAACAATCCAACGGCGTACAGAATACAGCAAGGCGCGAGCGGGGACAATTGACCCGGCTGCTTGCCGCATGGTCGCGTATTCCCGATGATAAGATCGGTTTTATTCCCGGCGCGCTGGCCGCAACGCGGAAGGCGTTTAGTTCAAAACCGCCTGATGTTGTGTTGACGACCTCACCGCCGCCGTCGATTCATATCATCGGGCGACGGTTGCAGCGTTTATGGCCGACGACGTGGGTGGCCGATTTCCGTGACCCGTGGTTTATGGCCGCCGATGATAAGCTGCCCACGCCGGTGCATCGGGCGATACGGGCGAAAGTTTTGGGCACAACCTTGCGGCATGCCGATGCTGTCGTCGCCGTGTCGCCGGGGATCGTTGATGATTTTCGCCGGATGGGTTTTACGCGCGAGAAAATCGACATCATCACCAATGGTTACAAGGTAACTCGATACCCAGAAGTATGCCAGGACCAGAATGGAGTCAGCCACTTCACTGGAGAGTGGATGACCAAAGAGAAGAAATGTAGTTAAGGAGTTCAAGA
>SDBS01008147.1_pt1 | contig 10144 bp, 8 predicted proteins | sample 2277091 | NCBI WGS metagenome assembly SDBS01 (sample SAMN10404972, study PRJNA504765) | marine sediment metagenome | isolation source: marine sediment core GS10_PC15, 163 cmbsf | place: Arctic Ocean: Southern Knipovich Ridge | collected 2010 | reverse complement strand
CACCAAAGAAGCCAGAGCAGCCACAACAGCCACGGACGGAAGCACCAAAACACCCGTTTAGCAACCTAGATATACCGCTTCCGGTACCGCCACCACCACAGCGGCCACCTATACCAATGGCCATACCACCGGCACTACCGCCATCGGTACCTCAGCAACCACCACAACCACTACCATTACGACCACCACAACCAGTAACACCACCGGCACCGCGGCAACCAGTAGCACCACAGCCAGCACCGACGGTACAGCCAGCGGCACCGATACCACAGCAACCACCACAGCCAGGGGCACCGATGCCACCGCCACCTGTTTCACCATACGCGGAACAGCAGGGCGACCAGTGGGTTTCGAAAAGGGTAGCCGCCAACGAGCTTATAGGTGATTTGATGCCGATGAAACAGGTCATAATGGTATCAATCGTATTCATCTTGGCTATAGTCGGCGTTGCGACGACAATAGACGTATTCACGTCAACCGCTGTAGCTATGGGGTACGTGGCCTATGCAGCTTTCATGTTGTGGAAAAACAGCAGAAGGATACGATACCTTAAATACCATTACGGTGTCTGAATGGGATTGCCAAGCTTGCAGAAAGCAGTATTTAAACGGGTGTTCAGGGGTAAGACTAACATACCATACAAGCTAAAGATAAAGGGAGACAGATACGCCATTCAAATCACCGCTACGTGGAAATGGGCCTTTTTCAAGGGCTTCATTGAGAAGTTCAAGAAGGACTCAAAAAGCACGGTAGAGACTCCTAACGATTTCAACGCCGACCCGAAGTCTTATAACCACATACTGAAAGAACTCAAGCCGGTCATGGATAAGATCGTGTCCGCTGAGGCCAAAAAGGGCATCATATTGAAACTTTTAAACTCCCGCGTGCATGAAGCTAAGTTTGTGCGTGATGGCGAGGATATAAACCTTTTCGTATTGCTAGTGGGCCTGTGCGATGCCAGGAGAGGGTAATCGACATGCCATTCAGGATATTCGTGTTTCTGGGATTTATCCACCTTCTCATGATGCTGCGTACAGACATGAAGCGTATGAAAGTGGACTCCCGGCACAACTGGTTCATGATGGGCGTGATATCATTCGTGTTCTTATCCAATTACCCCGGCCTGCTGATCGTCGTCGGACTCACTGTCATAGCTCTCACATTTGGGATTGTATTGAAGAAGTACACAGGTTTTGGTGATGTCGAAATGGGTACGTGGGCCATTATCGGATTCGGCGTACTGAACCTTTCATATACTGTGATTTATCTGATATGGTTCGTCGTGCTGAAAACCCTGTATATGATACCCATGAGAAGGGCCAAGGTTACGAGGCTGCCAGGGACGCCGCTGTTCCTGGGAACCTTCATAATAACGGCCGCATGTGCATATTTCCTAGAGCTTGTGATGGCAGCGGCGGTTTGAATATGAGCGTATCAGGACATAAGCGGCACGGAAAATTCATAACATCAGCGGGTGAACGAAATCGGAAGCGGAAGAAGAAGAAAGCTGTGGAAAAGGCAAAACGTAACAAAATAGCCAAAAAGAGGCATTCTAACGTTATCGGATGATGCAAAACCATCACTGGTTGACATTATAACATAATGTAAACTTGTGAGTGAAATCGGGTCAATCCCGGGTTCGCAGCAGAAGAAGCTGATTATGTTGGCAAAGAAGACTCGCGACACCCACAACCGTATTAAGAAGAGCGTGAATCACTTGCAGGAGTCTCTGGATTATCTTCGTGTGAGCATAAAATATATCCTTTTCGATCTTGAGGCGACCCGTCGTGAGAACACATATTTAAAAAAACTTTTGCAGGATAATACTGACAGCAAATAGGGTGTTTAATTGTCGGTTGATGTTGAGAGAGATTATTACAAGACGTTCCAACGTGAGCGTCTTTTTTTTATGTTCGTAAGGTCTGTAAATAGCCTGTTTTAGGGAAAAAGCCGCATATTTTGGGGGCAAGGCAAAAGTGACAGGCCTGTTATGTCGATAGTATAAGTGTGAAATTGTGCTGTTTGCCGGGGTGAATAACCTGTGCGAATTGGTGAACAATTGTCAACATCGGGCATATATGTTAGTGGTTTTCAGGCTGCGAAACTGAAAGGGGACATTAGAGTGGGGCCCAATTGTTTGACAGTTTCATTTAGTGTGATAGAATCCTGCGATTGATATAGTTATTTTTGGCATCAGTAAAGGATGAGGTTATTATGTTTGAACGTTTTACGGACCGAGCTCGAAAGGTCATGGCTCTTGCGAACCAGGAAGCCCAGAGATTCAACCATGAGTATATAGGTACGGAGCATATTCTTCTCGGCCTGGTGAAGGAAGGCAGCGGGGTTGGGGCGAATGTTCTGAAGAACCTGGATGTTGATATCAAGAAGCTTCGTCTTGAGATTGAGAAGCTTGTGAAGAGCGGGCCGGATATGGTTACGATGGGTAAGCTTCCTCAGACTCCGAAAGCGAAGAAGGTTATCGAGTACGCGATCGAAGAGGCTCGCGCTCTGAATCACAACTATGTGGGGACGGAGCATATTCTTCTGGGTCTTCTTCGTGAGACGGAGGGGATTGCGGCCCAGGTTCTTATGAACCTCGGTTTGAAATTAGAGGATGTTCGGCAGGAGGTTCTGAACCTGTTGGGCGCGGGTGTGGACAATGCCTATCAGAGCATGGGCATGAAGATGAGTCCGGCGGCGGGCGGTCAAAAGAAGAAGAGCCAGACTCCGGCGCTTGACAGCTTCGGTCGGGACCTTACGGAGCTTGCCGCCGAGGACAAGTTGGATCCGGTGATCGGCAGGGCCGACGAGATAGAACGTCTTATTCAGATTCTGTGCAGACGCACGAAGAACAATCCTGTACTCTTAGGCGAGGCGGGCGTCGGCAAGACCGCTATTGTCGAGGGTATGGCTCAGCGGATAATCCAGCATCAGGTTCCGGAGATATTGGCGAACCGGCGTCTTGTGGTTCTGGACCTTGCGATGATGGTTGCGGGTACGAAGTATCGTGGTCAGTTCGAGGAGCGTATCAAGGCGGTCATCAACGAAGTTCGCAGAGCGGGCAACGTTGTTCTGTTTGTTGACGAGCTTCACACGTTAGTGGGCGCCGGCGGCGCCGAGGGCGCGATTGACGCGTCGAATGTTTTAAAGCCCGCGCTTGCCCGAGGCGAGGTTCAGTGCATAGGCGCCACAACTTACGACGAATATCGCAAGTACATCGAGAAGGATGCGGCGCTGGAGAGACGTTTCCAGACGATACCGGTGGAGCCTCCGTCAAAGGAGGAAACGGTGGAGATTCTTAAGGGTCTTCGGGATCGATACGAGCAGCATCACAAGGTTCAATTCACCGACGAGGCGCTTTATCAGGCAGTCGAGCTTTCGACGCGTTATATATCGGGTCGTTGTCTTCCGGACAAGGCGATCGATGTGATTGACGAAGCGGGGGCTCGTGTTCGCCTGAAGAACATGACTGCTCCGCCGGATATGGCAAGTATCGAATCGAAGATCGAGGCGATCGGGAAGGAGAAGGACGAGGCTGTTCGCGGCGCCGATTACGAGCGTGCGGCTTCGCTGCGTGACGAGAGTCAGAAGCTCCTGGATGAGAAGGGGAAAATCCAGAAGGAATGGCAGGAGCAGAGCGACGAAGTGACTGGCAAGGTCGATGCTGAGATCATTGCCGAAGTGGTGAGCAAGATGACGGGCGTTCCGTTGACGAGGCTGGAGAAGAAGGAGGCGCAGCGTCTGCTCGAGCTGGAGGCGGAGCTTCACGATACGGTCGTATCTCAGGACGAAGCGATTCATGCGGTCGCCAAGGCGGTTCGGCGGAGTCGCAGCGGTCTGAAGGACCCGAATCGTCCGATGGGCAGCTTTATCTTCATCGGTCCCAGCGGCGTGGGCAAGACGTTGCTGGCAAGGGCGCTGGCGGAATTCATGTTCGGCGATGCGGACGCACTGATTCAGATCGATATGAGCGAGTACATGGAGAAGCATAATGTCAGCCGTCTGGTGGGTGCGCCTCCCGGATATGTCGGGTACGAAGAGGGCGGACAGCTTACCGAGCGAATCAGGCGGAGGCCTTACGCGGTGCTGCTGCTTGACGAGATCGAGAAGGCTCATTCGGATGTGTACAATATGCTGCTGCAGATCATGGAAGAGGGCAGGCTGACGGATTCGTTTGGTCGGCATATCGATTTCAAGAATGTGATACTTATTATGACAAGCAATATCGGCGCAGACCTTATCAGGAACCAGGCTGGTTTCGGATTCGGCAAGCGGACCGAGGAAGCGAACTATGAGAAGATGAAAGAGATGTTGGGCAAGGAGATCGAGCGTCACTTCCGGCCTGAGTTTTTGAACAGGCGCGATGCCCAGATCGTCTTCCAGTCGCTGACGCGGAAGGACCTGACGACGATTGTGGAATACGAATTGAACAAGGTATTCAAGCGGCTTATAGAGCATGGGCTGCACCTGGATGTGGCGCAGGCGGCGAAGGAATTTCTCATTGATAAGGGTTACAATCCGGAGTTCGGCGCGAGGCCTTTGCGGAGGGCGATCGAGCATTACATCGAGGACCCGTTGAGCGAGAGCCTGCTCAGGGGTGAGTTCAAAGACAAGAAGGTTATTAAGATCACTGTGCTTGACGACGAGCATCTCAAGTTTGAAGGTGTCAAGGCACCGCCGAAGGTTGATAAAGAGAATGTCGTTGTGCATTCCGAGGGCAAGGGACAGTAAGATGACAGTATCAGGCGGAGACCAGGCAGGACCGGTCTTCGCCTGTTTTTTCATACCGGTGAGTTAACTCGCTATTTCCACAGGCGGTGCTTCCCTTTCGTGTTTCAGGAGTGCCTTGAGGATTTCGTGATTTTTGGCCATGAACATTCGGCCTGGGTCATATGAGGTGTCGAAGGAGATTGTCTGCTTTTGTGCAACAAGAGGTACCGTGATGAGTAGTCGGCAGTCTTTGCAGATGACTTCTTCGCCCGCGTACTCATCGTCGACATTGAACTTTTGCCCGCATTTTTCGCATTCAAATGTAATCATGTCCAGGCTCCCTTCGATTCACAAGACTCAGTTGTTTTTCTCTTCATAGAATAAGACGCTGGTAATCTTCGTTTATTACAAGAAATTGGAGTATTTACAAAAAAGTTACATTTTACCCAGCTTGACAGCAGCGATTAAAGGGAGGCGTCCGGGTTGAGATTGCCTGATGTTTTCGCTTTGTTCGGTCGAACAGGTTCAGTGGCAGGCGGAGATAATTTCGGTGTTGTGCGGAATTTTTGAGCGTTTGTTGGTTGGTTTGGTTTTTTTTGTGGGATGTTTTGTTTGCTTTCTTACTTGGCTGTGAGTCGAATATCGGTGGTTTGGGGAGATTGTATTGTTTTTTTCGGGATATAGGGGAGGTTGGCCCGAAGATTGCTCAGACTTTTCTTTTGTATGTAATTGATCAACAGAGAATTTATTGAGGAGAAGAGTCATGCGCGGAATGGTAATGTTTGTATTTATGTTTTCGTCGATCTGCTTTTGTGCTATTCATCATGTGCCGCAGGAGTATTCAACGATTCAGGAAGCTGTCGATGTCTGCGAGGATGGTGATGTTGTTGTAGTTGCCGACGGTTTGTACTCCGGGGCGGGGAATCGTGACATTACATTCGAGGCAAAAAGGCTAACGGTTCGTTCGGAGAACGGGCCGGATAATTGCATTATCGATTGTTCGGAGGAGGATGCGGGCGTAGAGGCGCCTTACTGCTATCATCGGGGATTCTATCTGGACGGGGGGCAGCGTGAGAATACGGTTATCGAAGGTTTTACAATCTGCAACGGTGTGGCGTACGGCGGGGGCGCGATCTATTGCGATGATGCGCAGCCTACGATTCGTAACTGCCGTATTGTGAATAACCGGGCTGTGGGGGCAGGCTTGGGGCTCCTCAGCAGTAAATCCATACCTCCTGGGGTGACAGGTTTGGGAGCGGGGAAAATTGAGCTCGGGCTTTTGTGGTTGAGGGGGCATGGCGGAGGTATTTTGCTTGCGACGGGTGGGCAGATTATCGATTGTGAGATTGTCGAGAACGAGGCATCGCGTGGGGGAGGTGTGTTTTGTGCGGACAACAGCAGTATTGTCAACTGCACAATCATCGATAACGCTGCCGAGCAAGGGGGCGGAATATACTGGCGTATGGGGGAGCGCAGACAAAACAAGACGCGAAATTGCTCGCTGCTTTATGACAGCGTTATACGCGGTAATGAAGCGCCGAGGGGCGGGCAGATTGCTGTGGAAGGGGCGAGGTCTGTGTACGGAAGAGCAGGAATGCCTATGTCTGGAAGGAAGAATCCGGAGATCGAATGGCTGCGAGGGAATATCGTTTATACAGGAAGAACTTTCGATATGGCGTTGAATGGAATGGGAGCGTTTGCACTTGGGAATGTGAAGCAGCCTGCGGGGCGATTGACTCGTGGGAGGACATCCCGGACTCCTGTTCGGAAAGGGCGCGGTCGCACCGATGAATCGGCAAACAAAAAAGATGTTACACTCTATACGCGACACGGTCAGTTCGAGTTGAACGGGGAAGGGAGGCTTGTTCATGTGGCGAGCGGGGGATTTCTGTACCGTCACGGAACAACAGGTGAGGAAGGCGGGTTTCAGAGTGCTGGCGATCCGTTTTTGAGGGTCGATACGGAGTTAACAATTCCGGCACGGGCGACAAGCAGAATTGAACTGCAAGGTAATCTTCGTTCAACTACCCCCAACGCAACAATCTCTTACTCAATAACCCCTTACACAGCATTCTCTTACAGGGGCGAGAGAAACTTCGTGGTGTCAAAGATGGCGTTGACAACCGGGGGGCATGTGGCTGGGTACGACACCAGAATAGTCGAACTCGATCAGCTTAGCGGAGCGATTGGCAGTGAGAATGGCGTTCTTGAAATCCGAGGATTTAACCGAGTGGGCACCAAGGTTGTGGATTCTATTGAGATCGACGAGAATAGTACTGTCAATGACCTTGTGTACCGGATCAACAGTGCCTTTGAGGGGTCGAGCGCAGAATTAATAGGCGGGAGGATCGAGCTGAGAGACGACGAAGTAGGTTACAGTCTGACGGAGATTGTCAGCATGGATTATTTTTCGAGTACGGGAAACGATTTATTTGTGAGCCTTATGGACTTTGAAATATTCCGTTTTGGCAGCAGGGACCGGAAGGACTTCAATATTACAATCTATGATGAACAAGGCAAAGCACATGTGCTGGCAGGTTGTTTTCTCAGGACCGATGAGACGAATGTGTGGGACATTGTATTCAGGCAAAATCAACACCGGGTAAGCGATGGGTGTACTTTTGAAGTTGTCGACCATCGCATAGCAGGATTGTGCTTTAATGTCGATGGTTCATTTGCCGGAATACTCTCAGGCGATTCGGAGATTAGCCTGAGATTTCATGACGAAGAGGGGACAATTCAGACAATAGAGATTTATCCGGGCGAGGCGGGGAGTTTTTGGGGAGTCACGCAGTTTGCGAGTGAGCAATCCAGTGCGGCTGCACTGATGCAGGACGGTTATGCAGCGGGAGAGTTTGCTTCTTTGCATTTCGATGATTCGGGAATGATGTTTTTCACTTATACAAATGGGATTAGAAAGAATGCCGGTCAGATTGCTATAGCAAGTTTTCTATTTCCGGAGTATATGAAGAATGTGGAGAATGACTGCTGGATGGCAACGATCGAAGCTGGGACGGTAAGCTACGATAGCTATGCGTACCTGCTTGATCGCTCTCTGGAGGAAAGGATCCCGACAATAGTTGGTAATCCGTATGTTTATATGCGCAAGAACAATATCGAGGGTTCTATCGGGGGGATGAGTTTTCGCAATGGTGAGGCGTTGAAAGCTGTTGTGTGGGGCGGGGGCAATTATGACGGAGTGATTTGGCCGAAGTGACGGAGTGTGTGTGGGATTTGGCTTGAGGTGGACGTGTGAGGTTATGACGAATGAATATGGAGGTTCTTATGAAGTCACGGGTTGTTAATCTTTTGGTGGTCGCTTTTGTTGGTGTTTGGGGAATGTTTGGGGCGGAGGTTCATGCGGCGGAGGTAGTTTATTTTGAAGATGCTAATTTGAAGGCCGCGGTGGAGGCCGAACTTCGCGTTACTGATCCGACTAACGAGGATATGTCACGCCTTAGCACCCTTCATGCAGGTGGTCACGGCATCACCTCTCTTGTGGGGCTGGAAGATGCGGTGAATGTGACGGAACTTTGGCTACATGACAACCAGATAAGTGATATCAGTCCCTTGTCAGGATTAAGAAAGCTTATGGTGCTCGATCTATATTCCAACGAGATAAGTGATATCAGTCCGCTGGTGGAATTGATGAATCTTACGGAACTTGGTGTGGGCAAAAACGATATCAGCGATATAAGTCTCTTTGCGAGATTGACAAATCTTAGAGGGCTTGGTTTGAACAACAACCAAATCAGCGATATAAGCCCTCTGGCGGAATTGACGAATCTAGGAGGACTTAATCTGTACGACAACCAGATAAGTGACATAAGTCCTCTGGCTGAGTTAAGCAATCTTACGGACCTTTATCTGGATTCCAACCAGATAAATGATATCACTCCTCTGGGAGAATTAACAAATCTTAGGAGCGTTTCTCTGAGGTCCAATCAGATCAGTGATATGAGTGCTCTGGGAAGGTTGACGAATCTCAGGGTGCTTTCTTTGGAATCCAACCAGATTAGCGACTTAAGTATTCTTGTGGGATTTACAAATATCGAGTACCTTTATCTGGGGAAGAATCCGATAAGTGATATTAGTCCTCTGGCAGAGTTAACAAATCTTGAGGGGGTCTCTCTGAGGTCCAACTCGATCATTGATATAAATCCTCTGGCGGGTTTGACGAATCTTGAGGTTCTTGATCTACGCGACATGCAGATAAGCGATCTCAGTCCTCTGGCGGGGTTGACGAATCTTAGACAATTTCTTCTGGACAGCAACCAAATCAGTGACCTCGGTCCTCTTGCGGGAATGACGAATCTCAAAGTCTTGTCGCTGTACAGCAATCCCCTGAGTGTATATTCGGAGGTTTTTGTTTTGGGGCGGGTTTTTGAAGGTGAGGATGATGTCCGTGTTTACTATGAAATGACTCCGATCATTTTTCATCCACTTCCCGGCGAGAATGTTATTGCCGGAAATAACTACAAATTATCCTGGGCGGATTTCTACGATAGAACGGGTCGCAGGCTGGAGAGTGTTGTTATTGAATATTCTGACGATTATGGTTTGAGTTGGTTTGAGGTAGGTGTTGTTGCGAATACTGGTAAGTATTTGTGGCGTGTTCCTGAGAAGGCTGGTGGGGGGTATTTGCTGCGGATCAGTGATGCTGTTGACGGGGTTCCGAGTTATACGAGCAGTCATGCTTTCGGTGTGGTGGAGTGCGATATCGCAGGCGATGTTACGGGGGATTGCGTTGTTAATCTGGAAGACCTTGCGACTCTTGCGGGGAACTGGCTTGGGGCGGGGAGGGTTGAGTTTGCTGGTTTTGGTTTGGAGAGTGAGATTTCATATTGGCAGGTAGAGGGGGAATGGGAGTTTGGCGTGCCTGTCGGGGGTGGGGGGATGTATGGATTTGGCGATCCCGCTTCGGGTTATACGGGGGGTAATGTTTATGGTGTGAATCTTTACGGTGATGTTTCGGTGGAGGCGGGCGGGCCTTACAGTTTGACGGCGGGGCCGTTCGATTGCGGTGGATATGAGGATGTGACTTTGAGTTTTGCGCGGTGGCTGAACACGGATGTTCCGGACTATACTTATACAGCGATTGAGGTGTCTTCAGATGGGGTGAACTGGAATCTGCTGTGGGAGAATTCCGGTGAGGTGACAGATGATGGGTGGCGTCTGGTGGAATATGACATTAGCGAATACGCTGACGGGCAACGAGGAGTGTACATCCGGTGGAGCTACGCGGTCTATGAGCAAGCTTATTCGTATTCGGGGTGGAACATAGATGATGTCGTTTTGACAGGTATGGGGCGCTGAGCGACAGGGCGTTTTGCTTCTCCCAAGAAACCGGCTTGGGTGAGGAGCGTTGACGGAGCACAGGGTGTCGTGAGGGTTGAGATTGCTTTGTCGTTTCACTCCGCGCAATGACATACTG
>SDBS01008146.1_pt1 | contig 10144 bp, 12 predicted proteins | sample 2277091 | NCBI WGS metagenome assembly SDBS01 (sample SAMN10404972, study PRJNA504765) | marine sediment metagenome | isolation source: marine sediment core GS10_PC15, 163 cmbsf | place: Arctic Ocean: Southern Knipovich Ridge | collected 2010 | reverse complement strand
GATTTGCTCATCTTTTCTCCATCTTCTCCATGAAGCATTCCCTGATGAAATAATTTTTTAGCAGGTTCATCAAAATCAACCAAACAAAGATCTCTTAAAAATTTTGTATAAAATCTAAAATAAATTAAATGCATGCATGAATGCTCAGCACCTCCAAGATATTGATCAATTGGACACCACTTTTTAACTTTTTCTTTCTTAAATATTGACACATCATTTTTTGGATCACAATACCTCAAAAAATACCAAGAGGAATTCACAAAAGTATCCATAGTGTCAGTCTCACGTCTCCCAGAACCCCCACATTTAGGACATTTAACTTTAATCCATTTCTCATTAGTTTCTAAAGGATTTCCTTTTCCAAACTTAACTTCTTTTGGCAACTTAACAGGAAGATCCTTTTCTTGAACTGGAACAGTTCCACAATCTTTACAATAAACTATTGGAATTGGAGTTCCCCAATACCTTTGGCGGGAAATGCCCCAATCTCTAAGCCTAAAATTAATAGTTTTTTTGCCAAGTTTTTTCTTAATTAAAGATTTTGTAATTTCCTCTATTGCCTTTTTACTTCCAAGACCATTAAATTCTCCAGAATTGATTAGCTTTCCCTCTCCAACATATGCCTCCTTTGAAACATCTCCACCTCTAACGACTTCTTTTATTTTAATTCTATATCTTTTTGCAAATTCAAAATCTCTCTTATCATGTGCTGGAACAGCCATAACCATCCCGCTCCCATAATCTGCAACAACAAAATTCCCCACATAAATGGGAACCTTTTCATTATTAATTGGATTAATGGCATACGATCCTGTAAAGACTCCTTCTTTTTCCAAATTTGCAGCATCTTTTTCAGAAACAGAATTTATCCTATCCAAAAACTTGTCGACTTCCATTTTTTGTTTCTTAATTACCAAATCCATTAACTTAGGATGTTTTGCTGAAACAACCATAAATGTGACTCCAAGAAGTGTATCAGGACGAGTTGTAAAGACTGGCCATTTTTTTCCACCAATTTCAAAATTAATTTCTACGCCATGACTCTTCCCTATCCAATTTCTCTGCATAGACTTGGTTCTCTCGGGCCAACCATTCAACTTTTCTATTCCTTCATAAAGCTCATCAGCATAATCAGTTATTTTCAAAAACCACTGATTCAGATATTTAATCTTAACACTAGATCCACACCTATCACACCTTCCATTTTGAGCCTGTTCGTTAGCAAGAACCGTTTTACATTTAGGGCACCAATTAACATTTGATTCTTTTTTATAGGCCAATCCCTTTTCAAACATCTTTAAAAAAATCCATTGATCCCATTTATAGTAACTTGAATCAGAAGTATTGACCAACCTAGACCAATCGTAACTCCACCCCATCTTTTTCTGTTGAATCATGAATCTTTTGGTTGAATCTCTAGTATACTTTTCAGGAGGAGTTCCCTCCACAATTGCGGCATTCTCTGCAGGAAGACCAAGAGCATCATACCCTATAGGATGGAGAACATTAAACCCTTGAAGCCTCTTAAATCTAGCAAAAATATCTCCAATCGTATAATTTAAAGCATGACCAATATGCAATCCAGAACCAGAAGGATACGGAAACATTTCAAGAACATAATATTTTGGCTTTTTTGAAACATCTTTAGCTTCAAAAACCCTAGCATCCTCCCACCTCTTTTGCCATTTTTTTTCAATCTTTTCAAAATTAACTTCTAACATACAGGATATAACCAGGACGAACTTTTAAATATTCTCCTTGTCAATAAAATTACATGGAAAAAAAAGAAAACTTCGAAGCCCATTTAATTGGAAATGGACTTTCAAGCAACTCAAAGGAAGCCTATACACTATCTAAAAAAAGTTTTTTTGGAGAAAAAAAAGGAGAAAAAATCTTTTACTCACTTGTGGAAGGATTCTTCTTATTCAAGATTAAAGGGCTAAAAATCTATTCTGGAAAAAAGGTTTTAAATGAAAAAGAAATTCTAACCAAATTTTTAAGAATGGATAAAAATTTTCAGCTTAAATACAAGGTTTTTGAAGACCTAAGGAAAAAAGGGTTTATTTTGAAATCTGGGATAAAATTTGGGGCAGATTTTTCTGTTTATGAAAAGGGTGAAAAACCTGGAAAAACCCATTCAAAATGGTTACTCTCAATAGAACAACATTCAAAGAAAATAAAATGGGAAGAATTCATATTAAAAAACAGGGTGGCAAACTCAACTAAAAAAAAGAGGCTTCTTGCAATACAAGATTTAGAAGGAAATATAATTTATTCTGAGATAAGTTGGAAAAAGATTTAGATTCAAAAAGACCTAAAAAGATTTATAATAGATTTTAAGTTATTCTTTTTATGCAAACAGTTGACACAAATGCCATCAATGGAAAAATTTTAAATTTCTTGGGAAGGAATGGACCCAGTTTGCCAGTTCACATAGCAAAAGAAATTGGGATGGATATGATCTTTGCCTCTGCATTTCTTTCCGAACTCTGTTCTAATCAAAAAATAAAAACTTCCCATATGAAAGTTGGAACAAGTCCAATATATCTTATACCAGGACAAGAAAAAGGGTTAGAAAAATTTTCTGAATATATAAAAGGAAAAGAACATGAAGCGCTCTCCCTTCTAAAAAGAAACGAATTTTTGGTGGACCTTGAGCAAGAAATTGCAATTAAAGTTGCACTAAGAGAAATAAAAGATTTTGCAAGACCATTTGAAAGGGATGGAAAACTAGTTTGGAGATATTTTTTAATTAATCAAAATGAATTTCAAAGAGAAAAAATAAAAGAACGGAAAGAAGAAAAGAAAGAAGAACCAAAAAAAGAAAGAAAAAAGCCAAGAGAGATTAAGAGAAAAAGGGCAATTAAAAAAAAGACAAATGATCAAAAAAATGACAAATTTTTCAACAAAGTAAAAGAATACCTCAAACAGAGAGGAATGGAAATCTCGGACATAGTTGGTTTCAACAAAAAAGACCTAACCTTAAAAGTTAAAAAAAATGGAAAAGAAAAATTAATTATTGCATATAATAAGAGAAGGATAATTGAAAAAGATATTTTAGAAGCATACAAAAAAGCAAAAGAAAATGATCTTGATTATATCCTTCTTTCATTGGGAGAACCAACAAAAAAGATAACCAACATGATAGATGCTGCAAAGAAACTAGATTCTTTAGAAAAAATTGAATAAATCACAACCTTTAAAAAAGAGGCATTATATCTCTAAGAATGGGAAAAATAAAGTCAAAACAAGTCAAAAGAGCATCAAATGAGTTAATGCAAAATGGGATAGAATTCCATGAAGAATTTGAAAAAAACAAGATAATACTTGGAAAAGAAATGCCCTCAAAAAAAATGAGAAACAAAATGGCAGGATATCTTTCAAGATTCATGAAACATAAGAAAAAAGAGGCGGAAAGCCTAAAAACTGACTAAAACAACCAAACAAAATTCTTTTTAACTTGAAAAATCTTTTAAACTTGCCTCACTAATAAATTTAATAATATTCTATGTGGCTCTGTAGCTCAGGGTTTAGAGCGCTGCTCTCATGAGGCAGAGGTCGAGAGTTAAAATCTCTCCAGAGCCATCCTTTTTTAAATTTCCAAATAATATAAATAAAATTAAAAATTAATTCATTCACCTAAAACTTTAATTAAAATTTTTTTATCTCTTTGTCCATCAAACTCTCCATAAAAAATTTCCTCCCATGGGCCAAGATCAAGTTTAAAATTTCGAACAGAAACAACCACTTCACGACCCATAATGGTTCTCCATAAGTGGGCAAAACCATTGTCCTCTCCTGTTTGATGGTGATTATAATCAAATTCCTTTGGTGCAAGTTTCTCAAGCCATTCCTTAAAATCTTTAATCAGACCACCTTCATTATCATTAATAAAAACTGAAGCGGTTATGTGCATTGCATTAACTAAAACAATTCCATCTTGAACTCCTGATTCCTTAACTGCCTGCCTAACTGAATTTGTTATCCTAACAAACTCAATTCTATTCTTTGTATTAATCTTCAATTTTTTTGAATAAACTACCATTTGATTATTTTATGAAATCTAGAATCTCTGGAAGATCTTTTATCCCAGAAGAGGGATCAAAATGACCTCTTTGATTTAAAATCAATGTCTTAGCACCTAATTTTTCTTTAAAGAAATTTTCCTCGGATAAAGGAACATAAGGATCATTGTCAGAAAAAATGCAAACAAAATTATCACATCTCATTTTAACTTTTTCAAAATCTATTGGAGTTTCCATCCAAGGTCTAGAAATTTCAAGGACTTCCTTTCCTTCCTCTTCAATTGTTTTCTGATCAAGCTTCATCCAAGGAGCAATCAAAATTACACCACCAACTTTAATATCCCCCAAACTTTCCAAATATCTTAAAATTGTTTGGCATCCAACACTATGACCAATAAAAATAGATTCTTCATTTAATTCCTCTACAACCCCTTTGACTTCCTTAGTCCAACTTTCCATTTGGGGATTTTCCGTATCTGGCATCTCTGGAACTAAAACTTCATATCCCTTCTTTTCTAATTCAATTTTCATCCACTGATAAAGGGGATTTTTAGGAAACCCTCCCCATCCATGAATTATGTAAGCTTTTTTCATATTATCTTTAAAGCGGAGGGCGGGACTCGAACCCGCGAAATTTCGCTCTGCAGGCGAACGCAGTAGCCGCTGTGCCACCTCCGCAATAAACTTAATCAAAGAAATATCTTTTTATATCTTGCTAATCTAAAAAAAAGAAATTATTACCCAATCTATTCAGAAGGAAGAGTTTCATTTTCAACTATTTCTTCCTCTCTTTCAGAAGGAATGATTTCGACTTTAATCTCATAAATTATTAATCTAACATTTCCTTCTAAAAAAATATCTAAAAAATATTCTTCTAAAATTGGAATATCCTCTAATTCACAAGTCACACCACACTCATCAATAAAACTCTTTTCAATAGATTCATCGATATAAATCACTTCTTCTACCTCTTCTATTTCTTCTATTATTTCTTCGATAACCTCAATTTCATTAATAATTTCCTCTTCTACTTCTTCCTCAACTTCCTCTTCAACTTCTTCCTCAACTTCCTCTTCTACTTCTTCTTCCTCTTCAACATCGGTTATGTTTACTTCTGTCTCATTTACCTCAGTTATGTTTACTTCTGTCTCATTTACCTCAGTTATGTTTACTTCTGTCTCATTTACCTCAGTTATGTTTACTTCTGTCTCATTTACCTCAGTTATGTTTACTTCTGTCTCATTTACCTCAGTTGTGTTTGAATCCTCATCAACAACGTCTCCAGTTAATGGGGCTAAACTTTCCTCTTGGGAACTATCAAAAACTAATTTATCTTGAAAATAAATTTTAGCATCCCCATCTCCTAAAACTTTTCCTGTTATTTTAATAGAAACTATTTCCCCATAATAATCAGGAATAAGAACAAGGGATCCATTTTGCTCAAATTCAAAAGTTCCATTCTCAGTAAAAACAACTTGACCTGAAATTCCCTGATTAGAGATAATGAGAACAACGAAAAAAACCACAACCAATGCGATAAATACAGAGAGAACGATTACACTCTTCTTTTTTTTAGTATCCATCATAAACCACCCATGCAATTCTAAGGAATTTACATTTTTTAAAGATTATGATTTAAAATTAACACTTAAATATCTAAAAAATGTGATTATTCTATGAGTGAGAAGGTGATAGATTCTATTTTAAAAACATATAGAATCCCAAGAGAACTAAAGGATAAAATATCTCAATTCACTTCTAAAAAAATAGATGCTAGTTTCATTGGAAGTTATAGTGAAATTTATGACTATATCTCTTACCTTGTAGACCAATTTCAAACTCCTTATGAAGAAAGATTTTTTACAAGGTTGGATCTCCCAAAATACGAAAATTCAAGTAACTTATATCATGAATTTCTTTCAAGTGAGGAAGAAGAATGGGCCCCACCAATTAAGAAAAGTTCCCAAAATGACATTTCCATTTCAGATATGTACTTAATTTTGGAGGATTATTTAGACAAAGCTAGCTTTTCATTATTCAAGCAATTACAATTTGAAGAAGGGGTACAGCTTAATATCTCTGAAGAATTTCTTCTGGAGAGCGTCCCAAAAATTAAAAAAAATCTTGAAAGATTAGTTAAGAAAAATAAAGGAGGACTTTTTATTCAAAAAAGACCAATAATTCAAATTCAACCGATTAAATTTGGGCGCAGAAATTATAATGGGGATCCACTCGCTTTTTTTAATTCCCATATTGGCTCGTATAAAGGATTAATCAGATCCAAACTCCTTAAGTTAGATTCTGGTTTATATACTTCTTTAGTAAGATGGAATCAAATTGATGTCGCCATCCCAAAAATTACTCCGCCTGGAGCATCTACAAAATTAAAGGAAGAGAAAATAAATGCAATAATTGAATCTTATCAAAATTGCAAAATAGTTCAAAGAGTTGCAAAAGAACACGGAGTAAGTAGATCTGTCGTGGATAAGTACTTGATTAAAAAAGGCCTTAAAGAGCCAAGAAAGAAAAGGGGAACCTATGGATACCCCCAAAAAAAAATAGACAAAATAATAAAAGCTTATGATAAATGCAAAATAGCAAGTCAGGTTGCAAAAAAATTTGGAGTATGTAGATTCACAATCACCAAACATTGGAGGAAAGAAGGTTTTAAAATTACCTCAAGGGGCAACTCAAAAGAAAGAATAGAATATTATAACCAAAAATAACAAAACGCCCCGGACAGGATTCGAACCTGCGACCTACTGCTTAGAAGGCAGTCGCTCTATCCAGACTGAGCTACCAGGGCATATATAGAATTACATAAAAAACTATTTAAAAGGTTTTGTTTAATCAAAAAGTCCTAAATTTCAACACTATCAAAATCCTCAGCGATCTTAACATCTTTAAAATTCTTCCTTGCATCACTTAAAAGAATCTTTTGATTTAGTTCATATCTTTGAGAAATGTGTGTGAGAAAAAGCTTCTTAACCTTTGCTTCTTTTGCAACCTTTCCAGCCTGCTCGGCAGTCATGTGAAGTTTTTCTTTTGCAAAATCCTTTAAGTCGCTTCCAAAACTAGATTCACAAATAAAAACATCAGCTCTCTTAACAAAATTTTTTATTCTAGGATTGTATCGGGTATCCAAAACAAATGAGACCTTTTTTCCCTTTTCCTCATAAGTCAAATCCTTAGACTTAAATTTTTTTCCATTATGTGTTATTCCTTTCCCTTCTTTTAAGGATTTTAACAAAGGGCCGGAGGGAATTTTAAGTTTAGATAATTTCTTTTTATCAATTCTCAATTTATCTTTAATTACAAAATTGTAAGCATTAGTTTGAATTCCGTGCTCCATCTTTTCTGATTCTAGATAAAAATCATCTGTTTCAAAAAATTTCCCATCAACTTCTTTTATTTCAATTTTAAAACTTCTCTTGACTTTTTTCATTTCTAAAAAATTTTCTAGGAATTTCTTTATCCCTCTTGGACCATATATAGAAAGAGTTTTTGTATATTCACTAAAATTTAAAGTAGAAATTAATCCAGGCAAACCAAAAACATGGTCTCCATGAATGTGAGTAATTAAAATTCTTGAAATTCTGCATGGATTTAATTTTGCAAGTCTAAATTGCCTTTGAGTTCCTTCCCCACAATCAACAAGAATATTCTCTCCCCCATAATTAAGTAAAATTGAAGAATGATTTCTCCTCGCAGTAGGTATCTGTGCACTCGTTCCCAAGAAAGTAATTTTAACCTTATTTGCCATGTTAACAAATACCTAAATACGTTTAAATATCTTTTTTAGAGCAGCCACTAAGAATTAATTCCCAAGAATTCTATCTCCAGCGAAAATTATGAGATAAAACGCCAAACTTACTTCAGAGCGGTTGAAGCTGGTGAGATATAAATAATTGTATCTCCCCTTAAAAAAGTCAACCCAAGACTTTTCTTTTGAGATCCATTTTCCATCTCTTTCACATTATCCAACACCAAATTGATGTGGATATCAAAGGCTAAAAGAGTTCCAACAAACTCTTCTTTTCCTTTCAACCGGACCAAAACTTCCTTACCTTTAGAAGTATTCAACAAATCTAAAGGTCTTTCAATTCCATTAACCATATACTATCTGGTAAATTTCCATTTATAAATTTTTTTATAGTGAAAAATTAATGCCTAACAAAAAAAATACAAAAGCCCATAGGAAAGTTTATAAACAAAAAACAAAGAAAACCTATATAGAAGATGAAACTAGGAAAAAAAATAACCGGCGGAAAATACGTTAAACAAAGAAAGAAAAGGAAACATGAAAGAACTGGGCAAAAAAAGATTGTTAAGTTAGGTGAAGAAAAAAGGAAAAAAGTAAGAACAACTGGAGGAAATGAAAAAACTTTCTTACTTAAGGGAAATATAATCAATGTTCAGATCAAAGATAAAAAACAACAGCTTAAGATAAAAAATGTTATAGAAACTCCTTCAAATAAATTTCTTGCCAGACAAAACATCATCACAAAAGGAACAATTGTTGAAACAGAAGCCGGAAAGGTGAGGATTACAAATCGTCCAACTCAAGAAGGAAATATTAACGGAATTCTAATTGAATAGAGGACAAAAAGAGAAATCTTTATAAACTAAAAATAACCGAAAGCTTTATAAATGAAATCTATTTATAAACTTTACGTAAATTTAGATTCTAAAAATGTCAAATATAAAAGAATGTCCTGAATGTGGGGGAGTAAGTCTAATCTTTGACACACATCTGGGAGAGATAATCTGTAAGGACTGTGGGTTAGTTGTTGAAGAAAAGATGGTTGATACAGGAATTGATTTATCTGGAAAATTCGATAAAGGTGAGAAAAAAGGTAGGGGAGGAGCTCCAATTTCAATGCAAAAGTTTGATAAGGGACTCACAACAAATGTTGGAGAAATCTCAGACATATATCGTCTTGAACCAAAACAAACCAGAAAATTCTTAAGATTAAAAAAATGGCAAGAAAGAGTTTCTACATCAATAGAAAGAAATCTGAGACTAGCAATGGCAGAATTAAGAGTCATTTCCTCTTATTTGAATCTCCCAAATGTTGTAAAGGACGAAGCTTCAAGAATTTACAACTATGTCTTACAAAGAGGACTTGTTAGGGGAAGATCCATGGAATCTGTTATAGCGGCTTGCCTATATGCAGCATGTAGGTCATACAATATCCCAAGAACATTAGATGAAATGGCCACAGCATCAGATGTTGAAAGAAAAGAAATTGGGAGAACATATAGATTCATAATTAGAAAACTTGGCATAAAAGTAAAACAAAGCTCTCCAAAAGATTACATCTCAAGATTCTCTTCCGTCCTAAAACTTTCGCCAGCAACACAAAACGATGCATTGGATATTCTAGACCAAGCAAGAGATGTTGAACTTACTTCTGGCAGAGGCCCAGCAGGAATTGCTGCCGCTGCCCTATATGTTGCAGCATTAATGAACGATGAGAAAAAAACACAAAGAGAGGTTGCAGACATTGCAGGAATAACAGAGGTAACAATAAGAAACAGATACAAAGAATTAATAGAAAGATTAAACCTTGGTGAAAAGATAAAACAAAAAGAAATTGAATCAAAAGAGAAGAAGAAAGCAAAAGAATAATTTCTGAATAAAAAATGTTTATAAATATCCCCATACAATAAATTTCATGCGGGGATGCCGGAGTGGTCAAACGGGTCAGGTTTAGGACCTGATAGCTTATGCTTACCTAGGTTCGAATCCTAGTCCTCGCATTCTATTCTTTGAAATAAATTTTAGACCCCTCTCCAATCTTTCCACCTTCGAAATCTTCATAAAAAGAAGAAACATCATATCCAGTTATTTCCTCTATTTTTTTGTCATATAAAGAAACTAAATTTTGTATACTTTGGGAATCTTCACCATAATTATATATTCCAGACAGTTTCATTTTTGTTGAAAAAACAAAATATCCTGCAAGACTCTCAAAAGATAACCTTCTTTCATAATTATACAAATAAATTATTTGCTCATAATATGATTCTAATTCTTGTCCAACATACTCGTCTTCCACTTTTAAGTCATAAATCAATGCTTATCATTCCAGAAATTTGCATACACTATGACGTAA
>SDBS01008144.1_pt1 | contig 10146 bp, 7 predicted proteins | sample 2277091 | NCBI WGS metagenome assembly SDBS01 (sample SAMN10404972, study PRJNA504765) | marine sediment metagenome | isolation source: marine sediment core GS10_PC15, 163 cmbsf | place: Arctic Ocean: Southern Knipovich Ridge | collected 2010 | reverse complement strand
ATGTTATAATCGGTGAAGAGGTGAAATCTGCAAAGAAGGCGAAAGCTGTTAATAATATTGAAAAATTGCTTCTTTTTGCTAGATCTAAAGGCTTGAAACAAATAATCTGCACCTTCAATACCAACAAAGTAGCTTTATTGACTTTAAAAACCGCCGGAATCGATCAGTATTTCGATGATATTTTTGGTAGAGATGATCTCCCACCGGGTTTAACCAAACCCAATAAAGCGCATTTACAAGTTGGAGCCGATAAACATGGACTTCTACCTGAAAACATTATAATGGTCGGTGATCATACGGTCGATATTGATGCTGCAAAAAATTTCGGCTGTGAATCGATCGGAGTTAGAAGAACCGGTCATAATGTGCATAGTGTTGAACATGCGGATTTGAAAGTTGAACAATCAGAGATTTCAGAACAAATTATTGAAATATTAAGACTCAAGCTAGATTGAAACATAGTTATTGACTCATTAATTGAAAAATCTTATTTTAGCCCGAGTTTTATTGTCACAAAAAGTAATATTCAACATTATTGGGTGAATAAATCTTGGTCGATAAATCAGTAATTTTAAAAAATATCTCCAATGTATTGCCTGAAACCAATTTTACAACACTTGGAGAGGTATATCACGGTAAAGTCAGAGACAACTACATCGATAAAAAGAATAACAGAAGAATCTTAATTGTGAGCGACAGACTTAGCGCTTTCGATCGAATTATAACAACTATCCCTTTTAAAGGTCAACTTCTGAGCCAATTGGCAGTATTTTGGTTTAATAAAACGAAGCATTTAGTTCCGAATCATATAATAGAAGTACCCGATCCCAATGTCAGCATTGTAAAAGAATGTAAAACATTTCCCGTGGAAATGGTAATTAGAGCCTATATCACAGGGAGTGCTTGGAGGGATTATGAAAAGGGAAAATTAATCTCAGGAATTAAATTTCCAGACGGTTTAAAAAAACATCAGAAGCTTGATAGCCCTGTAATAACACCCTCTACAAAAGCCGAATTGGGAGATCATGATATTTCTATCTCCAGGGAAGATATTATTGAAAAGGGTCTTGTTGATAAAGAAACCTACGAACAACTTGAGGAATACTCCTTAAAATTGTTCGAATTCGGGCAAAAATTCTGCGAAAACAATAACTTAATTCTTGTTGATACGAAATATGAATTCGGCAGGACGCAAGAGGGTGAAATCGTCGTAATTGACGAGATGCATACTCCTGATGCCTCTAGATTCTGGATTTTAGATACTTATGACGAGAAATTCAACAAAGGAATTGAACCCGACATTCTGGACAAGGAATTTTTTAGACAATGGTTGATAAATGAGAAGAATTTCATGGGAGATGGTCCGATTCCGGATATTCCAGATGAAATCAGAGCGGAATTAGCAAGTAGATATATCGAAAGTTATGAGAAGATTACTGGAACCACATTCAAACCCCCTCTTGAGGGAAATATCATGGAAAGAATTAAAAAGAACCTGAATTTGATCAATTAATCGAGTATTTTTCTTATTTTTTTTCCGGCAGACAAAATATAATAACAAAATAAATATTCAATAGAAATCTTTCTCACTTGAGATTCCAACAAATTTATTCTTTTTTTCAAATAATCCAAATCGATCAATCCGTCGGTTAAAAAATGTACCCAAAATCGCTTAGATTGTGTAGACAGAACAGTCATGGTGGAGAATTAGATGATCTTTCAAAAATCAGAGAAAGCTGTGGCATTTATGGAGTAGTAGCAAAAGATCCGGCACAGCAAGTTTCAAAATTGATTTATGATGGATTAATGAGTTTACAACATAGAGGTCAGGAAGCTGCAGGGATATCGGTCAACGGCAAAAACCAAATTTACACTTATAAACAAATGGGAATGGTTTCCGAAGTTCTTGTTCCGGATGTGCTCAAAAAATGCTGGGGAAATGTATCAATAGGTCACTGTCGATATGGGACAGCGGGATCGGCCTCCTCGGTTAATAATGCGCAGCCGTATCAATTTGAGTCTACGGAGACTAGTTTTTCAATCGCATTTAATGGAAACATCGCAAATTATGATGAACTAAAAAATAAGATGGTGAAAAAGGGAAGAGTTTTTAGCACCAATTCTGATACTGAAGTAATTGCGAACGTTTTGGCATCAATTTCTATCGGAACCGACGATTGGGTAGAAAAATTAAAAATTCTATCAAAATTCCTCGACGGGGCGTATTCTCTTGTTTTAATGACCAAAGAAGGAGATTTATATTCAATCAGAGACCCGATGGGTTTCAAGCCACTATGTTATGGCGTTCTCGATGATCCATGTAAGCACGATATTATCTCATCTGAAAGCTGTGCAATTGATACTGTAGGGGGTAAATTGATAGCGGAATTAAGACCAGGAGAAATCGTCCATTGTTCTACCGATGAAGAATTTCATTCCGAAGCAATAATCGGAAGTGAAGGTGGTAGAAAAGCATTGTGTATGTTTGAATTCGTTTATTTTGCCAGACCCGATTCAATTATTGACGGGGTAAGTGTTGCACAAGCCAGAATGGAAATGGGAAAAAATTTAGCGAAAACCTATCCTGTAGATTCCGACAATGCCGTGGTCGTCCCGGTTCCAGATTCAGGAAGGAGTGCATCAATAGGGTATGCAGAAGAATCCGGTCATCCTTACGCGGAAGGTTTAATGAAAAATAGATATGTTTGGAGGACATTCATTATGCCGGGGCAAAAAAACCGAATTTCAATGGTCCGACAAAAACTAAATCCCGTAAAATCGATTATTTCTGGAAAAGAGGTAATATTAATAGACGATAGCATCGTTCGAGGAAATACAACCAATTTTATTGTTAAGATGCTTAAACAAGCAGGAGCGTCTAAAGTGCATGTTAGAATAGCATGCCCACCAATACAAGAACCATGTTATATGGGTGTCGACTTTCCGACTAAACACGAATTGATTGCTGGAAAACTCGATCTTGAATATTCGGATTTCGAAAAGATTACGGATTCCGTGAGGAAAAAAATTAGCGCCGACACACTGGGATACCAAACTATTGCCGGACTTGTCAAATCTATTGGAAAACCAGTAAATAATCTCTGTTTAGCATGTTTGAATGGGGACTATCCTTTGAAAAATGATCCAAGGAAGTTAAATTTAGAAAAAACATTCACAGAGCACAGAGAATGAATTTATAATAAATCTGTGCTATCCATTCCCTGAAACACCAAGTATCAATTAAAATAATTTTTGGTTGATTAAACAAGATTTATTATTTTTGTATGATTTTAAATTTCTAATTTACTAATTAATTAATGGAATAAAATATGAGTGAAGATACTGAACCTTTAGGTAATATAATTAAAGGAATTAAAAAAAAATACGATAAGGACAAAGAAAACTGGAAAGTTATGGGAGGCGTTGATAAAGTCGGTAATACGGATTTGATCATCAGCCAAAATCCTAATCTGTGGTGGATTAAAAGTAAAGCTATAGATGGAACTGGGTTTCGAAATATATCGTATGGTAAAGAATTAAGAAATATTGATGACGATATACTCAATGAGTTCAACAGAAAAAAAAATGATCCAAAGGAAGTTTTTCACTCGTTATTTGGTATGTCCGTCCCTGTTAGCCAGAAAGATATTATCACTGCAGCTGGAATCCAAAGAATTGCTCCAAGAGAGATGAACCTACTTAAAAAACGAATTAATAGTAAATATCCAGATACGGAATTACATTTAAGGAAAAAGATAAAAAAGACCTGGAAGAGAAATTTCCCGACCAGGGATAACATCTATTTGTAAGATCGTTACAGTTATCGAGAATTTAATTAAGTTATTTTACTTTTTATTTCATCCAGTTTATCAATTGAGGGTATTACTGGAAGAGAAGATGAATATTTTTTTCCGTTAGATGTTAATTCTTTAATTAAGGCTTCAAGTTTCTCCTGATCCGGAGCATCACCTAAAGCAAGCCTGAAATCTTTGAAGCTACCTAACATGAAATCCTCAATCTCCATTGATAGGCCTTTTTCAACTTCTTCGACAATCATTCTAAAAGCGATTGTAGAATTTATAATTCGTTCATCTAACTCTTTGCTGGGTAAATCATACGAAATTTCTTTCCAGTTACCGTCACCTTCGGGAATTAGACAATAAATATAATTTTCCGTGTAATCTATAAAGGGAGTTCCTTTTTCAAAACTCGAGTCGAGTATTGATGTTATTTTATTTTTACTCATCTTAATCATAATTTTGTGTTTTTAATTTATTTATATTTTTATTTTTTTATTTTTTCTAACAACATTATTTACAGCAATGAAATTGCAATAATTTTTTAAAGCGCTTGAATTTTTTCCCTGGCATCATTTATTTTCCCAGATATATGCTCAAGATCACGCCTAATGCTATCAGTAGAAGTGATAAATTGTGCGTTCGTGATATCCCCTTTGTCATGTTTTGTTTTTATTCTCTTTCTTGTTTTCTCAATAGCATATTTTTTTCCTTCAAGAGCAATTAATTCTTGATACAATTCATCTTTGGTTAAAGGTTTACTGTTGTCATTTTCAGTGAAGTTAAATTTTTGTTGTAAGCTTGCTTTTTGTCCGCTTTTTCTGGGTTTTTCTTTAATTGCGGTTAATGATTGATTCTTCTTTTCTGATTTACCCAATAATATGTTAAAAAGATCCTCTTTACTATCTGGTTTTATTAAGGCACTTGGTTTTATTAATGGCACTGTAGGTTTATGTTTGGATCTTAAGGGTTGAGTTTTAACACTTATTCCTTTATTAGTTCCTTCAGGTATTTCCACAAACGGTTTTTCGTTACTTGATTTCGTTTGTTTGTTTGAAATTGTTTCTGTACTCACCTTAATTTTAATTTTTGGTTTGGTAGACCCAGAGGGTTGAAATTTAGGAGCTTGAAGGATTTTGGGTTCATCATTTGCTTTGATTTGAGTTTTAACTTTTAATTTTGGAATTTCTGTTTTTATCTCAAATTTAGGAATTGAAGATTTAATGGATAGATTTTGAACTATTGGCTGTGATACTGATTGATCTTGATCAGATATCAGAGTTTGTACTTGAATAGGCTTCTTCTTAATGGATGCCTTTGGTTTTAATAATATTATTTTTTTAGAGGAGCTTTTTGGAATTTCAGAAATGTCTTTAATAGGTTCTCCGGGGTAGATTTTCTTTATTGGTTTGATAACCTTAGGAATTATTACTTTAGGAGGTTGCAACTTAGATCTTGCTTTCATCGGATCTATGGGTCTCCTTGACGATTTTTCTGCTTGCTTTCTAGATTGCTTAACAAGATTTTGCAGAATTTCTTGATTCGATTTTACTAATGATTCGAAGGTTTCTATTTTTTCCATTGGAATTTCTTTCTGGATTTCTTCCTTCTCCTCAAACATTTCCGGAAAAATCTCATCAATACCTAACGGGTCGATCTCTTCATCCTCTATTTCTTCAATTGGTTTAGGAAGTTCCTGAATTTCTTCAATTGGGTCAGGAAGATCCTGTTTTTCTTGAACAATCTGCTTCTTTGGAGGTTTACCCAATATTTTTTCGAAATTGTCAATTAATTCAGGGATTTCTGCAAACCACTTATCTAAAGTATCCCATTCTTTCACTAAATTTAGAGTTTCTTGTAATATTGGCTTTAAATCCATGCTATTCTCATTCAAATTGGAAATTAACTCTTGAAAAATTATTATAAATTCCTCTTGTGCGTTAATTTCCTCATCCGGAGTGGGTTCTTCCGCATAAAGGTGTGTGAAAATTTCTTCTAAACGTTCCAATCCTTTGAGAAAAACTTCTGCCATTTTTAATTCCACGTTGTACCTTTCATATTTTACTGATAAAACATGAGTATATTGAATAATAATAATTTTACATTTAAATTAATTCTAACCTTTAATCATAATAAAAAAAACCCAATAAAATTTTTTGGTATTATGTTGGATAATTAGATAACAAGATTTTGAATTCACAATTTTTAAACAATTTGAGATGCGTAATCATACATCATTCTAAACGCTTTTATTGCATTTTCAATCCTATCAATTACGGGAATATTAAATTTTAAGGCAGCTTCCGAGACAAAATCGAACACCCACCTTGAGCCAAAACATGCACAGATGCACGGGATTTTGTATTTTTTGGATAATTCATTCATAATTTTAAAATAGGGGGCAAAAGTTGGTTTCATCTGCTGAAGAGGACCTTTTGGAACACAAAATATAAACAATAGACAATGAACATTTGGGTCTCTCATAATCGCTTCTAAAGAAGGCAAAAAACTTGTTAACATCGATGGACCAAGGTCTATCGTTCCCTTGATGGAAACCCAGTCAGGAATTACCGCTTTTATTTTATTTAGAGTATTATCACTTAATTGGGCTAAAGAAAGCCCTTGTTTTACAATATTATCACAGGCTAAGATCCCCAAACTACCTGAACCGGTAATTACAGCAATATTCTTACCTTTGGGGAGCGGTTGGGAGGAAAATACATGTGCGATATCAAACATTTCATAGAAATTATCAACCCTTAAAATCCTGGGATGTTGTTTAAAGAGGGCATCATAAATCTTATCATTTCCTGCTACCGAAGCTGTATGTGATAATGCTGCATTAGAGCCGATTTCACTTCTCCCGTTTTTGAGAACTATAACGGGTTTTTTCATTCTTTTCAAGACCGATTTTAGTTCCTCTCCCCGTTTTGTTCCTTCCAAATACAACGCGATTGCCTTTGTGTCTTCGTCATCGTTCAAAAAATCGAGCATGTCAATTTCATCCACATCAATCTTATTGCCCAGCGTGATTGCTTTTGAGAAACCCATATTTTGGCCTGCTCCCCAATCTACAAAAACATTTCCGAGAACTCCGCTCTGAGCGATTATAGAAATACTTCCTTTCGGGACATTCTTAAAATCAATATCTGAGCTTGAAAATTCATTATGAAAGTTCGTTAAACCGACACAATTTGGTCCAATCACGCGAACAGGGGACGAATTTATAAGATCGGCAATTTCAGCTTGAATTTTTATGAATTTTTCCTTACGTGTTTCTGCGAAGCCTGCTGATTCAATAATTATTCCTTTTACACCCTTGTCAATACATTCTTGTACGGCTTGTAATACATACTTGTTAGATACCATAATTATTGCAAGTTCTATTTCTTCAGGAATATCCTTGATACTTTTAAAAGCAGGGTGTCCTAAAATCTCTTTTTTATATATATGAACTGGGAAAGTTCTAAATTTGGAATTTAAGAGATATTTTGTTGTTGTATAACCAAACCTCATCGAATCAGAGGCCCCAATTATTGCTATGGATTTGGGATTAAAGAAAAAATCAAGATCCGTCATAATCATCGATCAGTATTGCTATTAAATTTAATATTTATCTTCAATTTTTGATATGTAATTTTTTACTTTTTGAATTTTGCACCAGAGATTTGAAATTCAGGACAAGATTCTCGAGGTTCAAAAAATTTGGAATGTTATTTTTATCAAGTTTCTGGGAAACTTCATGGTAATCTGGGCCAAGAAGCCAGCAGAAAATAGGTTTCTTATACTTTTTCTGATGTTCAATTAAGGTATTGACGAATTTGACCGTATGTGAAGCACAAAAAACCATTGATCCAATGGCATCGATTTTTGGATCACCCAATAAAGCCTCCAATGTTACCCGGTAAACCAGACCACGATCTCCCTTCGAAGCTTGATGTTCCATTGCTGGCCATAAGTCAAGTAAAGAGAATTTGTTCGGTTTCATCCACGGAGGAAAAACTTCCGCTATTTTATTAAATTGTTCGTCTCCTAATTCAGGAAATTTCAATCCGTAATGAGTCAATAAATCAGTTGAAACTGTTCCTGCACCTCCAGAAGTTGTCAAAAAAGCAAAATTACCTTCTACAGGCATTTTAAGTCCAGCCGTATAAATCATAGAAAATGTGCGCGTTAATTGGAACAACTCGTTGAAGCTATGTGCCTGGATAACACCAGATTGCTTGATCAAGCCTTTAGTAAGCCTGAAATCGCCTGCTATCGATCCTGTATGGGACATCGTTGCTTTTGACCCTTGTAAAGTGATTCCGCCTTTAAGAAGAATGATCGTTTTATCTGACATTTTCTTGACCTTATTGGCAAGTTCCAAGAATTTCCGGGGATATTTAAATGATTCAAGATAAATTGCGATAATATTTACGGTGTCATCACTTATGAAATATTCTAAAAATTCTATCTCACTCAGATCACTTTTATTACCAATGCTGGCGTTATACCGAAATCCGATTCCGGGGTATTTTACGCCCAAATAGGTTAAATAACCACCATTAAGCATTCCGCTTTGTGAAATAACCGCAATGTTGCCTCGTAATGCCATAGCTGAGTTGAATCCCGAAAAAAAGCCTGTATTGTCACTATCTACTCTTGTTATGCCCATACAGTTTGGACCGAGTATTCGTATTTTCTTGTAATTATCAGTTATTTCTTTTATCTGGTCAATTAAACCAAAGTCTCCGACCTCCTCGAAACCAGCAGCCTGTACAATTACTCCCTTAACACCTTTTTGAATACACTCCTCAAGAACACCAGGAATAAATCTATTAGGAACGTATAATACCGCCAGATCAACTTCACCTTCAATTTCTAATACGGTTTTTTTAAATTCAAGATTAAAAACACTACCGCTTTTGCGGTTAACTGGATGAATTTTACCTTGAAATTTATGATCTATTAAATTTTGTATGATGCGAGAGCCGCCTTTTTTAGGGTTAGTAGATGCCCCGATTATTGCTACTGATTTAGGGTGCAGAAATGCCTCCACAACTTCTTTACTTGACAATGATTTTCAACTCTGATTTTTCTATTATATTTGAAAGTTTACAAATCTTTTTTATTTTACTGTTTTTTAATTTGAAATCTCTGCTTGGTATTCCGTGAATTTTTTATTATTTTTGGACTCTTGAACAAGTGCTGCAAAATTCCTAACCATTTCCTCTAATGTTGTGAAATTAGGGACATTAAACTCATCTAGCTTACCCCGAAATTCGGTAACTGATGGTGCATCACCTAGTATCCAAAAAAACACTGGTTTTGAAAAAGAATTCATATGTTCAATAATCTTGTTAAAGTTAGTAGTTCCGTGAAAAAGTTTAGATACGAACATCATGCTAAATAAACCCTCAATTTCAGGCTCGTTTAACAAGGTGTCGTTAATTTTTTTCATTACAATGTCCGGACTAATACCTTTCATCATAGCTTTTTCCATTGTAGGCCACGTATCTTGAAGAGAAAAGGTATTGTGCGGCATCCAATCTGGGTAAAGTTCATCGAAAATAGCATTGGCTTGATCCGATAGATTCGTAAAATTTAAACCGTATTTACTAACTAAATCAGCAGAAATTGTTCCAGCCCCTCCGGATCCTGTCGTCATTGAGACATTACCCTTTATGGGCAGAATTTTTCCCGTTGTATATATTTTGGAAAAGGTATCAGCAAGTTGAAACAGTTCATAAAAATTACTCGCTTGAATCACCCCGCATTGCTTTATTAAGCCGTCAATCAATCTCGTATCTTCTGCAAGGGATCCTGTATGACTCTTCCCGGCTCTTTGTCCTAAATCAGAGACACCTCCCTTTGTAAGAATAATTGTTTTGTTTGGCATTTTTTTTGCTTTTCTGCAGAGTTCAATGAATTTCCTTGGATTTTTGAAACCCTCCAAATATATTGGAATTACATTTACAGATTTGTCATTAAGGAAATACTCAAGAAAATCAGTCTCCCCTAAATCCATCTTATTCCCAATCGCGACAGAATATCGAAAACCCATATGAGGATAGCGTGAAAAAATATACGATAGATACCCTCCATTTAACATTCCTGACTGAGAAATTAACCCGATGTTACCTCTTTTGTATTGAAAAAACGGAACGAAACCCGTAAAGAGCCCCCCGCGTTTTTCCTCATCCGGATCGTTGCTATCACCCTCAATTTTAGTGAATCCCATACAATTAGGACCCATGATGCGCAGTTTTGTGAAATTGTCCGTAATTTCCCTGATTTTATCACGAAGAGCCAAACCGACCGCACCTCCGTCTTCGAAACCCGAAGCTTCGATTAATACCGCTTTTAT
>SDBS01008143.1_pt1 | contig 10146 bp, 7 predicted proteins | sample 2277091 | NCBI WGS metagenome assembly SDBS01 (sample SAMN10404972, study PRJNA504765) | marine sediment metagenome | isolation source: marine sediment core GS10_PC15, 163 cmbsf | place: Arctic Ocean: Southern Knipovich Ridge | collected 2010 | reverse complement strand
CTACGGGAGACGGTTAGGTTACTTTTAGGGGATAGCTTATGGGCCTTTGCAACTTGCGCGAGCGGTTTGCCGACGTTGATCTCCTCAACCATTTGTTTGGCCAGTTGCACCATCGCCTTCTGGCGCCTATCAGCATCCAGAGCCTTAGTAATTCTAGGCCGCACATCCTTAAGCAGCATTAGCTCGGGAGCAATCACCTTGTCCACGCGCACCGCGACGTAATTATTGTCAGCAACTTCTACCAACCCAGTATCTCCACCAAGCGAGCTGGCAAATCCCTCTTTAATAATAGACAGCCGCAATTTTTTACCCAGCTTATTTGTAGCAGAAGAAGTGTCGAAGCTACCGGCTTGGGTTGCACTGCTGATTTTGAAAGTAGGCAAATTATGCTTTGATGCAATTTCCTCCACAGTTGCACCACCTGCCAGAGCATCCTCAATTTGCGTACTAAGCTCAAACAACTTGGCACTCGCCTTTCCTTGCTTGAGCATCTGCACAAGTTTCTCTCTTTCTTTGGCTGTTGGCACACCACTAGAAAATTCTGCTTGATGTTCCTCGAAGCCTGCCGCTATTTCCTCAGCACTTAGTTGTAGACCTTTCAGGATAACGCCTTCGTTAAGCAACAACACTGTCAAATCCCGATGCTCCGGTTTGGTAAAGTCAGCCTTGTGACTTTCGTAATAGTCATTAATTTTTTGCTCACTAACCGGTGCAAGGTTGACTACGTTGCCTGGTTTTACCTCAACCAAATCCACCAGATGCTGATCGTTACGCCAGCTGTAAACAGGAGTCACCATCTCAGATGGAATACTGACGCCCCCCAACATTGCACTCAGTAGTTGCCTTCTACGCAACTCGTTGCGCAAAATGTCTACGTATCGCTTTTCGGACACCCCAGTTGATCGTAGCATCCAATGAAACCTATCTTTATCAAACTCGCCATCTTCGTCCTGAAATTCCTTAGTTGCCCGGATCGCATCCCTGACCTGTGCATCGGTAACCACCAAGCCCAGGTTATCAGCTTCTTGATCTATCAAGGCGTTCCTCAGCAACTTATTCAAAACCTCAGGCTTTAGCTGCTCCTTGATGCGTTCGAGGTCTGCTCGCTCCGCCCCCCTAAAAGCCATTAGTGCCTGACCAAGAGCTTCCCCAAATTCAAGAAAGGTGATTTTCTTGCTGCCCACTGTGGCAATAGTTCTAGTATCACCTCCACCAAATCGAAGCCCGTCACTGGCCCCCCAGAGAACGATAAACGCGACTACCAAAATACCGAGAAAAATTCTAAAACCCCAACCCCCCGAGGCCGTACGTAAACGCTGCAACATAGATTCTGTTTCCTGTAAATATATTATGCTCAGAGGGCATAATAAAGGTCTATGCAGCAGAGAGCAATAGTTATAGTTAAAGCGAGCTTTGTGCCATACGGTACTGGCGGAGGGAGTGGGATTCGAACCCACGGTACGCTTGCACGCACAACGGTTTTCGAGACCGCCCCATTCGACCGCTCTGGCATCCCTCCATTACGCTTGATCAATAACAAAAATTGCCCCACAATGCTACATGTTATGAACTTATACACAAGCTCGAATACATTATGATAAGCGTTAAGATATGCTCAAATCCTCTCAATTAGATACCCCGCTTGGCCCCATGCTAGCAATTGCAGATGCCGAGGCTTTATATATGCTGGACTTTGCCGACAGAAATGACTTGGGGCGTAAAGTAGGGCGTCTTCGAACCAAGGCCACCATTACTCCAGGCACCACCGCACCCATTATTTCCATCACGAAAGAGCTTGAATCCTATTTTGATGGGAATTTGCAAGCGTTTAAAACCCCGGTTCACCTGGTAGGTAGCCCTTTTCAAAAACTTGCATGGGATGCCTTAGTGCGGATTCCTTATGGAGAAACTAAAAGCTATGCCGAGCAAGCACTTGCGATTGGGAAACCCTCAGCATTCCGAGCTGTTGCCAATGCCAATGGTGCCAACCCGCTAGCTATCGTTATTCCATGCCACCGCATTATCAATAGCAATGGCGCACTTGGTGGCTATGGCGGCGGTATACAGCGCAAACAGTGGCTAATTGCTCATGAACAACATTGCCCCACAATGCTACGTGTTTATTAGCCTTCCAAATTATGTAAAGTCCAAGGAACCGATACATGAACGAAACAATACAGTTGAGGATAAACACCAGAAGTAAGGCATTGCGAATAGCCTTATGCCTTATGACAGCGACGTTAGCCGCTTTAACGGCTCACATATACGTAGCGGAATGGACAAGGCCTATACTTATGGCAGCAACCTCGGGACTCAAATTTGACCCTTCAGAATATCCGCCCGCTATTATGTTCTCAGCTTATGGCACGGCCTTTGTCACTGTAGGACTCGTACTGTTTCTTTACTATCACACACAGCACTTGCTCGCCATCAAATCCAAACTGCTTAAAGCGATTGTTGTGGCATGCATTATGTTAGAACTCAAAGGTGATTTGTTCCGTCAACCATTCATGGATTTTCTGCTCTATTACATAAATGGAATCGAGGCCCCGGTTACCTTGGTAATATTAAATCAAGCCGATAAGTGGGTTGCCAACCTATTATTGGGCCTGTGCTTAGTCTACTGGTGCCCCAAAAAGGATAGTAAGCGCTAGAGTATGTTAAAGGCATCTCAATTTTCTATTTACATACAGCTTCTCAGAAATGTAAAACGGCTTTGATCGGGGGCAAACAACTGGAGCGACCCCAGAGGGTCGCTCGTTGTTAGCTGATTACCCGAACTGCTAGAGATCTAGATGGTCCGGCTTGCCGGAATACACATAAACAGAACCATAGACCCTCGCGGTACCTTTATCAGTCACATACCCTGCGAATGAAATTTCCTCTCACCGCTGGACCGAATGACGGAACAGGGCTCATAATATATCATCGAGCGTTGCACCTGAATCGCCCTGCGCGTCTCTCAATCGCTTCATGACAGCTCTTATATTTCTGAGTGTAGCAGAATCCCGTTCAGCATCGTAGCAGCTGTCTAATGCTTCATGTGTGAGAGATCTAAGCCACCCCTCAGTTTCATAAGGCATCAATGCACTCCTGAACCCAGAATTCCGGGCGGCGATATTACTATTCACGGTACCGGCACTCTTACCAAGAAGGTTCTCAAAACTTTCACCCCTAAAGTTCCCAGAATAAGTTACGAAACGATGGGAGGGGGCATTCTTAAGAGCCGATGGGGCCCTCATAGAGAGGCTTTGGTACTGGCGTAGCACTTGCACAAACTCTAGGGCACTGTTCACACGATTTTCGCTGCCGGTAATGTAACTGGAGATACACTTAGCTAGACTCTCCCTACTTCTAGGAAACTCCGCTTCTAAAATTCCCAGAACAGTATGAATAAGCTTAAAGTGTGCACGGGATAGGTCTGGGACGGCATGGTTAGACGCCACAAAATAACTGTTCCGCCTTGACAACCAATGTGATTGGGCCTTGACGATATCAACTGTAAGATGTCGGAATGCAGAAGGCACCCCCCGGTAGGAATCCGTCTCTGCTAATGCCCTAATATAAACCTCTTTCTCTTGGGAGTCGAGGTTCTTTAAAAGCATGCGAATAGATCTAACTAGGTTCACCCTTTGATCTTCACGTTCCGATTTCAATAGGCTTATAATGCCCTTTATGCTGTCTATTTCAAAATCTTTAATGGCCATGCAGGCTTTAAAAATATCAGTAATGGCGTTGACACCCCCACTCACAAAGCATGGGTCTAAAATTACTCGTGCTTGGCACTGTTCTTCTTCACCAAGTAAATTCAGACTCTCGGGTATTACCGACCCATAGATCATAGCTTCGCGGGCCTTTTGTACTCGGGCCGCGTAGCTGTATGCTAAATCTTGCTCAAACTTCACGCTGGATGAGGCGCGAACATCATCAACACGATCGGAAGAATAAGAAGGCACCGTTAGACAAAAACCGAGTGTCAAAGTCAGGGCTGATTTTGAAAGAAAATTGTATTTATTCATAATAAAACTCCATACATAAAAAAGGTTACATAGCACTATGTAGGAACTCAACGATTGAAATGCAACCTTAATTTTGAGGCGAGACATTTAAGCTTACTGCAAAAGCCTCATGAACAGGTTGCATACTAAGCTACGGAGTCCCCCATATGTTATCGTAAAAGCAACGAAAAGCAACTCTACACTGAGCTATAAACCCCTAGCCAAAAAACTACAAGTTTTTTGTTGTATCATATGAACACAGTTGCTTATACAGTAACAAATTTCCACATTAGGGCACCTCTAGAAATTCAATGGTTTTAGGTCCCCGAGCATGGTTGGCACTAGCTCGGCAACTGTTGGATGAATATGCACAGCGTTTTGGATAACTGTGTAAGGTTGTTTGGCATACATTATGTCGGTCAGCAAGTGTACGACTTCATCGCCACCAACCCCCAATATTGCTGCTCCCAAAATTTCCTTGGTTTCGGCATCGACCATGACTTTCATAAAGCCTTGGGTTTCCCCTTTCTCAACGGCCCGGCTAACCCGAGTCATAGGGCGCTTGCCGATCAGAGCCTTGCGGCCTGAGGCCCGCACTTCTGCCTCAGTCATACCAACTCGACCCAATGGCGGGTCAATAAACAAGCCATAAGTAGTTATTCGGTCGCTGACCCGGCGAGGATTATTGTCCAATAAATTGGCCGCAACGATTTCGTAGTCGTTATATGACGTGTGGGTAAAAGCCCCTTTGCCATTACAGTCCCCCAGCGCCCATATCCCCGGAATATTGGTGCGCAGTTGATCATCAACCTGGATGTAACCACGTTCGTTCGCATCGACCCCGGCATTTTCCAGGCCCAGATCATGGGTATTAGGGCGCCGACCAACCGCGAGTAATAAGTGTGAGCCCAAAATTTCGGGGATACCATCCTTACAGTCCAACCCTAACGCCACCTGATCGCCGCTTTTGTCTACATGAATACACTCGGCCTGCAACCGAACATTAATGCCCTCATTTTCGAGAATACTCTTTACCGATTCAGAGATATCTTCATCTTCACGACGTATTAGCCGAACACCCATTTCAATAATGGTAACTTCGGACCCAAAGCGCCGATATATTTGTGCAAACTCCAAGCCAATGTAACTACCGCCAACAACAATTAGGTGGCGTGGCAAAAAATCCACATCCATGATACTTGAGTTGGTGAGGTAATCAACATTCTCCAAGCCCCCGATCGGGGGTACAAAGGCTCTGCCGCCCACATTAATAAAGATTTTATCCGCACTAAGTGTCTCGTCCCCTACTCTAACAGTCTTTGGCCCCTCGAATTGAGCATGCCCTTCATATACGGTGCAGTTCTCCATATTTTTTAGCCAATTTTCGACACCCTGGTTGGAACGCTCGACTATACCATCTTTGCGCGCTTTGACTTTCTTCATGTCAACTGCGATGGTGCCATCTATCTGAACCCCATAAAATTCGCCGAGCCTTGCCATCCTCGCCGCATAAGCACTGGCCACCAAGGCCTTGGTAGGAATACAGCCGGTGTTGACGCAGGTGCCCCCAAAAAGCTTACGCTCAACCACCGCCACTTTCATACCGGCACTTGTTAGCCTGTGGGTTAACGTTGGCCCCGCCTGCCCTGCACCAATTACAATTGCATCGTAGTTCTGAGTCATATAATCTCTCCCTTAGGCTCCTCCTTGCTGTTACCACACGCAACTATTTAGAACGTCGCTGCAAATCCTCTAGAGCAGCTTTTGCTTTCTCGTGCCCATCTTTAGCCGCTAGGCGGTAGAAACCTATCGCTCGGTCAGGAGCTTTCTTGGTCCCCTTGCCCTTGGCAAAGCACACCCCAAGGTTAAATGTGGAATTTGAGTCTCCCGCATCCGCAGCCAGTGTGAAGTGCTCTATCGCCCTACTATAATTCCTCCGCACGCCCTTACCCTTATAGTGACACACTCCAAGCCTGGAGTTGGCCATAATATGCCCCAGTTGCGCAGCTTTCTCAAATAGAGCTGCCGCATGCTTGTGGTTTTTTTTCACACCTGAACCCTCTGCATAACAAACCCCTAGAGCGTACGCAGCCTCTGAAGGTACATATACAGATGCTTTTTCAAAATAATCCACTGCACGCTTAGGCTTTATTTTCTTGCCCCAACCATTCTTATAACACCATCCAAGCACCACCAAAGCCCAACCATCTTTTTTAGCAGCAGCTTTCTTTAACCAATATATGGCATCTTCGTCATTGTTTCCTTCAACTCCAAAAAGCAATATGGTGCCCAGGTTACGCTGCGCATACACCTGGCCCAGTACTGCCTGCACCTTCAACCAAGGAAGAATAGCTGTGATAAATCCAGTGTCTTCTTCACTGATAGAGGTATGAACATACCACAGGCGGTATGTTAACCAATACGATTGGGCTGCTTTATTATCTGATCTAGCAAGCTGTAACAGCCCAGCGATTGCTTTCTTTTCGTTATTACAAACCTCTAGGTATATCTTTTCTAGCGCCTCAATAGCGAGGAAATTCCTTGGCGCTTCCTCCATCTCCTCCTTTCCATGAGTGGTGCCATTTACATTTGCCCCCAATTCCGCACTCTTGCCTCTCAGTAGAGCGACCACATCGCCAACTACTCTCACATCGTCTACCAACTCCCCCATATCATCAACCGTTATCAACGAAGCCATTATGCCCAACAGAGAACGTCCCAAAACACTGTTAGCCTTGCCCTGTTTTTTAAGCTCGGTGTACAAGTGTCCTGTACTCTGGAAGCTTGACGTGCGCTCTTGATAGTCCCTTACCCGCGCTAACCCAAGTATCAATCCTTTCAGTCGCTCCTCAAACCCGTCATTCTGTTCCCCGCGCTCAAGGGAGGGTGCCACACGCTTGCTTTCAGTTGCCTCTGGAATAGTTGACTCACTCGCTGAGGCGGTTGATATGGAGATAGCCAGTACCCAGCCTAAGCCCATAATTATAGACAGCTTGAACATGTAGTAGTTTCGACTTTCTGCCCATCGGGCGTAATATTTTTTCCAGACACCTACAAAAAAAAGCCCCTCACCTCACTTTCTCAGATGGGAATTTGGACTTTTTTAGAAGGTAGATGATCACATTTCTATGCCTTCCGCAAGACTAAAAGCTCTATCAGCAGCCCAGTTTATGGCTGGGAAATGGCATTCAACGCACGAGCCGCTGCTTCCTGACTACCGCGTGTGGCAATATCAGCCAAAGCAACGATTCCAACTAGGTTTTCATTTCTATCAAGCACCAGCAAGCGCCGGACCTGATTCTGGCCCATTTTCTGTGCTGCTTCTTCTACGGAATCATCCTCGTGGCATGCCTTTACGGGCGAAGACATACAGTCACGCACCTGGGTTGCGCTCGCTTCTTTGTTTTGCGCACAAGCCTGGCAAACTATGTCACGGTCGGTGACAATACCTACGCACTTGCCATTTTCGTCACACACGGGTAAGGAACCAACGTTGTCCTCTCGCATCTTGCGTGCAGCTTCGGAACACAATGAGTTAGTTGCACATGTATCGGGATTCCTGGTCATGATTTCTTTGACTTGCATTTTCTCTTTCCCCCTCTAAGAACTTAGTTATTATTGCAACCTGATAATTTTGACAGCATGTAGGTTTATACTAAGCAAATGTGGTTACTGCTTCGTTAACCAAGCCGCAGCATAAGCAGATTTACAAGTCGACCACAATCGCGGTATAACTGTTGTGGATTCCAACTTATGAGGTTCAGTTGTGGTTAAAATCAAATTACCGGATGACTCATCCAAAGAATACGAGAGTGCGGTTACAGGTTTGGAAATCGCTGGTAGTATAGGCAAAAGCCTGGCCAGTGATGCTGTGGCTATTAAGGTCGACGGCGAGCTTAAGGATTTGACCGCAGCTATCGATCATGACGTCGCAATCGAAATTATCACTCGGCAAAGCGATGATGGCCTGGAAATTTTGCGCCATGATGCAGCCCACGTTATGGCTGAGGCAGTCAAAGAGCTGTATCCAGAAACCCAGGTTACTATTGGACCTCCCGTTGAAAATGGGTTTTATTACGATTTTTATCGTGAGGAGTCATTCACCCCCGACGATCTTGAAAAAATTGAAAAGCGCATGCACGAAATTGTAAAGCGCGATGAAGCCATTACCCGTGAAGTGTGGAGTCGCGAAGAGGCAATTAAATTTTTTAAAGATCAGGGCGAGTATTTCAAAGCCGAAATTATCGCTGATATACCCGAGGGCGACCTCATCACCCTGTATCGGCAAGGCAAGTTTCTTGATCTGTGCCGCGGTCCTCATCTGCCCTCCACTGGAAAATTGGGACCAGCTTTTAAATTGATGAAGCTAGCAGGTGCCTACTGGCGCGGTGATTCTAACAATCAAATGCTGCAAAGGATCTATGGCACTGCCTGGGCTAATGAAAAACAATTGAAAGCCTATCTGACTCAACTTGAGGAAGCCGCCAAACGCGACCACCGCAAATTGGGGCGACAAATGGGTCTGTTCCATATGCAAGAAGAAGCTGTGGGCTGTGCATTCTGGCACCCTAAGGGCTGGCAGTTATTCCGAACGGTTGAGGAGTACATTCGCAGACGCATTACTGACAGTGGCTACGTGGAGGTTAAAACTCCGATCATTTTAGATCGATCGCTTTGGGTGAAATCAGGGCATGCGGAAAAATTCGCCAACGAAATGTTTGTAATCGAAGACGGAGACCGTACCTACGCGGTAAAGCCCATGAACTGTCCCTGTCATGTGGAAATCTTTCGACAAGGGACCAAAAGTTACCGCGACCTGCCCTTACGCATGGCGGAATTTGGTATCTGTCACCGCAATGAACCCTCAGGAGCATTGCAAGGGCTAACCCGGGTACGCTACATGACTCAGGACGATGGACACATCTTTTGCACCGAGGAACAGATCAAGGCTGAAACTCAAAGCTTTTGCAAATTGCTGACTTCTGTATATAAGGACTTTGGTTTTTCCGAGGATGAGTGGGTGATTAAGTTTTCCGATCGGCCCCAAACCAGAGCAGGATCTGATGAGGTATGGGACCGCGCAGAAAAGGCCTTGCGAGAAGCCTCGGAGGCTGCGGGCCTAAAATTCACCCTCAACCCAGGAGAAGGATCATTTTACGGACCAAAGCTGGAGTTTGTTCTTAAGGACGCAATCGGACGCGAATGGCAATGCGGCACTTTTCAGCTAGATTTTGTACTACCTGAACGCCTGGGGGCCAGTTATATGGGAGCTGATGGCGCACATCACCGCCCCGTGATGATCCACCGCGCGATCTTGGGCGCCCTAGAGCGCTTTATCGGGATCTTAATCGAACATTATGCTGGAAATTTTCCACTGTGGCTAGCACCCTTGCAAATAGTAGTAGCAACCATTACTAGTGACAGTGATGAGTACGCCAGAGAAGTTGCCGCAAGTTTAAAGAGCCAGGGACTTCGCATAGAAACGGACTTACGTAATGAGAAAATTAACTATAAGATACGCGACCTAAGCCAACAAAAAGTGCCTGTAATTATGGTGGTTGGTAATCGCGAAGCCCAGGAACGAACGGTTGCTTTGCGGAGATTGGGCGGAAAAACACAAGAAATACTTGCCCTTGATGTAGCAATTGATAAACTGAAGGCTGAGGCTGCAAGCCCATACTAGGGGGCCTCTAAAAATTCTATTGCGGGTGACATATACAAGGAGCGCCCGCCCGCAGATCCGCAATGTACTTAAGGTACATGAGGAATCGAGGACGGACGCGACGCGGTAGATGGCCGCGCAATGGGATTTCTAGAAGCCCCCACTAGGTTGTAATAGAGGAGATAAACAAATAACTAGACCATATAAACCCCACCAAAAACCGCGTGATTCGGGTCCACGTGTCAATGATGCCATCACAGCTATAACAGTTCGTCTTATAGACGAGAAAGGCGAAAATGTAGGCGTTGTCGCAACCAATGAAGCTATAAAAAGGGCCCAAGACGCCGGGCTTGATCTGATTGAAATTTCTCCCAATACTGACCCTCCGGTTTGCAAAATTATGGATAGCGGCAAATACAAATACGCTATGCAGAAAAAACAAGCCGAGATGCGCAGATCTCAAAAGGTGGTGGAAATCAAGGAAGT
>SDBS01008142.1_pt1 | contig 10147 bp, 11 predicted proteins | sample 2277091 | NCBI WGS metagenome assembly SDBS01 (sample SAMN10404972, study PRJNA504765) | marine sediment metagenome | isolation source: marine sediment core GS10_PC15, 163 cmbsf | place: Arctic Ocean: Southern Knipovich Ridge | collected 2010 | reverse complement strand
CAACAGTTATTTTGAGAAGGTTTGGCTTAAATTTTCAGAAACTAGCAAAGCCCAGTTTCACTTAATTCTTATAAATTTCTCTAGAAAATTTATCCATGAAAAATATCAACAATTATTGTTATCCGGTTAATGTATCTTTTTATATACGGATCGGTTTCAAGTAAAACTGACAACCCCAACCTTTCTTTTTTTTTATAATTCAAATTTAAGTATGGATTTGCAATGAACGAGAAAAATTCTGATTTTAGACCTGTTACGAGATGGCGAAAATTTATGGATCTATATTCTTTTTTCCAGTTAGGAAAAATAGATGATAAGTGGTCCATGCGATTTTTAACCGACGACAGTCAAGGAACTGTTAAAATCGTTGACCTGAAAGTTTTTGACGATTATAATGATCCGAAAGGTTATAATCCTCCCTATAAAATGATATGCGAATATATTTTGAAAAACCATCTTAAAGATGGACACCCGGTTGATCATGTCTGTAAAGTTGCCAGCTTATTAAAAGATGAAGCGCATTATTATGAGACGGACTGAATCGCATTCAAAATTCACGCATAATTCCTAATTTTTAACATTTCTAAGCGTAAATATCATTGTGATACCGAGAAAGGTAGCTTATTTTTTATTTTTTTTATTCTTTTTTTTAGAAGCCCGTTTTTTAAAACCTTCATTTAGAACATCTTCCTTGGGTATTAATTTCACTCTATTTTTATAATCTTCAAAAATTACTTGATATTCCTGAAAAAGAGGATTCCTACCTATCAGAAGAGGTATTTTTTGTGTTGTCTCTGGGATATAAACTCTTACTTGCCCAAGATCAGTTTCTCTTCCACCACGTCCAATAATCAATCCAGCTTCTGAAACAAAAGAATACTGAGAACCACCAATTCCGCTTATTTCTTCTCGTTTTATTTCAGGTAAACCTAAAAATTCAGCAACTCCTTTTGGTAAAAATGTGTAATCAGATCCTGAGTCTAAAAGTCCTTCCATTAATGGTGTTTTTTTTGATCCGTTATATAATTTTATCGGAATATATGGATATAATGGTATCTTGGATTTATCTTTAAGTTTCCTGAAAGCAGGTTGTGTTTCATAGTTAAAAGTAAAAGGGATTTTCATTTTTATTCAAAAATTAGTAAAAAAAGTGCTCACCATATGGAATTTTTGAGATTATTACATCTTTACCCTTGTATTTACTTTCTGCAATCTCAAGAATCTTTTTAGCGTCTTTTCCATGCTCTATAATCTTTTTATCTTTTAATATAACCCATTCTCCCGCCAATTCTCCCATTTTTTTCTTCCTCTGTTTAACTTATTCTATTCCAATACTATATTAATATAAGTCATACTTCAATATTATTTTATCGGATTTTGTCAGCCCTTAAATAATTAATGCAGATCATAGATTTAACCTTTGTTATTAGAATTCAAAAATAAAGGTGTATAACATCCTAATGATATATATGTCCAATAACACGATCATGAATCCGAAAAGGAATTACTTGTTGAGAGATCTTCTGCCGACAAAATCCCTCACCTAACATAAAAACATTCTTGAATATAAAGATGTTTCTTAAAAATCTCAATTTTTCCCAAGATCCACATAGATTCTTTTTACATAAGAAGGATTAATTATGATGTGACCGTGCATTAATTTCTCTCCGGATTAATATTTTAAATTTCCTGCCCTATCTTTTGATAGATTCGATAGGAATGCATCATTCACTTTCGACGACCCGGGTCTTTCCGCTCACCGGGAAAATTATCAAATCCATCAATCTTTAGGATAATTATTCTTCTATTTTTCCTGAGGTATTATTTCCTGAGGAATATTAAATACCATAAAAGTAATCAAAAATTCTAAATCTTCATCTTTTTTATGATGGAAAACATAAGAATAAATTCCTTCTTTCTTTAAGGAAGCCTTGGTAAACTTACGCCCCCTACGGAAACATGGATGGCTTCTAACGTTTTTATCTAATTTTTTTAAAATTGTAGAGAATTTAGTTTTTTTATTGAAAATAAATATCGCAGTTTTGGTATCTCTCCAAGTTAGATAATTCATTAATTGGTCAATTGCAGCAATTATACCTTCCCTTCCATTCCAAAATTTGCATTCTGTTATGAAAATGTTCTCATCTTCATGTCTGATGAGAATATCCGTTTTCCCTTTTCTATTAAAGGTCTCTCCGGTTGCGGTTCCTTTATAATGAGAATTCAATACGATTAGGAATAAATCTCTAATGTTTTCTTCTTCAAATTTCCGGAATATTTTAGGAGATCTTTCCATTGCTAAAGACATACTTTAGCAGATTTCTAAAATGTCTTCATAAGAATCAGTTTGAATTTTATATTGTTTCAAAATGGGAGATTTAGATAATTCTGGTTTAGAAATTTGTATATGTTTTCGTTGCATAGGGATGGAAATTGATTCAGGAATCATATCGTATTTAATTACAGGAATATTTAACGATTCTATTTGTGTATTGAATTTATTTAATTGTTCTTTCCTTTTATCAATTAAAATTGTGATCTTACTTTCAAGAGATTCATTGAATCCTCTTATGTCATTGTTTAACCAGGATATGTATTTTTTGATTTTCTCGATATCACGCTGAACTGTTATTTTAATATCTTCATCGGGATTTTCACGTAAATCAAAACCTAACGATAATTCGTTAGTATTGTATCTTAGTTTGGGTAGTGTTCCAGTTGAAAATTTTGTCGGTTTCACTTTAAAGAGAGAAAAATTACCATCAAATGGTATTGAAATGTTTATTCTATAACGATTTACTTCGGAAGAAAAAGATTCACCTAATTTAATAATTTTTTGATTTTCCCAATGGACTATCAATTGTTTAAGAGTATACATTTCAATTAAGTATTTACAATATTCTCCTGTGTCAATTCTAATTATATAATCTTCATCACATTTTTCAATTTCGGATTCTATTAAATAGTGAATTTCTTTTAAATATCGACGTATATCTTTATCTCTAAACGGCTCCATCGTTAAGATCCTTTAATTTATACTAATTTAAGATTGGGATAAGGTAAACAAGGTTTAATTATATCATAGGTTTAAGTTTTATATAATTTTCATTAAAATTACATTATGGATTAATAATCTTCACTTTCCGATATCAAGATTAAAAGATAGTTACAGGCATTGTCAAATATTCGAGTTATTTAGAGAATATTTATGGAACTTATAATCCCGCTAAAGACACAACAAAATTCAAAGAAGCAATAGATGACATGGGTGGTATAAACACATTTGGATTAACCCGAATGGAAGAGTCTTTTAAATCGTATAAGGGATATGAGTATTGTTTACCTGTTTGGGCTCTTTAATAAAATGATTAAAATTAAATATCTTTTTTAATTGACCTTCCCAAATTGGTATTAACATAATTATCAATATCCGATTGAATTTTAGGATCCAGATGAAAGATCAATTCATCGTCAGTATATTTAATTTTGACCAATTTGGATGGATCAGGAATCATATTTCATGTATATGAAACTATCTTTCCACTTTCCATCTGTATCCAATGTTAAGAAGATGTTTACAAGATATCTTGAATCAAGGGAAGGTCTTGTTTCTTTTTCCAAATCGGTTAATTCATCACTTTTTAAGATGGGTACTAAATAAGAATGATTCCGTATACTCATTAATCCATCCATTTCGATAATTGTGGTCAAAAAATTGGATCGGATATAATATGGTTTATATATATATTTGATTTTTTTATTGTTTTTACTATCTAAAATCCAAAAAACAATAATGTAATCTTGAAATTTGAAGAGAGATTTACCATCAAAGCATGTTATTTCATAAGCCCCGCCAAAAAAAGATTCTAAACTGATTTTTTTCTCCAACAAATCTAATCGCAGCAGTTCATACAAAATTCTAAGACTCACAAATATGGTGCTTGAATAATTACTTAAATCAGTTATTCCAGAAAATAAATCCGGATTTGAAATAATTGTTTTTAATATTGAACTGCCTGATCCAGCGAAAGCACCCCATTTAAATCGCGGATCATCCAATAAATGTGTATTTTTCGGTATAGCCATCAATTGATGAGTAGAATTATCTATAACATAAATAATAACTGCAAGTTTATCTTTTTTTGCAAAAATAGGTTCATTTTTTACGATTTCTTGAACTTCATTGTAAGATAGGGATGAATTAGCATTTGCTTTAATAAGTTGAGTAATGAATTTTTTTGCAGGTTCCACTAATCCTGCAAAGGCAATACATAGATGAGAATCGATTAATATAGTTTTCTGAGTTATTTTTTTGGGGTATATGTTATTTGGAAATTTCACTTTTTGAACTTGTTCGTCGATAGTTGGGATAAAGGGTATAAAACCCTTTTTAGATTTAGATGATGCCAAAATATCACTAATTATCATAATCGTATCTTCTAGAGCAAATCCGAAAATAATTGTCATGAATAATAGACCTTACAATTTTGTAGGAGCCTAAAGTAAATAAATGTGATCCGATATGACCCGAAAGGTTTCCCATCTCAATTTTTTTGTACTTTAGTAGTACTTCTCCGAGTTGAAAAAAGAATAAAGATATTTTTATTTGAACCAAAGTAGAAACAAATAATGATGATTGTAAAAAAAAGTAATCCTGAAGATTATGAGATTCCCCATGAAATTCAATGTTTATGGAATTCTTTAGTCGTATACCATGGAACTTGGAGTTCATTTTCCCCCTTAATTGAAAAAAAGGGTTGGATTCATAACGAACCCCCATATGACATTAAAGATATCAAAAACTTATATGAAAAATGCAAAAATTCTGGATTAGATGACAAACCTTATGGAGAATTAATATACACATTAAATCTCGGAGTCGATCGAGAAAAAAGGAAAGGATTTTTTTTCTCTAAATGTTATATTACCTCCAGAAATTTCGCAAATTGCAGAGGAGGAGAAACTATTGACAATACCATAAAATTAATTCAGAAAATAAAAGATGACAAAAAAATAAATTATCAAAGTTGGGAAATTAATATTGAAGAGATGCAGAAATATTACTCGAATTTGACTCGAGGTGGATTTGGGGTAGTCTATGCTCTTGAAGTAAAAGCGAATTGGTTTTCAAATTGGCAAAAAGGTCACCGTGAATTAACATCAATAGTAAATATTAATCCCGAATGTATTAAAGCTAGGATAGATTTCATAAATGGAGTAGATCTTAAACCTGTATGCAAGTTGTTAGAATATTCTTTTTTAGTTAAGCGACCTTGGTAAATAAACGAAAGATATCATCAACAAACCGATATCAAATTTTACCCACAAGTGTATTCAGTTTCAAAATTCAATCGAAATGGATTTTCACATCAAAATATTTTTCTAACTCATTTAGAAAAATAGATCAAAAGTATGTAAAACATAAAGGGAACTCAATATTTTTTTATAAATACAAAATTGTAAATTTTTCATAGAATTTTTTTCTTTGATTTTCTATTAGGATTTTTGAATTTCCGAAAAATAAGTTTTTCGTTTTTACTAAAATTTTCATTTAAAATGTGAATCCTTCTATAATTAATAAATACCTTTGGATTATAATGATTCTACTTATGATATATACACCTAAAGAATGAATAAAAATGAATGGAATTGTATATTAATATTAACAATTTGTATCAATTATTTCATTGTAAATAATTCTATTATTTCATTTGGAGTTATCTTTGTTCCCTTTAAATTGTCTTGAAGACATTGGAAAATATTATTTTTCAATTCCTTTTTTGCAAATACTTCCATTTCTATGAAATAATCTTTGATTGAATCTAAATTATAAAGATAAGAAGTGTAATTTACTTTTTTTTCCAAAATCTTGCTTTCTCCTTTTAATTTTTCATTATAATCAAGTGCAAAAATAAGAGAAGACCCAAAATAAATGCTAACTCCATTTTCTGAATTATGACTCGAGTTTAAATTTAGACATATGTGTTTTAATACATCCCCATTTCCCATACTTTCTAAAAATTTTCTCTCTATTGATTTTACAGTCAAATTTCTTGAATTTTTAAAAGTTTTAATTAATATTTTTTCAATATCTTCAAGTGATATTTTGAATTTTTTTACAATCGTCCTTTTTGTTTTTTTGGTTATTGAATATTTAGCCCGAACACGCTGTCGAATAATCTTGGAAATTTCAGGGTTAATATCCCACGTTTCTACATGTTCAAATTCTGTGGGTTCGCAATCTTTAGATCTTTCATATAAATCTTTTTTAGTGTTTTTTTTAATAATATAATCACCATTCTTTCTTAGTTAAGAAATCAATAATATCTTTATCAATTTCACATCCATTGTTAAATGTAAGTAAAATTTACTAATTAATTCCTCTATTCTATTATAATCATTCTCAATTTCTCTGGTATAACGATTAAAAATTCTTTTTAATTTACCTAAACTTTTATTAAAAAAATCCTTTGTTTTTTTTTCTCGTGCTTTTATTCCATTTATTGCGGTACTTATCTCTTTTTGATAATTTTGGTTATTTGAATGTAATTTTTCATTGATTTTTATTAAATTCTGTAAATGAAAGTCTATTAGACCCATCTGTTCAAGTAATTTATTCTTTTTCTTTTTCTCGGAAATAATAATTGCATTAGACAAAATTAAACTCACCTGTAATTGATATAAATGGTTATTTGTATAAAAATTGAAACAGCATTGATATTTTCCACACCGCATAAGCTAAATATAATATTTACTAATCCGTTTATGCCCCGTTTTTTTATATTTTCCATTAATAGTATCTTCATCTGATTTATAAGGGATTTTTTGGGTTATTCCTAATTTTTCTAACATTTCTCGTATTTCCATGACATCTTTCTTATCGATCCAGTCATAAGTATATACGCAAATTAACTTTGTTTGATGATCAGATGCATACGAATTTTTCCACATCGTCGAGGTTTTTGAGGACCCTCCTAACAAACCTTGTTCAGTGGCGAGTTTGATTTTTTCCCAAGTGAAATCTATATCCTTAATAGGGACAAAAATCAACCATTTTCCTCCTCGGGTAGTATATTTAGGATATTCTTTCATCTGACGTTTAGCATATAACCATGGAGTATCATGAATTTTTGATGGTCTTAATTCCATAATATATCAACTCCTTACTTTATCTTCTTCAAATTCAATGATACAAATGTGTATTTAATAATTCTAAATAAAGGATATTATTTATGGAATAATATCTGAAAATTTCTTTGAAAACATGGATATAGTGTTGAAAATCCCAATTAATACAAGTTATAGAAAAGTTACTCAGGAAATCTGGGTAATTGGGACTAATCAGAATTCTATTACCTGATCTTTGCTGTGTCAATTCTGAAAAATACCGGTTTTTAAAAATCCTTTCACTATATGCTGTAAAACTAAATTACCTTGGATTACTATGAATTTATCTCTTTCATCGTCAAGTCCTTTATCACCATGAAATAAGTTGTTTCTTGCCCTTATAATAAATTCAATAATTCCATCAAAATCATCTTCAGATTCTATGGTACCATTCCATCTACTATTTCCGTTTGGTTTCATATTTTCTAATGGTTTTTTATCCAGTTTTTGTTTCAATAATAATAACTTATCTCTATCAACATTAGAGAAGAAATATTCTTTAATTGTGTCATCACTTTTTAATTTCCATATCGATTTGTATTTTTTTAATTTTACAAAGACTTCTAATGAAATAAAAAATAGAATGAATTTAACAAAATCATCTTTTTCTTCTTTTAAAGCGCGGTTAAACCATTCCTGCGCTCTCTTCTCATATTCCATAACAAGCACTCCAAACTTTTTTAGTTGAATTTCTTAGATATTCGGGAGGTAAAAGATGTGGTGTTAAAAATATACATAATATTGAACCTTTAAAAATAATCTCAAGGAAATCCTTACTTACATACAAGAAATCATCCCCCTCGAAAAGGTAGTGAGGATAATAACTACCTTTTTTTAACAAAAAAATAGAAATTATTGTTTTGAAGGAATTCCCATATTTCCCAATATTACTAATAGCACCATTAATTTCTTTTCATGAATTATGAACTTAATTCTATCGATCACACTTTCTCTGGTTAAATGTGGCTCTACTTTACTTCGATAATCAAAAGCAATCAAAAACCCGCATCTAGTATGCATTAAATATTGAGATGTTTGGTTTAAATGCTTGTTTTTTAAGATTTCAATACCTGATTTATTTTCTGGATGATTTCCTTTATCTGTTAAAACTTTACATTCAACAGGAATATTATGGACTAATAGATCAATTGACCCTTTAGCATCTAAGAATTCTTTGATAACTTTAATACCGAATTGATTTTTTAAATAGATCTTGATTTCTGGTTGAAACCATTTTGTTTCCATTTCAATTCTTTTTTTATCACCTTCATATTTTTTCCAAAATTCATCTGCAGATTTTATTAAATCCTTTGGATCATGTGTTATAATTTCCAACCATTTTGCTAATTTTTCCAAAATTCTTAAAAAATTAATTTGGTTTTCTTCACTAAGTTGTTTGATCTTACTCGAGACGAACCTATATTTTCGTTTAATATAATCTGTAGAATCCGGAGAACTTGTATCCAAAGAATTTATCTGTCTTTCAATCTTTGAAATAGACTGTGTTTCATCAATTATAGGTAAAATGAAAGAACGAGCTTTATTACATGGATTTTTTTCTTGGAAAATGAATTTAGCATCTGAAATAGAATTAAAATTATCTTTTATCCCTAAACGGAAGCGAAACTCTCTGTTTTTTTTATTTTCAGTCGATTCTTTGATTAATTCAAGGACACTATTAGGTCGGATAACAATCATGTTTTCCTCATTGGAAAAGCTAAGTTGATAATCTACAGCTGATTTAGGTTTGGATTTAAAATATATCTTTAATTTAAATTGATCTTTGAATATTTTATTAAGTCTAATTGGTTGACTCATGCCTATCGGAAATAAATTTTCATCCCACTCATAAATTGGTTTATCTTCTGATTTTTGGAATAATTCAATTTTCTCTATTTCAATTAATAAAGGGCATCCGATTCCTGGATTTATTCCTTGTAATCTGATTTTTTTTGAGTTTGATATATTAATTTCGCATTTACATAAATTTTCAAAAATTTTCTTTTTCCTTAAATTACAGAGATCCAGGGTTGATCCTAATTCACTTATTTTTTCCTGTAGATTCTTGTTTAAAAGAATTTCATTATCAGAAATTCCTATAGAAATCGCAGTATCGATAAAGTTGGAAAACAAATCGGAGATATTTGAATATAAAATAAGCATATCTTTTGTATTATTCGCAAGTTTTACATTTTGAGCTAATTTTATGTAATCATCTTTAATGAGATCAAAAGACTGTTTAGCTTTTTCAAATTTATAATCCATTAAATCGTCTTGTCCTCGAATAAATTTAATTCTCAGCGATATAATATTATATTTTAATCGACCTTGAGCCATTTTTCTTCGATCATTCTCATTTTTTCGGATATAATTCCAGATTTTTTTTGTTTCTTCGATTAATTTATCTAAATCTTGCTTGAGCAAGTCCAAAATTCTTATTTCTATTTCATTTTGTATTTGTTCTAATCGATATTGAATAATATGCGAAAATGGTAATTTTTCATTTTTTTCAAAAATATCTTCAAAACAGTCAAAACTTAACTGGTGTTCACCGAAAAATCCATAAATATTACATTTAATATTATTTCTTTTAACTTTGTTTAAATGTATAAGAATTTTCTCCTTTATTTCTTCATCCGTCGGTCTTTGCATCAATAAAGTTCGTAAGATATGACAATGATTGATATGTTTTTCAGGTTTTAATAAATAATCATTTAAAAATTCATCCAAAAATGGGATAAAATTATCAGGTGAATAAGATGCAAATAGAGATAAATTGTAATGGTAATTAGGTCCATTAATAATAAGTCGATGAAGTATATTTCGAACATTATTATCAAAATTATAATAATTTTTGGCAAGAAATGGAGTTATAATTTGCCACCAATATTTACGATGCTCAAAATTTGAAAAAAATTCCCTTAGTTTATCATTTACAAATTGTATTGGAAGCTCTGGTATGGGGGGGTAATTTGAAGCT
>SDBS01008141.1_pt1 | contig 10147 bp, 9 predicted proteins | sample 2277091 | NCBI WGS metagenome assembly SDBS01 (sample SAMN10404972, study PRJNA504765) | marine sediment metagenome | isolation source: marine sediment core GS10_PC15, 163 cmbsf | place: Arctic Ocean: Southern Knipovich Ridge | collected 2010 | reverse complement strand
ACTTGGATCATACACTGTTGTATTTATCAATGTTCCCCAGGATCCGGATACAATCCCCTATCAGTATCAGTGGTTTCTGGAGGATGGAGAAACAGGCGACACCAGGGTGCTCATCCACAGCTTCCAGGAACAGGGTCAATACCGGGCGGCCCTTATTGTTTCGAACCAGGCAGGTTGTGCAGACAGTTCCATGAGATTGATTGAGGTTTTTGATGTGCTCGACTGTGCTAATGTATTCTCTCCTAATAATGATGGGATGAACGATTATTTTGTCATCAATTCCAATGGCATCACTATTTATAATCTACAAATATTCAGCAGGACGGGAGTTCGGGTATTCCAGGCAGAGGCTCCCGTGATCATGTGGGATGGCAGGAACCAGTCCGGGCAGGAACTGCTGCCTGGCACTTACTATTACCTCATTAAACCGGTCCAGGGAATGGGCCGGTTTGAGAAGACTGGTTTTGTCGAATTATACCGGTAGTATATATTTGATAACCTCATTGGAATCTTTATGAATCAACTATCACGATCACTCAGCATCCTTTGCATATCCCTTGGATTTATAATTGTATGTTCATTGTTGGTTTCAGCATCTGACGATCATGCCATTTCGCATAATCAGCTGAAAAGGGGAGAACGCCTGTTCTATGGACTGATCCCCATGGGAGAGGGAGCTGTAAGCTGTGCTTCCTGCCATAATACACGTGAACTGGATACCATGAACTGGAATCCTTCGGCTTATGACATTGCCCTTACCAGCCATGAAAAATCCCTGGAGGAATTTACTACAGTCCTGCTTTCACCTTCAGGCCAGATGATGTCGCAGGTGCATCAGCATTACAATCTGTCTGAAGATGACCTGGTACTGATCAAGGCTTACCTGGAAGTAGTAAAGGAGGAAGGCCTGACAACCAGCAAACCGGCCATCACTAAAAAGTTCCTGTTCGTCCTGGCCATTGTGCTGATCCTGGCGGGCATTACTGATCTGGCGGTCACGCGCAAGCTCCGCTTTAAATTTGTCCATGCGGTATTGATCCTTGCCTGTCTGTTCTATATCGTTGATACCACTGTGCGGGAAGCCATCGCTATCGGACGTTCACCGGGATATGCTCCCGACCAGCCCATCAAGTTTTCACATCAGATACATGCCGGTCAGAACGAGATCAATTGTTTGTATTGCCACAATACGGCTGAGCATAGTAAATCGGCCGGCATCCCTTCAGCGGCAGTATGCCTGAATTGCCACCAGCTGGTTGTCAGGGAGGGTACCCGTTCCGGCAGTTTCGAGATTAATAAGATCCTCCGTGCTGTATTAAACAATGAACCCATTGTATGGAACAGGGTATACAACCTTCCGGATCATGTATTCTTCAGCCATTCCCAGCATGTGAAGGTAGGCCAGCTGGAATGTGCTGAATGTCACGGGATAGTGGAAAATATGCATATCATCCGGCAATTCAATGATCTTTCAATGGGATGGTGTGTGAATTGCCACCGGGACACAGAGGTCCAGTTCATTGATAATGCATTTTATGAAAAATATGAAAAACTACAGCAGGACTTAAAGGAAGGAAAGCGGGAAATGGTAAGTGTTGAGGATATCGGGGGGATAGAGTGTATGAAATGTCACTATTAAAATTTTAATGCCTGTGAAAAAGTATTGGCAAAGTCTGGAAGGGAGAGAGAACCTGAGGATTGACACAGGGGATAACCCGGGGGACAGTCATCAAAATGCAGTGATTGATCTGCTGGACAGCAAGACTGTAGACCAGCCTGCTTCCAGGAGGGACTTTTTGAAACTCTGGGGTTTCAGCATAGGTGCTGCCGTACTGGCTGCCAGCTGCAAAAGACCTGTACAAAAGGCCATTCCTTTCCTTATCCGGCCGGAAGAAGTTACACCCGGGATGGCCAAGTATTTTGCCTCCACCTACTTTGATGGCGAAGAATATGCAAGCATCCTGGTGAAGACCAGGGATGGCCGGCCCATTAAACTGGAACCCAATGACCGCTCAGGGTTTGGCGCCACGGGTACCACTGCGAGGGTGCAGGCTTCTATTCTTGGACTCTATGATGATTCACGATATAAGCATCCAACGAGGAATAAGGAAAAAATAAGCTGGGAAGAGGCCGATAAAGAGATCCCTGAAAAACTGGCCTCGATAAGTTCAGCCGGGGGGAAGATCGTCCTGCTGAGTGGAACCATCATTAGTTCATCTACAAGGGCCGTGCTGGATGAATTCCGGAAAAAGTATCCTGGAACCGAATGGATCACTTATGATGCATCTTCCCAATCGGGGATGTTGGAGGCAAACAAGGCAACGTTTGGTAAAGCGGGGATACCTGTTTATCATTTCGATAAGGCTGATGTGATCGTAAGCTTCGGGGCGGATTTTCTCGGCACCTGGTTATCCCCGGCCGAATATACTGCACAATATGCCACCCGGCGGGACCCCCGGCAGAAAGATCCCCGCATGTCCCGGCATTATCAGTTCGAAACCGGAATGTCGCTAACTGGCAGTAACGCGGATGTCAGGACCAGGATCAAGCCTTCCCAGGAAAGGATCATACTGGCTGCCCTGTACAATACCCTCGCCCGACAGCTGAATGCATCCGTATACCTGGCGCCGGGCTCACCAGTCTCCCTGGATGAACTGGCAGGTGAACTCCTTGAGAGCAGGGGAAAATCCCTTGTCATTTCCGGCAGCAATGATGCAGCCTGCCAGCAAATGGTGAATGAGATCAACCACCTGCTCGGAAATTACGGACAAACCATTGACTTCAGCCGGCAGTTGAATGTCAGGGCCGGCCATGATGACCAGATGATCCGGCTGCTTAATGAAATGCAAACGGGAGAGGTGAATGCCCTTCTCTGTTACAATGTAAATCCGGCTTATGATTATCCCAATGCAGATGTTTTTAAAAAGGGACTCACACAGGTAGGATTGACCGTATCCTTTGCCAGCCATCCCGATGAGACGGCTGACCGGGTCCAATATGTCTGTCCGGATAGCCACTACCTTGAATCCTGGAATGATGCAGAAGCCAGGACCCGATATTACAGCCTTGGCCAGCCGGTTATTCCCACCCTTTTCGAGACCCGCCAGGTACAGGATACCCTGCTTGTATGGAGCGGAAGATCCGAAGACTTCCATTTATTCATTCAGGATCATTGGCAGGCCAATTTATTTGGAAGGCAAAATAAATATGATTCCTTTGATGATTTCTGGAATCATTCACTGCAAGAAGGGGTTTTTGAGATTCCTTCAGATGCCGGAAGTCAACCTGACCCCGACCATGGTGGAATGAAAGAGATCATGGAAGCCACCGGTATAAGCGGAGCACCGGATGACATTGAATTGCAGGTATATGAAAGTGTAGGCCTGGGCACCGGCAAGCAGGCAAACAATCCCTGGCTGATGGAACTTCCTGACCCGGTGACCAAACTGACCTGGGATAATGTGGCTGCCATTTCTCCCGCTTTAGGGAGGAAATTAGGACTGGCCAACGGGGATGTTGTCAGGATAGCTGACAAGGTTGAGTTGCCGGTGCTGCTTCAACCCGGACAGGCAGACAATTCGGTATCCGTGGCTGCCGGATTCGGCCGGATGGTTTCCGGAAAGGTGGCAACCGGTGTGGGATCCAATGCCTACCCTTTGCTCCGGGGAGAACCAAAGACCTTTGTCAGGAGCGTGTCCATCGAAAAAACCGGAATGATCCATGAGCTGGCGTTAACGCAGGAGCATCATTCTATGGAAGGAAGGGCCATCGTACGCGAAACCACCCTTAATAAATACAATGAAGATCCGCATTCCGGGAATGAATTGCATCAACAGGTAGAAGAGCATCACACCACCCTGTATGAAGAGACGGAATTTGACGGGCATCACTGGGGATTGGCCATTGACCTGAACAAATGTATTGGATGCAGCGCCTGTGCCATTGCCTGCCAGACGGAGAATAACGGGGCTGTCACAGGGAAGGAAGAAGTGAAACGCCGGAGGATCATGCACTGGATCAGAATTGACCGGTATTACTCTGAATCCCCGGATGATCCCAGGGTTTACCACCAACCTGTGATGTGCCAGCATTGTGACAATGCCCCCTGTGAAAATGTATGTCCGGTTTCAGCCACCAACCACAGTAATGAGGGGATCAACCAGATGTCATATAACCGTTGTATCGGAACGAAATACTGTATCAACAACTGTCCTTACCGGGTCAGGAGGTTCAACTGGTTTGCCTATGTGAATAACCAGGAGTTTGATTTCCACCAGAATTCCAGTCTTGGGAAAATGGTCCTGAACCCGGACGTGGTGGTGAGGGAAAGAGGTGTGGTCGAAAAATGTTCTTTCTGTGTACAGCGGATCCAGGAGAAGAAATTGCAGGCCAAAGTGGAGGAACGCTCCCTGGTGGATGGGGAGATCAAGACCGCCTGCCAGCAGGCCTGCCCGGCTGATGCACTTGTATTCGGTGACCTGAATGATCCTGAAAGCAAGGTATCCGGAATGTTCAGGGATGAAAGGAATTACCACCTGCTGGAAGAGTTGCATACATTGCCTTCAGTAGGCTACCTGACCAAAGTAAGAAACACTAAAGCATAATTTCATGTATAACAGAGAGCTGAGAGGGCCTTTGATCATTGGAGAAAAATCCTATCACCAGATCTCCACAGACATCCTTGCTCCCATTGAAACCAAGCCCGGAGGCTGGTGGTTTGCCATGATGACCATTGCTACTCTGGCCAGTATCTGGGGGGTCTATTCGATCTACATTACCGTGACAAAAGGAATTGGTACCTGGGGTGTCAATAATACGGTAGGATGGGGATGGGCCATCATCAATTTTGTCTGGTGGATCGGTATAGGGCATGCCGGAACCGCTTTCTCGATATTTCTGTTGATCCTTCGCCAGAAATGGCGTACCTCGATCAACCGGGCAGCAGAAGCCATGACCGTTTTTGCAGTAGGATGTGCTGCACTTTTCCCTGCCCTTCACATGGGACGCATCTGGCTTTTTTACTTCATCTTTCCCTACCCGAATACCCGCGGACCCCTCTGGGTCAATTTTAACAGTCCCCTGTTCTGGGATTTTATCGCTATTTCGGCTTACCTGTTGATCTCTTTTTCTTTCTGGTACCTGGGCATGCTTCCTGATTTTGCCACCATACGTGACCGGACCACTTCAAAAGTCAGGAAGGCATTATATGGGTTTTTCAGCATGGGCTGGGTCGGATCATCCCGGCAGTGGCTGCGTTTTGAATCTCTGGCTTTCATCCTGGGGGGAATTGCTGCCGTGCTGGTGGTATCTGTGCACTCGATAGTATCGACGGACTTTGCCGTGTCGGTTGAGCCAGGCTGGCATACCACCCTTTTCCCACCTTATTTTGTAGTTGGGGCTATATTTTCCGGTTTTGCCATGGTGATGACACTGATGATCATCATAAGGAAACTTTACAAGCTTGGAGATTATGTCACAGACGGGCACCTGGATGCCATTGCCCGGATCCTTACCTTCATCAGCCTGATCATGGGAACAGCATACCTGACTGAGATTTTCATGGCCTGGTATTCAGGCAGCGAATACGAAATATTTACCTTTTTTAAGAACAGGATCACCGGGGAATACGCCCTTCAATTCTGGGGCATGATCATCTGCAATGCGCTGATCCCCCAATTATTCTGGTTTAAAAAGATCCGGTCCAGCCTCCTGATGCTGTTTATCATCTCCCTGTTTATCAACCTGGGGATGTGGTTCGAAAGGTTCAATATCGTTATTACTTCACTGAGCAAGGATTATCTACCCTCAGCGTGGGTCTCTTATACTCCGACCTGGGTGGAAGTTGGCACATACGTGGGAACCATTGGGATATTCCTGGCCGGTGTATTGATGTTCTTCCGATATATTCCGATGATCGCGGTAAGCGAAGTGAAGACGGTGAGGGATATCGGTAAGCGGAAATATGATTAAGCAATGCAATGAAATTAAAACCAAATAAAATGAGCAGCAGTCATTTAATCGCTGTGTTTGATGATGAAACCGGATTGGTGAAGGCAGTGGAAGAAATCAGGGGAAAAGACCTGCAGATCGAGGAGGTTTTTACTCCTTACCCCATCCATGAAGTCATCCATGCCATGGGCAATAAGTCAAAGCTACAGATCTTTGCTTATTTCTATGGATTGTTCGGGGCCATTGCAGTACTGGCCTTCCTGTACTGGACATCCGTTATTGACTGGCCGATCAACTACGGGGGGAAACCATTTAATTCTTTCCCATCCTTCATTATTATTACCATCGTCCTGACCATTCTAATAGTGACCATTCTCAGCCTTGCTACCTTTTCGGGACGGGCGAAACTATGGCCCGGCAAGCAACACAAAACTTATGACAAGCGTGCCACCGATGATAAATTTGTCATCGTGATCAGCAAGGATGAAACCGACCCTGGTGAACTGGGAACCATACAGGGTATTATGAAGGCAAATGGTGCAGTAGAAATAAGGGAGGAAGAAGCATGAAAATGTTTATAATCAGATCCTTTATTGCCTTGCTGCTGGTAGCTGCAGTTGTATCCTGTGACAGGGACAGGAAAAATCCCGGCTGGGATTATTTCCCAGATATGGCCTATTCCAATGCCTATGAAACCTATTCCCCCAATGAAATATTCGCAGACGGCAAAACGAATCAGTCCCCCGTAGAAGGCACCATTTCCCGGGATGCCCTTCCCTTTGCTTATGGACCATCCACAGAGGAAAGAACCAGGGCCGGCAGGGAACTTACCAATCCATTTGATCAAACTCAAGGAAACCTGACCCGTGGTAAACAGGTCTACCAGGTCTTCTGCCTGAGTTGTCACGGGGACCTGGGTGACGGACAGGGCCATCTCGTGAGTTCAGGTGTTTACAAATACACGGTCCGGACCCTGGTATCAGATGAGATGAGAAACAGGCCGGATGGAGAAATATTCCATTCGATAAGCCTTGGATTCGGGGTAATGGGTGCACATGGATTTATGATCCATTCCGAAGATCGCTGGAAAACCATATTGTATATCCGTAAAGAACTACAGAAATGAAAGATCAAATACATCTTTCGCGTACATTCAAGCTTGGTACGGGAATATTGATCGGAATAGGCCTGGTTACCTTTATTGCCGGTTTTATAACAGACCCGGATCGCACCTGGGCCAATTACCTGCTGAATAACTATTATTTTCTCATGCTCGCACTTGGTGCAGCCTTCTTTATCGCCCTTCAGCATATCTCCCAGTCAGGCTGGTCCGCCGCATTTAAACGGGTTGGCGAGGCCATGGCCGGATATATCCCCGTGGCAGCCATTTTCTTCCTGCTGATCATATTCGGGATGAAAAACTTATATGAGTGGTCCCATCCGGATGCTGTAGCACATGATGCACTCATTGCTCACAAATCACCCTATCTGAATGTTCCATTCTTCTACATCAGGATGATCCTGTTCTTTGCCCTGTGGATACTCATGATCTGGCTGATCAGGAAAGCATCCCTGCGGGAGGACCGGGAAGGCGGACTCAAATGGTTCCATAAAAGTGAACAATACTCCAAGATCCTGATCTTTATTTTGGCCGTGACGGTTTCCCTGTCAGCAGTGGACTGGATCAAATCCATTGATGTTCACTGGTTCAGCACATTGTTCGCCCTTAAGAACTTCGTGGCATCATTCTACCACGGGGTCACCATCCTGGTGCTGATCGTTTTTTTACTGCACCGGAAAGGGTATTTCGAGTTCCTGAGCGGATATCACCTGCATGATTTTGCCAGGTATATTTTCATGCTTGCCATTGTATGGGGCTATTTCTGGTTTACCCAGTTCATGATTATCTGGTACGGGAATATACCGGAAGAAACAGTGTACTATGTAAAACGCTGGGAGAGCGGGTGGCAGATCCTGTTCTTTGCCGAGATAGCGATCAACTGGTTCATTCCTTTTGTCGTACTGCTTCCCACCAGGACAAGCCGGAGCAAACCGGCCATTTTTGCCGTGGTGATACTCCTGGTCATAGGCCATTACATAGACCTTTATTTGCAGATCATGCCAGGTACAACCGGGCAACTGCTGTTTGGCTTCATTGAGATCGGTACTTTTATGGGTTATGCCGGGATTTTTGCCCTGACCACCGGCTACTGGTTGTCAAAAGCACCATTGATTCCCAAAAACCATCCCTATCTTGGAGAGAGCCTGGAACATCATTTCTAGGATTTACCGGATTGTAAGAATACTTAGCCTTGACGTTCTGGCGGGTGTATTTTGCGGATATACCTTTGCCAGGCTCATTCTGGACTGTGAATGTCCGCCACTGACTCCGGTCATCCTCTGTCTGACCGTCTGGCTGATCTATACGCTTGATCACCTGCTGGATGCCCGGGCCCTGAAGGGAAAATCAGGTAAGCCGGTCTACCGTTGGCACTATGAGAACCGGAAGATCCTCCGGCCCATACTACTGGCTGCCGGTCTTGCCACTGTCGGACTCAGCCTGGTTTTCCTGCCCTTAAGGATATTGATTCTTGGATGCATGATGGGTGGCCTTGTGGCTTTTTACACCCTGGCCCATCAGGGAATGCTGGGGTCCCGCATGACTTACCTGTTCAAGGAAGGCTGGATCTGTATCATTTATACGGCGGGCATATGGGGGGTGCCGCTCCTGTCTTATGGAGCAGTTCCTGATATCCCGGTATTATTGTCCATCATCATTTACCTCTTGCTTGTCCTGATTAATGTCTTAATTTATTCATACCATGATTATCATACGGATTGCCGGGAATCACAACAAACACTGGCAACTGTCTATGGAAGAAAAATCACTTCCCATTTGCTCAGACTGCTCATTTTGAGCGTTTTAATGCTGATCATGGTAGCCTTCCTGATCCTGGATGACCAGGCGATGGTGAAAGTTTATATCATCCTTTTAAGCATAACATCGGTCATGGGATTGATCATTGCTTTCCCTCGTTTTTTCAGCAAAAATGAGAGATACGGCATCCTTGCAGATGCTGTATTCTTTCTGCCTGGACTGCTAATATGGATGGGTAGCTAGTGTTAAGTTAAATGTGATATGACGTAATTATTTTTTGTATCTTTGATCAAAAACGATGATAAGATACACTATTAAATTGAGTCAGGAAGAAGTAAAGGAACTCATGGCGATAATCAACAAGGGCTCCCACACTTCCCACACGTTTCGAACCGCCTATATTTTGTTAAATTGTGATGAGGGTGATTACTCTGAAAAAGCAACTAACGATCAGATTAGTAAAATTTTAAAAGTTGGCATGCGTACGATAGATCGTGTAAAGAAAAGGTTTATAGAAGAAGGCTTTGAAGCAGTTCTAGAACGTCGTACAAACTCCCGTGTCTATGACGTAAAAATTGACGGGGATGTAGAGGCAAAATTAGTTAAACTTTGCTGCAGTGAACCGCCTCCGGGATTTGCTAAATGGTCCTTAAGATTATTAGCTGACAAAATGGTTGAACTGCAGTATATAGACAGTATTTCTTACGTTTCGGTCGGTAACGTTTTAAAAAAAATGAACTTAAGCCTTGGAAAGTAAAAGGCTGGGTGATACCACCGGAATGCAATAGTGAGTTTGTTGCAAACATGGAAAAGGTGCTGGATGTTTACAAAAGACCATACGATGAAAACAATCCGGTGGTGTGTATGGATGAGTCACCCAAGCAATTGATCTCAGAAGCACGGCCTTCCTCTCCTATGAAACCGGGACAGGAATCCCGTGTAGATTATGAATACGTCAGACATGGAATGGTCAATATATTTATGGCAAACGAACCGTTGAAAGGCAACCGCATGGTGGAAGTTACCGGGTATAAAACAAAAAATGACTGGGCCAAATTTGTTAAACGAATAGCAGATGAGTTATATCCCAACGCAAATAAAATAACCTTGGTGATGGATAATTTCAAGACACACGTAGCTTCTGCTTTTTATGAAACATTTGAGCCAGAGGAGGCTAAAAGAATATGGGACAGGTTTTAATTCATTTTTACCCCCAAACATGGAAGCTGGCTCAATATGGCTGAGATAGAATTACATGTATTAAATGGACAGTGCCTGAATAGGCATATATCCACAATGGAGAAAGTCAAAGAAGAGGTT
>SDBS01008140.1_pt1 | contig 10148 bp, 12 predicted proteins | sample 2277091 | NCBI WGS metagenome assembly SDBS01 (sample SAMN10404972, study PRJNA504765) | marine sediment metagenome | isolation source: marine sediment core GS10_PC15, 163 cmbsf | place: Arctic Ocean: Southern Knipovich Ridge | collected 2010 | reverse complement strand
AAGCACACCTTCATCAATAAGAAAGTGCTGCCCCAGTCCCTTTCTTGCCCGAAGGTCAAAGCGACGCAGCTGCCCCTTGGTCTGAGCCAAAAGTGATTCCGCCTTCAGCAAAAAACCTCCTGGAAAACTACTGTGGGGAGGAGTAACAGTCGCCTTTATCCAACCGGGTCAGATACCACGGTTTAGGCGAGAGACGAGACGCATCGGTAGGTTATACTTCACCATTTTAGCCTGAGTTAGACTAATATCATAAGGGACCCGGTAGAGCCGGAGCATCCTGATTTCATCATCAAGGATAGCATAACTGGCCCTGGGGTCACCATCTCTGGGCTGGCCGACACTACCAGGGTTAATAATCAAGCGGCTCTTACCCAGAGCAAGCCCGACATTAGCCGAGAATGGGTTGAAGGAACAATCACCGGTCTCGGTACGTCTGAATATCGAAGGTACGTGAGAATGGCCCACCAGACAGAACTGCGAGCTGAAGTAAGCAAAATTCTCTCTGGCGCTGCTGATGGAGAGAAGGTACTCCCAGATAGGCTGCCTCGGGCTGCCGTGCACCAGGGTAAAATCACCCTTCTCAATAACCTTGGGTAAGCCCTCAAGGTAGGCCGCATCCTCCGCGCTTAACTGCTCCGCTGTCCAGCGGCAGGCGTAAGCGGCGTCAGGGTTAAACTCAGAGAGACTGAGCTTACCGATTGCCCCCCAATCGTGGTTTCCCGCAATACAGGGGTTCTTAAGCCGGCGCAAGAGCTCAATACACTGGCGGGGGTCAGGGCCTTAGCCGACACTATCTCCCAGGCACCAGAACTCATCCACCCCTCCCCGCTGCTTAATATCAGCCAGTACGGTAGAGAAAGCGGCCAGATTGGCATGAATATCGGCAATAATTGCGCAACGCATCTTACTTAACAATATAACAACTTTTCGTCGATATGGCTAGAGGGTTTTTATTTTAATATAGACAAATACCAGATTCTGTTGTTGCCCCGATACGGGCGTGCTATAATCCTAGCCATGAAGGTCTCTGAACTGGGCGAATTCGGGCTGATTGACCTCCTGGCTAAAATGGCCCACCGCTCCCGGGATAAACAGGCTCCCGCCTGGCAACAACTGATAATCGGAATCGGCGATGATGCTGCCGCCTGGCACAGCGATGCCGCGGTGCAGCTGGTTACCGTTGATTCCTTTATCCAGGACGTGCACTTCTCTTTAGCGGTCACTCCCTGGGAAGAGGTGGGGTGGAAGGCGCTGGCCATCAATCTGAGCGATATCGCCGCAATGGGCGGCGTACCCCGCTATGCCGTGGTATCACTAGCCCTACCGGAAACAACCGGGGTAGAAGATATTACCACTCTCTACCGGGGAATGATTGAGTTAGCCGAGCAGACGGGGGTAGCTATCGTTGGCGGCGATACCAGCAGTGCAGCGCAACTTATGATTAACATTACTGTCCTGGGCAGCACGCAGGACGATAAGGAGAATATTCTCACCCGCTCGGGAGCCAGGGCTGGTGATAAGATAGCCGTTACCGGTTATTTAGGCGCTGCCAGCGCCGGCTGGGAGATATTGAGAGGAAAACCCAGGATTAAGGCTAAGGCTACCGCCATCTTGAAAGAGGCTTTTCTTCACCCCTTTCCCCGAATAGCTGAAGGGCAGCTACTCCTTAAGCAGGGGATAAGGACAGCTATAGATATCAGCGACGGGCTCTGCTCAGACTTAGGCCACATCTGCCGGGCCAGCCGGCTTGGCGCCCGCATAGAGGTTGACCGTATACCTGTTCACCCCGAGGCCAGGGCTAACTTCAGCAATAAAGCGCTTGAGCTGGCGCTATCGGGGGGAGAGGACTACGAACTCCTCTTTACCGGCAGGGCCGAGGTCATTAACAGGATAAAGGGGCTCGCCCCATGCCCGATCACCATAGTCGGTGAGATGACCGCCGATAAGAGGGGGCAGGTAACCCTGGTCGACAGCCGGGGAAGCCCCTTCGAGCTCAGCAAGGGAGGCTGGGAACATTTCAGGAAAACTCAAAACTAAAGGAGGGGTATATTTTAGCCAAACTCGATTTAGTCAGTGATAGCCCGGCACAGACCCGACAAATCGGAGTCCGCATCGGCAGGTTAGCCCTACCCGGTGATGTTTTTCTCCTCACCGGCAAACTGGGCAGTGGTAAGACCTGCCTCACCCAGGGTATTGCCCGGGGACTGGGTATCAAGGATTATGCGCTGAGCCCATCTTTTGTTATAATGAGAGAGCTTTACGGCAGGTTACCCTTATACCACATAGACCTGTACCGGCTTGACAACCTGGAAGAGATCAGCGACCTGGGTCTGGACGATTATCTATATGGTAACGGCGTTTCTGTCGTTGAATGGGCGGACAAAGGGCTGAGCCTGCTGCCGCCAGAGCGCCTGCTGATTAAAGTAGGCTATCTGGACAACAGCAAACGCAACTTCCACTGCAAACCCAGCGGCAGGCGCTATCAAGAACTGCTGACGGAACTAAAACGTCCGTCCTAAAAAGCCCCGTAGAAAGAGTAATCAATGCAACTAGCGATAGACACATCAACCGATACGGCTAGCCTGGCGCTAACAAAAGATGGCAAAGTGTATGCCGAACTGACCTGGTGCTGCGGTCGGAACCACTCTGTCCAGTTATTGCCACGCCTGGCCAACCTGCTCAGCCAGGCCGGGTTAAGCCCCGACTCACTAAGCGGCATTATCGTGGCCAAGGGGCCGGGCAGCTACAATGGGCTACGGGTTGGCATCAGCACAGCCAAAGGCCTAGCCTTCAGCCTGGAAATCCCTATAGTAGGCATCAGCACCCTGGAAGTAGAAGCCTACCAGCATGCGGAAACCAATCTACCCATCTGCCCGATATTTGAGGCCGGTAGAGGAGAAATCGCCACCGCTATCTACCAGACGAGATATAACCGCTGGCACAAGATTAGCAGTGAACAGATAACCACCCTGGAAGCCCTATGCTCGGAGATAACCACCAGGACCATATTCTGTGGTGAAATCACACCCCTTACCAGCACCAGGCTGAGAGAGCTCCTTAGACAAAAAGCCCTGATAGCGTCGCCAGCAGCCAGATTGCGGCGGGGCAGCTTCCTCGCCGAACTGGGAGAAAAACAGCTTAAGACGGGAAGCTACGACAACCCGGCTACCTTAAACCCGCTATACCTGAGACGACCACATATTACCAGACCGAAAAAGTCAAAGAATATGGAGAGCCAAGATGGCAACTGAACCTGAAATAGCAATTACCCCCAGTGATATGTGTTTCGGCTGTGGCAGGAATAACCCCTGCGGGGTGAAACTAAGGTTCGACTGGGATGGCAAAGTAGCTAAATCCGAATTTACCCCGACTGAGTTACACCAGGGCTGGCAGAACATTATCCACGGCGGTATCCTGACCACTCTCCTCGATGAGGCAATGGCTTATGCCGCCTACTTCGGGAATGTCGCCGGGGTCACCGCCACCATGGAGGTCACATTCAGACGGCCGGTCTCGATAGGTCAGCACCTCACGATAACTGCCTGGATAACCAAGAACGAGCGAAGGTTTGCCGAGACCAGGGCACAACTAACCCTAAGCGACGGCACGGTGGTAACCGAAGCTAAAGCCACCCAATACGTCAGCCAGAAAGGCTGTAGCTTCTAATAACGGAGGAGGCAGGTCCTAAAGCGATGCTTAACAAGACCAAGGCGGTAATCTGGGATATGGATGGGGTCATTGCCGACACTGCTCACTATCACTTTAAGGCCTGGCAGGAGGTCTTCCAAAAGCGAGGGGTAACCCTCACCGAGGATGGCTTCAAGCGTAACTTCGGGCAGAGAAACGACACTATCACCAGAACAGTACTGGGTAAAGACATCTCACCGGGTGAAATAGAGAGTGTCGCCACCGAAAAAGAGGAGAACTTCCGTAAGAGAGCGAGAAACCGCCTAAAGCCGCTGCCGGGAGCAGTAGAGCTGATAAAGTCCTTGAGGGAGTACGGCTTCCTTCAGGCTTTGGGCTCGTCAGCCCCCCTGGAAAACGTCCAGATGATTACCCGCAAGCTGAATATAGAAACCCTGTTCCAGGCTATTGTCTCAGGTAGAGAGGTAAAAGAGGGGAAACCAAGCCCTCTGGGCTTCCTGCTAGCCGCCAAGAAACTGGGGGTCGAGCCCCAGAACTGTATCGTCATTGAGGACGCCATTGCCGGTGTTACCGCCGCCAAGAAGGCGGGAATGCACTGCCTGGCGGTTACAAATACCAACCCCAGGACAAGCCTTAAGGAGGCAGACCTGATTATCGACAGCCTTAAGGAGGTGACGCCGAGCGATTTAGAGAGCCTGCTTGACCACAGTAATTAGCAGAATACTATCAAAGGAGCTTCAAGAAACTATGGAAAGGTCTTTAGTACTGGTTAAACCAGACGCGATGCAGAGGGGTCTGGCGGGCACTATCATCAGCCGCTTCGAGGAGGTAGGACTGAAACTGATAGCGCTGAAGATGCTCCACATGGATAGAACACTGGCCGAGCGCCACTATGCTATCCACAAGGACAAGCCCTTCTTTGAGAACCTGGTAACCTATATTACCTCGTCACCGATAGTTGCCGTCGTCTTTGAGGGTGAGAATGCGGTAGAGGTAATCAGAAAAGCGATGGGGGTAACCGACCCGTCCAGAGCCGAAACCGGCACCATCCGGGGTGACTACGGCCTGGACATCGAACGCAACAGCACTCATGGCTCTGACTCAAGAGAAAATGCCAACGGAGAGATCAGGCTGTTCTTCGACGAGAGCGAAATCTTTGCTTAACCCATTGGTAAAGTGACTAGCGGCCTACTGGATTCGGACTACCGGGACAGCCTTGCTCCACAGTTCGTCCAGCTGATAGTGTTCTCGCTCGAGGGAGGCAAAGATATGCACGATGACATCACTAAAGTCCATCAGCAGCCACCCTGACTCCGTAGTACCTTCGCAGTGGTGAGGCGGAACACCTACCTTCTTTAACACCTGGTCAACTTCATCACGAATAGCTTCAAGCTGGTTACTGCTATCACCATTGCAGATGACAAAGTAATCGGCAAAGCTACACACCCCCCGGGTATCCAGCAGCACGATATCGGCAGCCTTTTTCTCACTGGCGGCTTCCACTACCCGACGCGCTACTTCTAGTGCTTCCAGAGACTACCCTCCCCAAAAACTACACCTGATAGCTATAATGCTATCAGGTGTAGCGCTAGCATTTCAACCCGCCCAAATATAAGTTCTCTAAAAAGTTATACTTTATCCTCTAATTGCTATGTCAACCGCTCAAGCGACGCTCTAGAAAAGACCCTCTCCCGGCTCAGGCCTGGAAGGGGGCATTTTCCAAGTCAAAGGCATCAGCAACCAGTTGGTAGGTGCACTTACCATCCCAAACATTCATTCCCTTCCGCAATGCTTCATCACGCTTCATTGCCTCACGGTAGCCCAGATCAGCCATCTTCAGTGCATAAGGCAGAGTAGCATTACATAAGGCTATTGCCGAAGTTCGTGGGACTATGCCAGGCATATTGGTAACAGCGTAGTGGACAACACCGTGCTTGATAAAGATAGGGTCACTGTGTGTAGTAGGACGGATAGTCTCAACACACCCCCCCTGGTCGATGGCAACGTCAACGATAACCGAGCCAGGTTTCATGCTCTTAACCATTTCCTCAGTAACCATGATCGGCGCTCTGCCCCCCTTGACCAAGACACCACCAATAACAACATCGGCCTCTTTAACCGCTTCAGCAATGGTATACGGATTTGACACCCGTGTCTCCACACGGCCAGGTAACACCTCACTGAGGTAACGCAGACGAAGAACATTTCTGGTAATTATGATAACCCGGGCACCCAGGCCAAGCGCCATCTGGGCAGCGTTGGTGCCGACAATACCACCACCAAGGACGACCACCGTAGCCGGTTCTGTCCCGGGGACACCACCCATCAATTTCCCCATGCCTTTATACTTCTTGCCCAGGTACTGTGCGCCCATCTGACCAGCCAGCCTGCCTGCGACAGCGCTCATCGGATCAAGGCAAGGCAGAGCCCCATCGGCAGTCTCTACAGTCTCAAAGGCAACAGCGGTTACCCCTGTCTTCATTAGCTCAAGCGTTAGTTCCCTTTCCGCCGCCAGGTGAAGATATCCCCAAAATATGAGTCCTTTACGAAAATACTTATACTCGCTGGGTATAGGTTCCTTGACGTGGTAGATCATCTCCGCCTGATTCCAGACCTCATCGGCTGTCTTCACGATGGTCGCACCAACCTTAGAATACTCCTCATCGCTGAAACCAGCCCCTTCTCCCGCCGTGCTCTGGATGAGCACCTTGTGCCCGGCGTTTACCAGCGTTGCTGCCGCATAGGGCGTAGCAGCAACCCGGTACTCCTCAACCTTTACTTCCTTGGGAACTCCGACAATCATTCTACGAAATACCTCCTGTTTATAAATTAATTACGCATTCTCCCCTCATTTTGGGACCGGAAGGGAGTATATTTCAAGCCGAGGGACTCGGCGGAAACCTTGTTGTGGATGATAACATCGGCATCCTTAACAGCAGCAGTAACATTATAAGATTTTGGAGCTAGAGTGTCAATGCGGCAACACTACTCTTTTGTGACACCAATTATATTATATCACTCAAGTGGCTCCCGCCTACAATCTGGTACTTCACTCACCAGACAACTGTCTGCTGACAGACTGTTAAGTCAAGCCACCCCCAGAGACTCTGCCCACCAGTTATGCTACTGCCAACTGCACCCCGGCGGTACTATCAGCCGAGTCTGAGCGTCAGCACCGCGATTACCAGAAAGACAACGACGAAGACGATAGTAAGTCTGAGTAGTATCTTCTCCACACCCCGCCGGGTCCGGTAGACACTACTCTGCTGACCGAAGATACCCCCCAACCCGCCACCTTTAACCTGAAACAAGATAACTATTATCAAGGCTATCGCTAGTACAATCTGAGCTATATTAAGATAGGTCTGCATTTATTCTTCCTCTAACCTTTGCCTAAGTAATTCGGTTACCACCTGTGGATTGGCACGCCCTTTAGTAGCCTTCATTACCTGTCCAACGAGAAACTTGAGGGACTGAGTTTTGCCTGCCTTATAGTCGGCTACGGCTTGGGCATTGTTTTTTATTACGGAAACAATTTCCGCTCTAATCTCCCCGCTATCAGTAATCTGGCTAAGCCCCCGCTCCGCAACAATATCGGCGGCACTCCTGCCCGTCTTGAACATCTCCTCAAGCACAGACTTAGCCGTAGCGATATTGATAACGCCGCTGGCAAATAGTATCAACTCACAGAGGAGCTCAGGAGCCACCTGTTCCCCGAACCGGCCGATATCACTACCGGTCGCATTCATTATACGGCTAACCTCACCCAAAAGCCAATTACTGACCTCCTTAGCGCCGCTATCCGGAGGCATTTTCCGGTACCCTTCAGTCTTAAGGCAGGCCTCAAAATAGTCAGCCATTTCCTTTAAGCCGGTAAGTAAATTGGCGTCATAGAGGGACAAGCCGTACTCACCAACAAGCCGGTCACGCCTGGCTTCGGGCAACTCGGGAAGTCTTGACCTTACCTCCTCCACCCATTCCCTGCTTAAGGTCAGCGGCGGCAGGTCCGGCTCAGGGAAGTAGCGGTAGTCGTGGGCATACTCCTTACTCCGCATAGAGACCGTTTTTCCGGTCTCTTCGACCCACCCCCTGGTCTCCTGGACCAGCTTCTTGCCTTCGCTGGCCACCTTCCGCTGTCTCTTTTCTTCGTACTGCAGAGCCCGAAAGACTGCCTTGAAGCTGTTCATATTCTTGACCTCGGCCTTAGCCATCGTCTCGACACTATGCTCGGGACGAATACTGATATTGGCATCACACCTGAAGCTGCCCTCCTCCATATTCCCGGTGGATACACCCAGGTAGCGCAGTATGCTACGCAGCTTTATCAAATACTGCCTGGCCTCCTCCGGGGAAGACAGGTCGGGTTCACCAACGACCTCCATTAACGGCACACCGGAACGATTGACATCGACCAGACTGTAGTGCCCACCGTCCGGAGAGGTGCGGTGCAGCAGCTTGGCGACATCCTCCTCCAGGTGGACACGAGTTATGCCTATCCTCTTCTTCTCACCATCAACCCAGATAGTAAGCCAGCCCCCCTGCCCCAGGGGGGCATCATACTGCGAAATCTGATAGCCCTTCATCAAATCAGGATAGGGGTAGTTCTTGCGGTCAAACTTGGTATAGCCAGGGATGGTACAGTTAAGCGCCAGGGCGGTCATTACGGTATATTCCACCGCCTGCTGATTGATGGTGGGCAGGACTCCCGGCATACCCAGGCATACCGGACAGACAAAGGTGTTAGCTTGAGCATCGGAATAGCCGGCGCTACAGCGGCAGAACATCTTGCTCCTGGTAAGCAGCTGGGCATGCACCTCCAGCCCGATGACGGTCTCAAAGTTCATAGTCTTTGCTAAGGCGACACCCCGTTTTAGAGAACAGGCAGGTACCTTTTCAGTTCATACTCGGTTACCTGGATGCGATACTGCTCCCACTCAATCTTTTTATTCCTAATAAAGCTGTCAAAGACATGGTCGCCGAGAGCCCTTCTTACCAGCTCGCTCTTTTCGGTCAGGGCTATCGCATCAGACAGGTTCATCGGCAAGGTGCCAATGCCTCTCTGCTCTCTCTCATCAGCGCTCATTTCAAAGACATTTTGCCCAGAGGGGTCAGCCAATTGATACTCCCGCTCGATGCCCTCCAGACCGGCGGCTAACATTACGCTGAAAGCGAGGTAAGGGTTACAGGCCGGGTCAGGGACTCTGAACTCAACCCTGGTAGCCTTTTCCTTCCCCAACTGATAATCAGGGACCCTGACCATATCCGAGCGATTCCGCCTCGCCCAGGAAATATATACCGGCGCTTCATAGCCGGCGACCAGGCGCTTATAGGAATTAAGCCACTGGCTGACCACAGAGGTAATCTCAGGAGCATGCTTTAAGAGGCCGGCAATGTAACGCCGGGCTACCTTTGAGAGATAGTCCGGGTCATTTTCATCAAAGAAGGCGTTATTAGCGCCGGCAAACAATGACTGGTGCACGTGCATACCGCTGCCGTTAACAGCAAAGATAGGCTTGGGCATAAAAGTGGCATAGACACCATGCTTCTGCGCAACCTCTTTGACCACCAGGCGACAGGTCATAACGCCATCCGCCATAGTCAGGGCATCACAATACGATAAGTCAATTTCATGCTGGCTGGTAGCCACTTCATGGTGGCTGGTCTGGACAGCGATACCCATCTGCTCCAGGGCATCCACCGTCTGCAGTCGCAAGTCGCTGGCGACATCAAGGGGCGTCAAATCAAAGTAGCCGCCCTCGTCCAGGGTATCGGTCCCCTCGGCGTCACGGAAATAGAAGTACTCCAGCTCCGGCCCGACATTGACGACATAACCCAACTCAGCGGCTCTGGCCAGGTTTCTCTTCAGCACATAGCGGGGGTCACCTTCAAAGGGCTGACCGCCGGGCCTCATGATATCGCAAAACATTCTGGCGACAGGACACTGCGGCTGGCTCCAGGGCAGGATACGAAAGGTGGCCGGGTCAGGCAGAGCCATCATATCGCTCTCATCAATGCGGGCAAACCCTTCAACGGAGGAGCCGTCAAACCCCATCCCATCGGCCAGGGCACCCTCCAGCTCACGAGGGGTAATGGTGAAACTCTTAAGGAAGCCCAGGATATCGGTAAACCACAGGCTGATGAACCTGATATTACTATCCTTGACCGTTCTGGCGACGTATTCTCTCGCCTTGTCTTTTTCGTCCATCTTATAACTCCTGTCGGCCTTCTAGCTCCGGTCAGAAATTAACCTATTAAATATTACCCTACTTGCCACCTTCCTGTCCAGCATAGAAAAGAGGGTCTCCGCCCCTCGCAATGACAAAATAGGGTGTGCTATAATTTTCTCTGGAGTGGGGATATAGCTCAGCTGGGAGAGCGCTGCGTTCGCATCGCAGAGGTCGGGGGTTCGAGTCCCCCTATCTCCACCATAGTGATAATAACATTACCACAAAGTAAGCTATTATTTGGCTATTCTAATTCTCCAGAAATAGTTATTCTCGTTC
>SDBS01008139.1_pt1 | contig 10149 bp, 7 predicted proteins | sample 2277091 | NCBI WGS metagenome assembly SDBS01 (sample SAMN10404972, study PRJNA504765) | marine sediment metagenome | isolation source: marine sediment core GS10_PC15, 163 cmbsf | place: Arctic Ocean: Southern Knipovich Ridge | collected 2010 | reverse complement strand
CAATATGACCTATGAGGAAGCCGCCACCGTTCCTTTTGGGGGACGAGACGCATTGCATTTTCTTAGAAAAGGAAATGTCCAGAGCGGACAAAAGATTTTGATTAATGGTGCGGGTGGAAGTATAGGTGCTTTTGCGGTACAGCTTGCCAAGTACTTTGGGGCTGAAGTGACTGGTGTGGATAGCACGGGGAAATTGGACATGCTGCGCTCGATTGGTGCAGACCGGGTAATTGATTACACTCAAGAAGATTTCACCAAAAGCGGTGTGACCCATGATGTTATTTTTGACGTGGTAGGCAAGAGTTCGTTTTCAGGCTGTATAAGATCGCTGAAGCAAAATGGACACTACCTTATTGCTAATCCTGGGCGGTCACATAGGATTCAAGGGCGAAGGATTTCGAGGAGAAGCAGCAAGAAAGTCATAAGTGGGAATATAAGCTATAGACCTGAAGATCTAATTTACCTCAAAGAGCTTATTGAGGCGGGAAAGATTAAAACAATCACAGATAGATGCTATCCGTTGGAACAGACTGCCGATGCTCATAGCTATGTCGAAACAGGGCGCAAAAAGGGCAATGTAGTAATAACTGTGGAACATAATAATAAAATCTAGCAAAGCATTGCACCCCACCGCTATTCCCCTGCGCTTCATAGCGGCAGGTGAGCCCGGTCGTTCGCCAAGGAGATGATCGAATGAAATACGATCAGGACAAAGTTGATGAAATGACTCTAGCCCTCCTCTATCTAGTTACAACCGAACGACAGGAAGGACTCGGTGCCAGGGCATGGAGGGGATTCGATTGGAACACGATGAATCGACTCCACGAAAAGGGCTGGATCAACGATCCAAAGAGCAAGGGAATGTCCCTTAATGTAACAGAAGACGGATTTAAGAAGTCGGAACAGTTGTTTCTGAGGCATTTCGGACAAAAGGAGAAATGATTTTGGCGAACAACGCTTTGCACCGTACGTCGCACAAGATGCGCTGTAGAACACCACATTTTAAAACTCGGTTCAATCCGCAAGAGAATTCGGATTCCATTATGAGAAGAAACGGGAATCCAATTACTAGCCTAATATAATCTTTGCAGTCTAAAGAAATGCACAATACTTTGCCAGCGCCATGCAGCGATTGAGCTATATAACAACACTTTGCCAGCGCCATGCAGCGATAGAGCTATTGCGTTAACATTTCAGCGAAATTTTGATGAGTCATTGCCGATAATTAATAATGAAAGGAGCAAAAGAAATGGCAAACCAAAACTGTTGGGAAGTCCATAGCTGTGGGCGGCAGCCCGGGGGAGCTCATGTCCACAATCACGGTGTGTGCCCCGCAGCTACAGAAACCTCCAGCAATGGAATAAATGGAGGAAAGAATGCAGGCAGAATTTGCTGGGCTGTTACGGGTACACTTTGCGGCAGCGAGGTTCCCCTTTTTCCGATCCAGGGGACGCATGCTCAGAAGCCCCGCTCTTGCTTAACCTGTAATTTCTATCAGCAGGTTAAGGACGAGGAAGGTAGTGCTCCGGTGATGAAAGCACCACATCACGCAATCTAAATTATTTAGACTTGAGGTCATCTTCTTCAAAAAAGATCTAGATGTGACCAACAAAGCTGGAGCCAAAATGGCTCTGGTTTTGTTCTTGGCCTTGCAAACAATCTAGTTTTGGTTCTCATCTTTCTGATTCGGAAGAACGTTAAAGTAGCCACCCTGCAATCCATAAACAATATCATCGCACTGAAGTACAAACCCATAAAGCTTTTGGGCAAGCTTGTCGATAAAGATTGCGAATTATTTCTACTACTCTGAACAGGAAGTAAAGTAGAGAGCCACAAAAAGTTAAGCGTTTTGGGTCCCAAGTCGAAGCATCCGGATGTAAGCATATATTAATGGACCAGGGCTAAATAGGGATACCAATGCTCTAGCAGATATCTCGTAAAGTAGTGCTGAGTGAGATGATGGGAGTAATGTCTGGGGAGGAGGAAAGCCTGATGAAGCAAGATCAGAGCATTCTGGTTGTTGACGATGAGCAGATAATGCGAGATCTGTACTGCAGATTGTTGAGGAAAGAATACAAGGTGGTAACTGCAAAAAACGGATATGAAGCGATTGAAGCAGTAAAGAGAGATGATTTTGACGTCATCTTTATGGACATCAAAATGCCTGGCAAGGATGGAGTGGAGACTTTTAAAGAGATCAAAAAGATAAAGCCAGAAGCGGCAGTCTTTATGATGACTGCTTTTGAAGTTCCCGAGCTGATTGAAGAAGCTCTAAACGAAGGAGCAAACGGTTGTCTTTACAAGCCTTTTGACGTGGAGGATGTAAGAAATGCCGCAAGAAACAGAGGATTTACCCTAAATAAACTTCCTGTTCAAAACGAAGATACAAAGTTGTTGCTGGATATAGAGGATATCTTTTACATTAGAAGCAGAGGCGACTATGTTTCTGTGTATATAGATGATCAGCAGTTTCTAACTAGAATCACCTTGGCTGAACTTGAGAAGCGCCTTAGCCAAGGACATTTTGCCAGGATTCACAGATCTTACATTGTCAACATGGACAAAGTAAGAGAAGTTGTCCCAATTTCAAGAAAAGGAATTCTGCTAGTGTTGGCAGATAAAAAAAGAAGCACAATACCAGTCAGCCGTGACCGGGCGAAGGAAATAAAGCAACTTCTAGGGGTGCGAGTTACCTAGCTGCAGCATTTACTTAAGGGAGCTCGATTTCCACGTCTCCGTCTCGTGCGGTCCAGTAGATTTTACTGCCATTTCTCTGTTGTTCTTCTCTTGGGGATTTTATTAATTTAAAAAAACCTCCATCACATGAATTGTCTGCTATTCTCTCCTATCTCAAGCTCATCCTGTAATTCTTTTAATCCACCAGTATGTTCCGGATGAGGATGAGCAATTATTAAAAAGTGATAAAGAGGGTGGTTTCTGGGACGAGAAAGGAAGATTGAGAGATGGCTGGAATAGAGTGAATTTGACTGCAAGCAGAAAAAAGGGAAGAAAGGGAACAAGGGTTCTGGTGGATTGTAGCAGATTAAAACACCAGCAGATCAGAAAAGTTCTTGACATTGGATGCTCCCAAGACTTAAATGGATTATGGTAACAGTGGAAAAATTAAGAGATTAAAGTGGAAGTTTTAATTATGCATTTAGAGCTGGAAAGTGTATAGGATTTGGCTGGAAGAAGCAGCAGAGAAAATCCAGGCAAAAAGTGAATTGTTTGAAGGATCAGCATAACTAAATAAGTGTGTCTTCACGGAAGAGCCGAGGGCGGTAAGATTAATGATATCTTATCTGCTCTTTTTGTTTGTAAATCTAGAATATAATCTTTGCACATCAGGTATTGGGGGAGTAAAGCCGCTTGTTGTCGCATGGCGATTTTACTGGTCCTCATTTGCCTTACTTTTTGACGCAAACTGTTAACCCTTGTAGCTGATGATGGGAGACTGAGTAGGAAATCCGCGAGTGCTTATGAAGAATAAGCTAGAAGAAACAACAGTTGATAAGATAAAATGGATAGTCAGAGCCAGATGGATTGTCCTGGCGATCTTAGTGCTGCTTGGCGTTGCCGCCAAACTACTGGGGATATCCCCAGTTCCTCTTAGCGTGATGCTTTTTCTTGCCTTGACCGTAAGTTCATACAACCTTTATAGTTTCCTCTATTTGCGAACTCAGATCCAACACAGAAGTAGAGTTATTAACTTTTTGAAGTATTTACAGTTTGTTGGGGACATTACAGCTGTCACGGTCTTGATATACTACACTGGTGGGGTGGAGAGTCCCTTTTTTATTTTGTATGTGCTAAACATTGTAACTGCTAACATCCTGCTATCTTCCAGAGAAACCTATGGCACGGCAATTCTATGCGCCATCCTTTACAGCGGACTTGTCCTATCTGAGAATTTTCACATCATTCTTTATTCATTCGAATACTCTTCTCGCGATTTGATGCAGGAGCAAACGATAGCATCAACACTCTTTATTGCTGCTGCTGCGGCGATTCTTGGTGTCAGCGCTCTCCTGATTAACCAATTATCGGTTCGCTCAAAAGAGGCTCAGACAAGGCTAGAAGACCTGGAGCGATTTAATCATACATTCATAGAAAGTGTGTCGTCAGGAGCAGTTGTTGTGGACGAAAAAGGTAGAATTATTGTTTTTAACAAAGCAGCTCGAGAAATCACCGGATTCTCTTCCCGAGAGATGGTGGGAAGCAGCTGTCCGGAGCATTCAGGAGGGGAGACTCCCCTGCGTGAGCTGGCTTATCTTCTCGGGGAAGCTCTGAAAGAGAGCAAAGAAATCAGTCGGAACGAGGTGTCTATACGCGCCAAGAACGGCCAGTCAATACCTATTGGTTTCAATATTTCTTTGCTTCGTGGTTCTACAGGTAGATTGGCAGGAGCAGCTGCTATCTTCACTGATCTGAGGAAGGTAAGAGCTTTGGAGAATCGCCTTCGGTTAAAAGACAGGCTTTCCGATCTAGGCAGATTGGCTTCAGTTATTGCTCATGATCTGCGAAATCCCTTGCAGATAATTAGGATGTTCGCGCAGTTGATCGAGAATAATCTTACTGAACCTACTCAGGATGAGCGCACTGAACTGGTGCAGGATATCCAGTCTATCGTTACACAGGTGGACATTTGTGAGGATAGGATAAAGGAGCTTCTTGCCTTCGCCAAACCTATGCCCATGCAAAATGTCTCCAGAGCTGCAGACGTAAACATAAACGGTTTTTTAGATGCATTTCTTGAAGACTGCAGGCAAAACAACCTGTATTCACATATTGAGCTTACAAAAGAATTTGATAGTCATGTGCCACATGTTCTTGCCAGAGGTGAACAACTTCGACGCATCTTTACAAACTTGGTTGGGAATGCTGTTGAGGCTATGCCGGATGGAGGCAAGCTTACTGTAAAGACAAAATTTGCCAATAAGGCAGTTGCCATTGAGGTTATTGATAATGGTCATGGTATTCCGGCTGAGGCAAGGAAATCTATTTTTGAGCCCTTTTGTACTTTTAAGGAGGGCGGAACAGGATTGGGCCTGGCTATTGTACAAAAACTTGTGCTTGAACTCGATGGAGCGATTGAAGTTGAAAGCGAAGAGGGCAAAGGTGCTGTCTTTAGGGTAAAACTACCGGCAGTTCGTATGAAAGAGAAGTCTCTAGGCAAATAAGTTAGAAACGAATGCTCAATTTGTGAGCTTATGCTAGACGTCGAGAGGAGATGGCAATATGAGTCCAGTCAAAGTTCTGCTGGCAGATGACCACGATCTCTTTCGGAAGGGGCTATGCCGGATGCTGAAGCAGCAAAAGAGGATAGAGATTGTGGGGGAAGCCAAAGATGGTCAAGAGGTATTAAGAAAAGCACAAGAGGTGCTCCCTGATGTGGTTCTGATGGACGTCAATATGCCTAAACTGGATGGCATCAAAGCTACTTATCAAATAAAGAAGGTATGTCCTAGTGTCGAGGTGATAGTCCTCTCTATGTACGAAGATGATGAACATGTATTTAGAGCAATCAAGGCTGGAGCCAAGGGCTATTTGATGAAGAATAGTTCGATTGATGAGGTGGTTGGAGTTGTTAAAGCTGCTTCGCAAGGAGAGAGCTTGTTGAATCCGGTTTTAGCCAGAAGAGTCTTGAATGAGTTCGCGGTTACAGAAGGCGCAAATAAGAGTAAGAAAAGTCTTTATTGTAATCTTACAGCAAGAGAGTTGGAAATACTCCAATTGCTGGCAAGCGCTAAAAGTAATCGAGAAACCGCCAAAAGCCTATTTATCAGCGAGAAAACAGTGAAAAATCATGTTTCTAATATCTATCGCAAGCTTCAGGTAAACACAAGAACCGAAGCGGTGCTTAAGGCCATTAAGCTAAACTTGGTAGATTTGGTGGAATAGCATTCAAGTGATCGGATAAGCTTGATTACCCCTAGTAGCAAGATGCAACATATCGAAGATACTTAAATGTTGCTTTTGCATCTGATTGCTTCAAGTATCAGGGAGAGAGCCGATATGGCAGGAAAAGGAACAATAATAGGGCTCAATATTCCCGGTAATGTTCCCTGGGGTACCCACGTCTGCCAGTTCTACGGCACCAAACAGGATTTAATTGATATCCTTATTCCCTATTTCGGGGCAGGATTGGAGAACAATGAGTTCTGCATGTGGATTACCTCGGAACCTCTAAGTGAAAAAGAAGCAAAGGAAGCCTTGAAAGAAGCTCTTCCCAATCTTGATAAGTATCTAAAAAAAGGGCAAATAGAGATTATTCCCCACCATGAGTGGTACTTAAAAAACGGCACCTTCAACTCCAAAAAGGTTCTTGCCTCCTGGATGGGCAAACTCAACCAAGCTCTCTCTAATGGCTATGATGGCATGAGAGTAACTGGTAATACTACCTGGCTTAAGAAAAAGGACTGGAAAGACTTCGCTCAATATGAAAAAGAGGTAAAAAAAGTTATCGGCAACCACAAAATGATAGCAATTTGTTCTTATTCTCTTGATAAATGCAGCGCCTCTCAACTCATAGATGTAATCAGTAGTCATCGATATGCTCTTATCAAGGAAGGGAGTAAGTGGAAGGCTGTTGGGAGTTCTGAGCGCCCGCGAGCAGAGGAAGAAAGGGAATTGGTCCTCGATGAACTTAATGAACGCATAAAAGAGCTCAACTGTCTCTATAATCTCTCAAAGATTATAGAGCGTCCCGGAATTTCATTAGATGAGGTATTTGGGGAAGCAGTTCATCTAACTCCTTCTAGCTGGCAATACCCCGACATTACTTGTTGCAGGGTAGTCTGTGCGGGGAAAGAGCTTAGAACCAAAAACTTTAAAGTAACTAAATGGAAACAATCAGCTGATATCAACATATCTGGCAAGAAAGAGGGAATAACTGAAGTCTATTACTTAAAAGAGAAGCCAAAAAGAGATGAAGGCCCCTTTCTGAAAGAAGAGAGGGACTTAATAGATGCTCTCGCTGACAGATTAGGGGTATTTGTTAAACATAGGAGAGCAGAAGATACAATTCAAGAATCTGAAGAAAAGTATCGGAATTTGGTAGAACTTGCCCCTGATGCCATACTGACAGTTGACTTAAGGGGCAGAGTTACTGCCTGCAATCAGGCATTTATTAAAACTTCAGGTTATTCTATAGATGAAATCGTTGGCAAGCACTTCGCTAGGCTCCCTACTATGAATGCAAGAGACATTCCCAGATACATAAAGATATTTGGGGCAATTTTAAAAGGAGAAGCAATCAAACCGTTTGAGGCAAGCTGGAAATATAAAGACGGAAGTCTGCGTATAGTTGAAGTTCACATAGGCTTACTAAAGAGTGGAAACAAAACGATAGGTGTTCAAAGTATTATAAGGGATATCACTGAGCGCAAGGGAGCCGAAAAGGCTCAACGTGAGAGTGAAGAGAAGTACAAAGGGCTGGCTCGCGACATACCGGGCATGGCTTACAAGGGCAGAGCTGATTGGACAACGAGTGTAATCTTTAATAGCGAAGTGATATCGGGTTATACTCCAGATGAGTTCAATTCAGACAAGGCAAACTGGCTAGATATCATACACTCAGAAGACAAGCCACAAGTGATGGAAGAGACATCGAAGCTAGCGGAATGCCAAGCTGAAATTGTTCAAGAATATAGAATTGTGACTAAAGAAGGAGAGACTCGTTGGATTGCTGATCATAAGTCTTCACGCTTTACCAAGGATGGAGATTTTGACGGTGTCGATGGCGTGGTTTTTGACATCACCGAGCGCAAGAAAGCAAAAGAAGAACTTGAGAAAACAAACAGAGAATTGATGAGCACCAATAAGCAACTGAAACAAACCCAAGCTCAGCTCATCCAAGCAGCCAAGATGGCAGCCATGGGTGAGTTAGGAGCGGGCATTGCTCACGAGCTTAATCAGCCATTGGGAGGAATCAAGGGATTTACTGAGTTGATTTTGGAAGAATTGGACGAGAAGGGCCAATTTCGAGAAGACCTGCTTCAGATAAAAAGGCAAGCTGACCGTATGGCAAAGATTGTAAGAAATATTAGTACCTTTGCCCGCCAGGCAACCTTTGAGTACTCTCCGTTGGATATGAATACTCCTCTGGAACAAGCCTTAATGCTAATTTCCCAACAGTTTAGAGAGCATAAAATAGAGCTGGTAAAAGATCTGGATCCTAATCTACCTAAAGTGAAAGCTGATGCTAACCAACTACAACAAGTATTCTTAAATATAGCTAGTAATGCAAAGGATGCTCTTGATGCTACTGGCAGGGAGAATAAGAAACTTACAATTATTACCAAGCCCTCTTTCTCTTTTGTGGAAATCACCTTTACTGATAATGGATGTGGTATAGGCGAAGAGGACCTAAACAAGATATTTGATCCTTTTTTTACCACGAAGGCTGTTGGGAGAGGAACAGGACTGGGACTTTCTGTAACCTACGGCATCATAAAAGACCATTTTGGACTAATAGATATCTCAAGTGCCAAAAACGGAGGAACAGTTGCAAGGATACTGTTACCCACAATAGAATCAAAACCTTGTTGGGAGATTAAGAAATGTTCCAAAGATACTCGAGACAGATGCCCTGCCTTCAAAGAGAACAAAGGATATCTCTGTTGGACAATCGGTGGGACATGCTGCAAGCAAAAAGTAAAAGAGACAGGGAAAAGCTGGGAGCACACATGCAAAGAATGCGAGGTTTACCAGAAATACCGCATCCCACCGGCACCCAAACCTCCCAAGGTACGTACGTTTAAGTAATCAAGGGTGTGCCCCGTTTCGACACAGAGTTAAGAGAGGCACCTACTAAGCCTTGCATCGATTGAGTGCTTGTGTCAAAATCGGGAGTCTTTTGCTTCAGGAGACAATAAGAAGAATATCATAAGCAGGGACTCTTCGTCATCGACAACAAGGAGCCTTGGTTTCCGGTTCATATATGGAATAGTCAAGGCGCACGGTGGTTCAATAGAAGTTAATCGTAGGGAGAAGGCTCATTTTTTTGTCAGCCCGGAGCTCCACATTCTTGCTGCATCAATAGTTGTCGGCACATTTGCTATGGCTTTGATAATGTCGGTAGTGCTAAGAGGCTTAACCAGGAATTTAAATGCGCCTGCTTCCATAGCATCATCCCTTACCTCTTCAAGCGGATATCCTGTCATCATAATTATTCGAGCTTGAGGACAATATCTTTTGATTTGCGGCATGATTTCTGGGCCGCTGATACCTGGCAGTACTATGTCCAAGAATATGATGTCGAAATCGCTAGAGATTTTGATAAATCCAAGTGCTTCTTGGGCGTTACTTGCAGTCTTTACTTCGCAATTCTGTCCAAGCAATTTTTGAAAGAGCGCTAGCAATACCTCTTCATCATCGACTACTAAGATTTTTGATTTCCGAGCCATATATCTGCTCCTTCCTTTTAGTCCTAATAAAGCATCTAATATTTTAATCGTCAGAAATGGATAGCATTAATATGAGTCTCCAAGCCTACTTTTGCTGAGCCAAAGGTCCCAATGGTCAATGGTAGCCAACTGTTCTCAGGCTATCTAGCCAAGTCTATGTTCTATTAAAACAAAAGGAGTTCTTGCCTCTTTGTTGAAGATAACATGGGTTCCAGGGACATAAACTAGGGGATTTCACGATTGAGTACAAATTTGAAGTCAGCTCTGGATGGGTTGGCTTTTTCCTATTTAAGAGGCGCTTATGTAGCAGCTAAATCTCCTCTGTGAGTTATACAAAAATCGGTGGAATTGATAGAGAAATACTTCAAGCTATTGAGGATTGGAGATGACATATATGGGGAAGGCCACCGGGAAAAGAGAAACCACTATCACCGAAGGCAAGAAGGCTGAAGAAAAGCTCAAATACTTAAAGGAATTCAACTCTGCTATTCTTGCCAGCATAGAAGATCCCATCTCGGTCATTGACGTTAATGACTTCAAGATAGCAGGCTGTAATAACGCCTTTTTGGAAAAGCATGAGCTGAATCAAGAAGAAGTTATAGGCAAGATCTGCTATAAACTAATCCACCACCGATCCGGGCCCTGCTTACCACCGGATCATGTCTGTCCTCTGGCAAATACAGTAAGAACCGGAATGTCCTCTAGGGCTGAGCATGTGCATTACAAAGAGAATGGAGAAAAG
>SDBS01008138.1_pt1 | contig 10151 bp, 4 predicted proteins | sample 2277091 | NCBI WGS metagenome assembly SDBS01 (sample SAMN10404972, study PRJNA504765) | marine sediment metagenome | isolation source: marine sediment core GS10_PC15, 163 cmbsf | place: Arctic Ocean: Southern Knipovich Ridge | collected 2010 | reverse complement strand
GGAAAACTCCCGCTGGGGGATATCAATAGTAAAAAATGGTTCGGTCGAGTATGCCAATAAGGCCATGGCTGATATTTTTGAACTCCCGCTCGAGAGAATTCTGGTGTCAAAACTCGAAGATTTTAAAAAGGCCATCCATCACGAGGATATTTCCTCATTGGAGAAGCAATTACAGAGCGCGGATATAAAAAATATAGAAGACGGCGGCAGCTATTCTTTTAGAATCAGAGCCAAATCCGGGCAAATAAAATGGTTGGACCTGCTTTATAAACCGGTTTTTTATAAAGAAGAGGAGGCGGGTCTGATAACAGTTTACGATACCAGTGACCGAATGAGAATCGAGGAAGAAAAGGTTCAATTGGAGGCTCAGCTTCGCCAGGCTCTGAAACTGGAGGCGGTCGGGACCCTGGCCGGGGGCATGGCTCACGATTTTAATAACATCCTCCAGGCCGTAATCGGTAACTCTCAACTCGTTTTATTTGACACCGATCCTGAAGACTCTAATTATGAGCGCTTGAAACGCATCGAGAATTCAGCCTTCAAGGGGGCTGAATTGATTAAGAAGCTTCTCACCTTCAGCAGTAAAATTGAAAGTAAAAAGCAGCCCCTAAACCTCAATCAAGAGGTTGAAGAGGTCCAGGCTTTCCTGGCCAGAACAATTCCTAAAATGATCGACATCGATCTTCGTCTCGCCAAGGATCTCATGGAAATCGATGCCGATTCAATACAATTGGAACAGATTCTGGTGAACATTTGCCTGAACGCGAGGGACGCAATGCCGGAGGGTGGACAGTTAGTTCTTGAAACAGCTAATTTCACTATAGATGACGAGGCTGTCCGGCCTCATCCTGAGATAACCCTCGGCGATTATATACTGCTGTCAATTTCTGATACCGGCACGGGTATGGATGGGGAGACTTTGAATCACATTTTTGAACCGTTTTTTACTACAAAAGAGGCTGGAAAAGGAACAGGCCTGGGCCTGGCCATGGTTTACGGCATTGTAAAGAGCCATGATGGTTTTATTACCTGCCAGAGTGAAGTTGGGCAGGGCACTGTTTTTAGTATTTACTTCCCTACATTGGATCAGAAACAGGCGCCGGTCAGGGTTCAACCGGAAAAAGATGCTTTGCTTGAAGGTAGTGAAACCGTTCTGGTGGTGGATGATGAGGAATCATTCAGGGTGCTTATCGAAGAAGCTCTGTCTCGTTTTGGTTACCGGGTTCTCACCGTACAAGACGGCGAGGAGGCCGTCTGGCTCTATTCTCAGCTGGAAGATCAGATTGACCTGGTGATTTTAGACCTTAATATGCCTGGCATGGGCGGCGAACGGTGCCTTGATGAACTATTAAATAGAAATCCCAAGGTGAATATTATCGTCGCCAGTGGTTATGCTCTCACGGAACAGCTAAACGATATTGTTGAATCAAAAACCAAAGGCTTCATCGGGAAACCATTTGACATTTTGCGGCTCGTAGAGGCGGTCAGGAGAATTCTGGACGAAGAGAACCTGGCGGGTGAGGCCGATCTGTTACCGTAATGTTTCTCATAACTATGTTCCTTATTTATGTAAAGGTAACTAGTGTCATGTCAACTTTGAAACGCCGGGTACCCTCCCGAACTCTAAAAATCGGGGATAGGGGTAGGAAGGACCGGTTTCGATCCCGGACCCTCCCCCCTCCGAACCGTGCGTGCGGATCTCCCGTACACGGCTCTCCAGTCGGCGGTTCACCTCCGAGAGGATTGACGGTTCTCTCCAGCTTGCTTAGCCCCATCGGGCACTGTCGCTGGTTTCTTTTCCGTGGGCCTGTTCTTCACACATCCGCTTTCCTGCATCCCTTCGCTCCACATCCTTTACAGATGCTTCATCACTACTATGGATGCTCTGACTCCTGACCGGTTCTCGCCACCGGCCAGGTCTCCCCGCTTAACGCACGATGCCTTCCACCCATTCCGTCTCCAACCACCTGACGCATCCCCGCAACCGCTTTAACACGCTACCTCTCAGCTCAATAGGTCCCCCCCTGTGCCAATAGACAGGGTATAGGCTTCGTCACTGGCTAGCAGACTCGCCTATTGCGTCCGGCCGAATCGAGTTCGTTATCCTACGGACTGGTTGTTCACCTCCCGTTGCTCTCCACCCCGCCTCGTGGCGACGCAGTTACGGTTGATTGCAGGCCTGAAGCGTTTGGCCTGGAGAGGACTTGCACCTCTCTGACTTCGTGCGCTCGCGGGCGCACTAGCCAGGACAAATTTTGTCCGGGTTGCGAAGTGGAATGCCTACTGTTAGCAGTCATTTTTATGTTTCCGCGTTTGCCCTATGCAAACGCTCTAAACAAGAGGGATATCCGCGGAAGTTGATGACTAGAGCGTTTGTCAATAAAGGTTAAACGGAGATGATTGTCGTGTCAAAACTTCGAAATAATGGACCAAGTTTTGCAGAGATCTCACATTGTATTACGCCGCGATTTGGCGAATATAACCAGGTTTTATCTCGACAGGCCGTGATGATTTCAGCAAACATGTGTTTAAAAAGGTATAATAAATTGATTTAATTGAACTTTAAATTTATGGTACAACAATTGCCATATAACAATACCAAAAAGACAGCAGAAAGAATTCGGATTTAAAGGAGGTACACCATGCCTAATTTATGGATTAAAAGAAAAGACAGGAACCGGCATTTCGAGCCCCAAGCACATTGGCTGCTCTTGAAAAAGTCCCAACGGCAGATCGAATCCCAACTACGGAACTGCGTCGAGCCCATGTCGGGCTGTTTAGTAACCCCATTTTTCAAGTAGGCTGCGAAATCGTGTCAACCAAGATGGCCGCGGACTGCGAAGCCTGGTCCGGGAAGATTGAAAACATACACGGCCCGTCTGCCCTGACCACGCGGGAAAGCGCTATTTGATGGATTCCAACGGCCAGGCGCCCGAACCTACCGCGCCGCTTCATCGTCCGCTTTTACTATGGGCTCTCCCCTTCGCCTTCCTGAGTTTCGGTCTGCCGATTTTCAGCAAGCAACTGGGAGCCACCGCGCTGGAGATCGGTGGGCTGTTCTCGGTTTTCACGGCCATGACCATCGTCTTCCGCCCGGTGATCGGTTGGGCCGTGGACCGTTTCGGCCGCAAATATTTTTTTGTAATCGCCCTTCTGATTTATTCATTGGCCATGGGCGCGTTCTCTCAGGCCGGTGACATGGCCGGCCTTTATCTGGCCCGGATTCTACAAGGTATCGGCGCGTCCTTTTTATGGATTACCGTCAACACCATGGTGGTTGACGTAACTATGCCCCGGGACCGGGGCCGGGCCTTCGGACGTATAGACGAGGTTACGGCGCGAGGCGGATTGATTGGAATTTTCGCCGGATTTTTTATTATTTCATCCATGCCGGACGCTTTCGCCTGGCAGATTACTTTTATGGGATACGCGGCCATGGCCTTCCTTGGGGCCGGATTGGCCTGGAAAAATGTACCCGAAACGAAACCGGTAACTCAGGCGGGCACGCCCCAAAGATTCAATGTATCCTGGCCTCTGGCGGCCCTGTTGATTGTCGTTTTCATAATGAGCGCGTCCGAGGCCATGCTTGGGCCTATTTATCTGATCTTCCTTCAGGATAAATTCACCACCCACATATCCAAGCTGGCCTGGGCTTTTTTACCAGCCGGTCTGGTCACCGCCTTCCTGGCCTCGAAACTGGGCGCGCTAAGCGACCGGTTCGACCGCGCCAAGATGATGGCCCTTGGTCTGGCCGGGTCAGGCACAATATCACTGGCCCTCCCCGGAGCGCCCTCTATCCCTTTTCTGGCCATGCTTTATACTTTTTCAGCCGCGCTCTGGGCAATTTCCGGCCCGGCTGTAACAGCCATATTCGCCGATCTGACCGGCATCGAAAGGAGGGGAAGAAGCTATGCACTGTTCGCTCTGGTCGGAAATATAGGTTTTGTGCTGGGACCTTTAATCGGCGGAATCCTTTATGACAACGCGGCGCATTCAGTTCCCTTTTTTGTAAACGGAGGCGTGCTGGTCATCTGCTCTGTATGGGTGAGAATTTTTTTGAGGAAATTACCCCGGAACACGGAAAGGCTGGAAAGGAACATTTCCCATGATTGACCCGAAAAGACTCATGAACCGCAACTTTTTTCTGCTCTGGCAGGGACAAATGGTCAGCCAGGTCGGGTCGGCTGTATTCAGCATCGCCATGATGTTCTGGATCAAACACGCCACCGGATCGGCCACATTGATGGGGCTGATCGCCATGGTTTCGGCCTTGCCCATGGTAATCTTCGGCCCCATCGGCGGCACATTCGCCGACCGGCACTCCCGCCGCCTGATCATCATTTACGGTGATATACTCCGAGGCCTGATCAACCTTTCCATCGCCTTTCTATTGTTCCTGGCCCCCGGCGCGATCGAAGCGACATTCATCTGGCTCTTCGCGGGTTCTATTATCGGTGGAATTATTATGTCTTTTTTCAATCCAGCTATTTCCGCTTCCATTCCTGACCTGGTACCAAAAGATAAAATAGCCGCGGCCAACTCTCTGAACCAGTTTGCCGTTCAGTTGACCTCATTTTTGGGAATGGGAATCGGCGGCGTGCTCTACCGTGTTCTGGGTATGCCCTTTTTAGCGCTTGTAAACGGGGTAACCTTCCTTTTTTCAGCCATAAGTGAAACATTCATCACTATTCCCCAGGATATTCCAGAAAAAAACGGCAACTTGAAAGAGGCTTTATCTAGCTTTAAAATGGATCTGGTCGAAGGTATGTCTTATATATGGCAAAGAAAGGGTTTGAGGACGCTCATTTTTGGCTTCAGCGTTATGAATTTCTTTTCCGTCCCGATTATTGTCCTGTTTCCTTTTTACGTCGAGGATTTTTTACTGGCCACGCCTGATTGGATGGGATATCTGGCCGCCGCTTACGGGTTCGGAGCCATGGGTGGATACATATTTGCCGGCGCCGTCAATCTTTCCGGCAGCACCAGAAAGAACTTGCTGATTTTCTGCCTACTGTTCCAAACCCTTTTGATGATAGGGTTTGGATTGGTCCTTGTTCCCTGGCTCGCACTTTTCATCATTCTGATCATGTGAGTGGCTAACGGTTTCCTGAATGTAAGCGTCATTGCTATCCTTCAGCAATCCACGCCCAGCGCCATCAGGGGACGGGTATTCGGGCTTGTGGGCGCTATTACCGGAGGCCTTGCGCCGATCGCCATGGGTCTTTCCGGGGTGTTGGCCGACCTGACCGGGCAGAATATCCCCTTAATCTATGTCCTCAGTGGAATTATTACCTTTATAATTACCCTGGCCATATCTTTCAGCGCGGATTACCGCCGTTTTCTGGCCTTCGAGCCGTCCGGCCCGGTTCCAGGGAGCCATGAAGGATTAGTTCCGGCCTCTTCAGAGTAAATATTCCCGCCTTGAAAAGCGGGGCATATTCAGCGGAACCTCCGCCATAAATGGCTGGAGTGTTTGTTCTCACAAACGCGTGGACGTGTATTGTTTGCGTAGAGGGTTTCCCATGCGTAGCAATTGATAAAACGCTATTCTATGAACTGAACCGATATATTGGAGATAGTGCGGGTTTTAGAGTTGCGAATAAACCTGCGTTGGATTGTAGAGATCTGGAGCTTTGACCGAATAAGGCCTGCAGACTTATTAAAAGTATTTGGGGTGGATGATATTTTCAGGTTGTTACCGGTGATCGCTGGTTTGAAAAATTAGGCTCGGGAAAAAGATCTCAGTAAAATGACATGCTCCATGGCCTAAGAAAAATAGCCGTCAATCTAAAACAAGGCTAAAAAAAACGAATTATTCTGAGAGCGATTTTTCGACTTGACTCATGTGAAGATATCGTTTTTAAATGCTCAACTAGTTGATATTTATAGATATTCCATCTGCTGGCAAGTTATCTACAATAGCGTAAAATCAGTAATTAATACTTATTCAATCCCTCCAGGTCCCGATATTTCAGGTTTTGCTCATGCTTTTGTAGCTGAAAATGCTGATGCAGAGACAATCGAAAATATTTTGAAGCGGCTTGATGTTTTGGCGTTTGTCTCAATGTTCGCGGATCTATTGACCGATACAGTGGTTGTGTTATTATTATCCTTAACTGGACAAACGCTCTAGAGAGCAAACTAATGTAAAGTAGGGAGGGAAGTACTATGAATCTCTGGCTGAATATTAACCGGAAAGCATGTCAATTTCTCTTTTTCTTGTTTGCCTTATCTCTATTCATCTATGGATGTGGAGGCGGAGGGGGCGATGGTGGTGGTGGCACGGGGGGTGATGGAAATTCTGTGACTAGCCAGGGAATTTTCGTAGATGGTCCTGTTGAAGGACTTGAGTATAAAACCGCCACATTGTCAGGAGTTACTGATGTTAATGGCACTTTTAATTACCGGAAAGAGAGGCTGGAGGTTGGTCCGGAAACAATTATGATAGGAGAAATGATCACGTTTTCGGTGGGGGACATCGTTCTCGGTCACGGTATCGCTAAAGAAAAAGTGACACCCGTTGACTTGGTTGATGTGGCGGTCGAGGAACTAGACCCAGAACAAAATCCTAGGGTTACTAATATTTCCAGGTTCTTGATGTCACTGGATATTGACGGTGATCCGGATAATGGTATCAGTATTTCACGGGAGATTCGTGATGCGTGCCGCACCCGTTCAATCGACTTCAATCTGAGTGTAGCGGATTTTGAAACTGACCCTGAGGTAGTAAGTCTGTTTGTCACTCTAAATGGACTCGGTGTTTTTTCTGATATCGGTGAGCGGAAATTATATCCTGTATTACAATCACGTAACCATTTAAAGGAAAGCTTAACAGAAATAAGAAGTATATATTTAAAGAATTGGGAATGGATCGACTCGAACAACGACGGGACAAATGATGAGGTTATAAAATATACCTACGATGCCAATGGGATCCTGATTAAAGAAAGACATGATATTACCAATGATGGGATCGTAGAATATAGCGTAAACTACACTTACGACGCCAACAGGAACCCGATAAAAAAAGAACATATTTATTTGGACGACGAGATGGTTGATTATATCTATAACTACGAGTACGACGCCAATGGGAATGTCATTAGAGAAGAGCTTGATGAAAACGATGACGGTGTGATTGAGGCTGTTCAAAACTTCACCTTCACGCACGATGCTGATGGGAAGGTGATCAAAGAAGAAATTGCCTACAACGACATCGGGATGATTGACTTTGTCAAAAACTTCGCTTACGACCACAATTGGTACCTTATTAGGGAAGAAGTGGAAAACAGCTACGGATGGATTGAGCATATCAAAAACTTCATTTACGACCATAATTGGTACTTGATTAGGGAAGAAACAGACTACAGCAACGACGGGGTGATTGACGGTGTCAAAAACTTCACCTACAATGCTAATGGGAACCTGATTAAAGAAACACACGACTTGGACGCTGACGGAAAGATTGATTATGTGGCTACCTACTCCGACCATTTGTTTCCATGGGTTAAAGAAGAACGCGATTTTGAAGCCGATGGGAAGATTGATTACGTAGCAGAATACGAGTACACAGATGACTATGGACGTGAGGATGAGACTAAATGCTCGCGTCCTGATATGATTGGTCCTGAAGGAGGAGTAATGGAAGTTACTGCTGCAGTCGAAAGCGCAATTAATGGGGTCAAAGTTGAGATTCCAGAAGGAGCCCTTTTATCTTGCAGAACGTTATATATTAGTGACCAATTAGTCTACCCTATCCCCCGTCTACCCGTTGGATTTAAACCGTTTTCTAGGGATAGATTCGTTTTTAATATCGAGACAAGTGGATCGCCGCCTGTCTCGATGCCGGTGCAAATGTCGATCCCCATAGGAGAAATTTATGTAGCTTCTGGGGAAATACTTAGCGCCTTTTATTATGATAATGCTAAAGGAAAATGGCAGATCGCCTTACCGGAAGAGATTAGTAATGACAAAATGGTTATCAATACCACTTATCAAGAAAAATGGTCATGGGGTACTGTTGCGCTGGCCGAGGTGGATGATATTGAAACGCTAGAGTATTTGCTGGAAGAAGAGCTTGGAAGACAGAATTGGAGTGAAGTCCGTGAGGCAATTACTGAATTTATTAACATGGTTAGGGGTGAAGATTTTGACCTAAATTGTACAGATTTGGATGTTCTTAATAATCATTTTATTCAACTGAGAGATGAAGCGATACCTCTGCTGGAGAGATTTCAACAAGATCTTGGCGATAAGTGCGGCAGCTGCAATGTTTTGTCTGATAATTTCCTCACTGAATTAGGGGAATACATCGAGCTGAGAATGAAAATATTCATAGCAGAAATTTTTGAAGGTGTGGAATTGTCCAATACGTTAGCCGATTTGTTATACAAGATGTGCATGAGTGCGACAATTAGTGAGCTGTGGGAACAAATTGAATCAGCTCCTTGCAATTACCAATGCTTGATGGATAACAGTCTGGGCATGTGGATACCTCAATTCAATCGTTATGCAGCTGATATTGGTATTATATTTGTAACTTTAGCAAATGACACTTTGAATTGCCAATGAACAAAAGAGGCAGAAAACAGTTAAAAAGGTTTTGAAATCGACGTCCGTATCTGACTCAATTCCACCTTCGTGAGGAGGTTAGGGAGGGGGTGCGTAGGGCGACCCATTCCCGAAGGGCTAGTCATTGGCCCGTAAGAGCTCTGGGGACAGGATACTTAATCCTTGGAGTTGCCAACGGCTTCCTCAACATAGGCTCATGACTATCCTTCAGCAATCCACGCCCAGTGCCATCAGGGGACGGGTATTCGGGCTTGTGGGCGCTATTACCGGAGGTCTTGCGCCGATCGCCATGGGCCTTTCCGGGGTGTTGGCCGACCTGACCGGGCAGAATATCCCCTTAATCTATGTCCTCAGTGGAGTTATTACCCTTATAATAACCCTGGCCATATCTTTCAGCGCGGATTACCGCCGTTTTCTGGCCTTCGAGCCGTCCGGCCCGGTTCCAGGGAGCCATGAAGGATTAGTTCCGGCCTCTTCAGAGTAAATATCCCCGCCTTGAAAAGCAGTGTATATTCACCTGCGGGACTGGTGTGTGTTAATCCGGCAATTTGCTTTAAAAACCTTAATTTTGTTCTACAATTTTGCTCTACTTTAAGGAACAGGACCGAGCCCTTATTTTCGCTTCACTAACGTACAAACAAAAGGCCGGTTATGAAAATAACGCCGAAGCGCAAATGGCTCAATTGTGGCCGGGGTTGTGACACGCAACACGATGTGGTAGTAATATAGCATTGTTCCTATTGATTCCATTTCTACATCACAAGGTGAGTAAATCTTAGAAATCAAGGCGTTTTGCGAGAGACTCGCCCACGTATCTTCGAATTTTTTTTGAGGAGGAAGAACAATGGCCATATCGGTAATAGCTGACATTTTAAGAGAACATGGACGAGAACACGGTGAAAAAATCGCGCTCCATTATGAGGGCCGGGACTGGACCTATCTGGAGTGTGACCGTGATTCGAACCAGGTGGCCCAGGCGCTTATCGGCGCCGGCGTGGGCTCTGGCGGCCGTCTGGCCTACATCGACAAGAACACTCCTGAATATTTCTCGATCCTGTTTGGCGGGGCCAAGATTAACGCCGTACTCGTGGCCGTTAATTGGCGGCTGGCTCCGCGGGAGATGGAGTTTATACTAAACGACTCGGAATCAAAGGTTCTGATCATCGGAGAAGAATTTCTGGGACACCTGGCCGAGATCAAGACTGATTTAAAGTATTTGGAAAAAGTTGTGGTCCTGGGCTCGTCGGACGAGTATGAGGCCTTCGAGGATTGGGTAGCCGCCCATCCGGCTGAAGATCCGATGGTTCCTACTACCGGTTCTGACGTTTGCGTCCAGCTGTATACTTCGGGCACCACCGGCCAGCCGAAAGGCGTGGAACTGACAAATGATAATGTGTTCAGCGTCCTGCCCATCGCCTCGGAGGAATGGACCTTTGACGAGAACACGGTTAATCTTGTCTGTATGCCCGTATTTCATATAGCCGGAAGTACCGTGGGTGTGCTTGGATTATATAACGGCGTGAAAAATATATTAATCCGCGACGTGGACCCGGTCGAGATACTGCGCCTTATTCCGGAGC
>SDBS01008137.1_pt1 | contig 10152 bp, 6 predicted proteins | sample 2277091 | NCBI WGS metagenome assembly SDBS01 (sample SAMN10404972, study PRJNA504765) | marine sediment metagenome | isolation source: marine sediment core GS10_PC15, 163 cmbsf | place: Arctic Ocean: Southern Knipovich Ridge | collected 2010 | reverse complement strand
ACTCCGACGCTGTCGTCGTCTGGTCCTGCTTTCGGAACGTGGAGTATGGCCAGAAGCCACTATCCGAAGCCTACATTTCAGTCGACCTCGAGATAGCGCAGAAAGTCGAAGGCGAGATCCGGGTGGGATACCTCGATGACAGACACGAACTCCTCCCAGAGGAGCAGCGTCTTCTGAACGAGGTCGGCAGGATGCTGAGCATTGCTCTGGAGCGCAAGGAGCTCAAGGAGAAGGTGATCCTCAGTGAAGAGGAGGAGGCTGAATACAACCAGAGGCTCGAGCATCTGGAGGAGGAGATAGCCAGCCGCACGGCCGAGGTAGATGCGCAGCGGGCAAAGCTCAGCGTGGTCAACTCCTATCTTGACAGGGTCAACAGAGGATGGGAAGAAGCCAGCTCCAGGCTGGAGACCACCTTCCAGGCGATCCCGGACGATGTTATCCTGATCGACAAGAACCGGAAGATAGTGATGACGAACCGGGAGGACCTCGAGCCCGGCATCGAGTGCTACAGGGGGTATTTCGACCGCGACAAGCCGTGTGAAGACTGCAGGCTGAGCAAGATAATAAAGGACAAGACGCCGATCACCCTGACTATGAAACACGATGACAGGTACCTCCAGGTCCATGCGCTGCCGGTGTACAACAAGGACCAGGAGGTGGACGGTATCCTGGAGTTCTACAGGGATGTTACCCTGGAGAAGACCTACGAGCAGCAGCTCCAGCAGGCGGACAAGCTCGCATCACTCGGACAGCTTGTGAGCGGCATCGGCCACGAGATCAACAATCCCAACCAGTTCATCCGTGGAAACATCAAGATACTCAGGCAGGCACTGGAGGACTTGCTGCCAATCGTGGACGAGTACCAGGAATCGCACCCCGACCTGAAGATAGCAAGGCTGAAATACAATTTCTTCAGGCAGCACATCATGACACTGGTCGATGACATGGCTCACGGGTCGGAGAGGATCAAGGGGATTGTGGAGGGACTCCGGGGTTTTGCAAGAAAGGACGAGGGTCTTCTTGTTGACAGAGTGGACGTCAATACTCTCATCGAGGCCAGCACCAGGCTCGTGCACAATGAGGTCCATAAGAGGGCCGACATGGAGCTGGAGCTTTCGGAGGACATCCCGACATTCACCGGGAACTCCCAGAAGATAGAGCAGGTGATGATCAACCTCCTGGTCAATGCTGGTCAGGCTATGTCCGACGACGAGAAAGGCCTGATCACGGTCCGTACGAAATACGAAACTCCCGGCGTAATAGTCATCGACATCAGCGACAACGGCAAGGGCATGAACGAGAAGACCGCCAAGCAGATATTCGATCCATTCTTTACCACAAAGAGAGCTCGCGGAGGTACCGGTCTGGGCCTTGCAATAGCCTATCGGATCATCGAAGAGCATGGGGGCACCATCTCCGTTGTCAGCAAGCAGGGTGAGGGAACCACATTCACGATAAGGATTCCCGCCACCGGTCATGACGAGGAAGGCGGCTGATGAAGAGGATACTGATAGTCGACGACGACATTGCAGTGACCAACTACTTCATGGTCTTCCTCATGCAGACCGGGCTCTTCGACACCACAGTGGTCAACGACTCGCGGGAGGTTACAGGGATGCTTACGAAGGGCACCTTCGACATCATCCTGCTGGACATGGACATGCCCAATGTGACCGGGATGGACATCCTCCATGACATGCGGGGCAGGGGCGACACTACACCCGTAGTGATCCTCACTGGAGTCAGTGACGTGGACCTGGCCGTCAGGGCAATGAAGCAGGGAGCATTCGATTACCTGATCAAACCTGTGGATGACGATTACCTGCTGGAGGTCCTGAACAACGCTCTGGAACACGGAGCTCTGGTCCACACCATCGATCAGCTCTCCACCCAGCTGAAGATGGAGGATCTGGCCCATGAAGCGGCCTTCGAGCAGTTCCCGACCAGAGATCCAGGCATGATACATCTCTTCCATCAGGCGGAGAGGATGGCATCCAGCGATCTCAGCATATTCATCTGGGGAGAAAGCGGAACGGGAAAGGAAGCCCTTGCAAGAGCGATTCACAGGGCCAGCTCCAGAGCTGAAGAACCGTTCCTGGCAATCGAGGCTGACAGCGAGGACAGCGCAAACTTCCCACCCTTCTTCTTCGGACAGGCCAGGGACTACAGCGGGGCCCGGGAGGAGTCTCCCGGCATACTCGAGGAGGCCGGGAGCGGCACCATCTTCCTCGACAACATCGAAAGCCTGTCTCTACCGGTTCAGGTAAGGCTGAAACGTGTGATACAGACCGGCGAGTACTATCGAGAGAGCTCCGCACAGATAAGGAATACAAGTGTCCGGTTCATAGTCGCATCTACCTGTGATCTGACGCTTCCAGAATACAAGCGAAGCTTCTCCAGAGACCTGCTCTTCCACCTGATGGTCAACTCAATCCGTATTCCACCTCTGCGTGAGAGAACGGATGATATCACAGTGCTTGCAGAGCATTTCCTTTCAGAGGAAGTGAAAAGGACCGAGAGGCACATCACCGGTTTTTCGGAGGAATTCCTGAATCTCCTCAAGGGGTACAGCTTTCCCGACAACGTGCAGGAGCTCAGGACGATAATCGCCGGTGCCGTCGCGAACGAGGAATCGGATTGCCTGACCGTGGAATCGTTCTCACCGTACATGATTGAGAGACTCGGTGCCCTCGAGCCAAGCTTTGAACCGCGGAAACTCTCGGATGTAGTGAGTGAACAGGCGCTCAGAACTATCGAGTACTACCGGGGAGACAGGGACAGAGCCGCGAGCGAGCTCGGTATTTCCATCGAGGAGCTGGACCGGCTCTCAGAGGACCTTTGAGCGATGCAGCAGCATGTTGGTGAGAAACGCTGGCCGACGCGAGTTTTCTCGGCCTGGTTCAGCTCCCGATCCTGACGAGTCCAAGAAAGAGCCGTTCGTACCTGACGTTTATCCAGCAGCTTTCAGGTGTGAACTCTATCCTGCTGATCCGGTCTACGGTTTCCCGCGGCAGCGGGAAGAGGAGCCAGCTTCCAGGACCTGTGAAGAGCGTTCCTTCCCATGTATTCCAGAGGGCTTCGATCTCGCTCGGCTTTAACATCCCCCCTGCCCAGCCTCTCAGAATGGACATGATCGAATCAGGTTCAGCAGGATAGAATCCGGTTACAGCAGGTATTGAGACCTCACCCTCCAGCCTGACGGGCATGTATCCCGGTAGTGAACCCGTGAGCAGAATGATCCCCTCACCGGTGTAGCCGCTCTCGAACACGATGGTGCTTTCCTCGGTATGGAAGAGGTCGTTCCAGTCTCCGGGCAGTCCGCACTCGTAGTAGATGAACCGGTCAATGAACCCGTCACTTTCCCTGTACAGATACTCCGCCGGGACCTCTCTCCAGAAGCCGGCAGCCCATTCGTACGGCAGTCCCGTGTACCATTCCCTCAGCTCCTCTTCCATGGGCTCCGCGCCGCCGATAGCAATGTTCCAGACAGCGCGGACGTTCCTCTCCGGCAGTTCCCTGCTGAGAATGCGGAGAGGGTCAAGTCCATGCGTCTCGTCGGGCAAGGGGTAGAGTTCGGTGAGCCATCCTTCCGGGGTTGTCACGGTGAAGGTGCCAGAGCAATTTGCTCCGTGGAACCAGACCACTGGCGCTTCCACACAGTAATTTCCGTAAATGTCCCCGTCCGGAGGGTAGTAATCGTCTTCCCACGGGGCACCGACGGCGTCGGGTCCGCTGTCGTCGAACCTGACGACACCCCATTCATGAACGTAAACAGTCTGGTAGCTCTCGGGTGCAACCACCGTATCGACAAGTACGGCGAAGAAGAGCGGAATCATCGGTTCTCCTTCCTTCAGATGCTGACCGGGACTGCAACGAGCAGGTACCGGGAGTAGTCGACGGGGTGTCCCTCCTCTGTCTCCAGGAGGAGTGTGCTGACGTTGTCGGTGAGGTCGGCGGGGAGGAGATAGACCGCGATGGCATCAGCCCTGGAACCCTCCAGCGTCCGGATGGCCTCAAAGGTGAACCAGTCCATCCATGTGTTCCAGAGAGCATCCACCTCCTGGACGTCGATGAGATCCCTGGACCATTCGTAGAATACGTCAAGTATCTCACTGCCTTCCGGGCCGATCCCGATCTCCCAGGTCAGGGGTATCACCGTCCTGGCTTCGAACCTGGCAAGCGTGCAGGTTGTGGCCATCAGCTTTCCGTCATCCATGCCGAGCAGGAGTATCTCGAGATCGAAGGGACCTCCCCGTTCGATATCAGGTTCCGAGCCGGGATAGAGAGGCATGAAGGTGACGTCGTCCATCGTCGTCTCGTAGTAGAGGAACTTCTCCACCAGCCCGCCTGAACCATTGAAAGTGAGGACTTCGGGTTCGCGCCAGAATTCGAGTGCCCATTCGAAATCGGAAGGAACCTGAATCCCGCTGAATTCGGTGATATCTCTGACGGGGAGGTAGTCCAGCGTGAACTCGCCGGTCCATACATGGCTTTCCGTGGACCATACTCCATCGACAGGATAGAGTTCGATGATCCAGCCGTTCTCGACAGCGACCTCGAACCTCCCGCTGAATTCGGGTCCATGGAAGTAGACCACCGGCGCCCTGGTGACGACCTCTTCGAAGTAGTCACAGGGAGCACCCTGAGCGAATGCGGTTCCCCGCTCCCAGGTAATCACTCCCCATTCATGGACCCCGATATGCGGCATCTCCATGTCGGTCTGTGCCGAGGGAACCGAGATGATGACGCCCAGCAGCAGCGGAATGTACTTCATTGCACTACACCCCCCTTTCCTCCGGTATTTACATCACCATGTACAGGTCTATTCCCCGGGAAGCATAAATTCTGCAATAACAGGTGTGTGATCGGAGGGTTTGTCCCACCCGCGCGGTTCGATGTCTATCTCGCATCCCCCTGCAAGTCCGGTCGCCGCAGCGTTCGCTAGCATCAGATCCAGCCTCATTCCCCTGTTACGGCGGAGTCCCGCAGCCCTGTAGTCCCACCAGCTGAAAGCCTTGCCGGTGGGATTGAACTTCCTGTAGAGGTCTGTCATCCCCGCTTTCATCGTCTTCCTGATCCTCGATCGCTCATCGGGATGGAAGCAGAGGGTCCCTTCCAGTTCTTCCGGATCCCAGACGTCATCATTTTCCGGGGCAACGTTGAAGTCGCCTGCCATCAGGTAGGGCATCCCGCTTCCTTCGGATTCCGCCATTTCGCTGAGAAGATCGAGGAAGGCGAGTTTCTGGCCGAACCTATCGTGGCCGATCTCGCCTCCGTTGGGGACGTAGACACTTGTGATCCTGAGTCCTGCGATCGTTGCCGTGACCATCCTCTTCTGCTCCGGCAGGAAACCGGAGGGGAGCCCTGAAGAGACGTTCACGGGTTCGATGGTGGAGGCGATGGCAACTCCGTTCCAGGTCTTCTGTCCGTTCAGAACCAGGTGGTATCCAAGTACTTCAAAGGGTTCACAGGGAAACAGGTCGTTCTGGACCTTCGTCTCCTGCATGCAGAGAACAGTCGGCTTTTTCTCTTCGAGCCACCTTGTGACCACGTCGATTCTCGCTCTTATCGAGTTGACGTTCCAGGTTGCAACCGTGACCTGCATGATCTCCCCTTGGCGATGTTTGCTTTACATACAAAAGCCAGGAGGCCTGAGGTAATCTGCTACCGGTTCTCCCGTATAGCCGTCTTCGCCTGCCTGTAGAGCAGTTTCCTCTGCTGGGTGAGGACCATCTTTACGTCTGCGGCGACGAGGCCCATCGATTCGCCGAATGAAGTCAACAGAGCCTGCTCCTCCCTCGTCACCTTGCCGTCGGCAAGGATCATCCGCGCCATTGCGGCCAGGACCTCACGTGCCTCGGACGTGTTCTCCGGCGTTGGAAGGCTGTCCTGCCCCGACGCAACAGAGGCGATTATCTGATGGAGTTGATTGTCCGGGATGTTCCGTGAATGCGCAAAGGAAACGAGAGCCTCCATCTCCTTGTCGTCCACCTCCCCGTCGGCGTACATCGCAGACACCATCGCGGAAAGAACGATGTCCGGGGGAACCAGAGCAGCGCGCTCGATTCCGGAGACGGCTTCTGAAGTTATCCTGGAAGCTTCGAATCTCTGGATACTCTCCAGTGACCAGTCCTGGCTGCCGTCGTTCAGTGGTCTCCCGCAGTAGTCGCAGGCTCCGGTATCGCCGCCCTCGTAGGGGGCCGCACAGGCAGGGCAGTGAGAAGACATGAAGCTCATCCGGGCATCGGTCGTCACGCCGTGGTTCCTTGCCATGAGGTAGATCTGCGGACGGATCGTCTTGTCTCCCTCTCCCCGGATCCTGCCGGCACGGTTCCGCTGAGCGTTCCTCGCTGACCACTTGACAAGGACCTCGATCCTGTCCCTGCCTCCCTCCTCGCCTGGGATGATCCTCTGGATCTCCACAGCTCCGAGTGCAGCCTCTCTGAAGAAAAGCCCCCAGTCCTCCTGCCGAACATTGGCCATCTGCTTCTCGAACGACTCGAGGTACTCGGGGAAGAGTACCTTCCTCGCCGCATCGGGAGCACCGTCGAACCAGGCTCTGATCAACCTCCAGAATACGACGGAAGCCTTGTCCTCGACATGCTGGACGTTGAAGGCAGGATCCAACTGCAGCATGACGGAGTATCCCGGTATCATCTCGGGAGTCGAGAGGGTGCCCCATTCAATCGATTGCGTTATCTCGGTCAGTACCCAGTCGTACTGACCACTCGTGACGATCGAATCGCAGTTCTCGCAGCGACCGGTGTCGCTCAGCTCCATGTGTGCACCGCAATTAGGACAGAAACCCTCGATAAGCCCTTTGTCGGTAACGGTCTTCACGCCTGGCTTACGGAGGAAGCTCCAGTACTCCGTGAAGGGGGCAGTAGTGTTCGTCCTGATCTTCCTGCCCGTCTCGAGGCTCACGTCAGTGTCGCGGGCCTGTGCCCTGATCTCGATGTGAATCGTGTCGAAGTTCCGGTCACTGGTCACGCTGACAATCCTGGATTCCAGGATCCTGACGTCTTCCATCTGGTTCCTGAAACCTTCGGATTTCTGCATGTCGATCTGAATGCTGAACCGCTCGTTTACGCCGTCAGATGTAAAATGCCTGACTCTGTCTAGGTCCTGGTTCGACCAGGCGTCCTGGATGGCGATGAACGCCCTGTTCGACCTCTGGAGGAAGCCCTCCTCGGTGAATCCGGGGTCGCGCTGTATGAGCGCCATCAGCATCTCGTCACGTGCGGCTATCTGCTGCTGCCTGTTCAGCCTGGTAGCCTTCGTGATCGTTTTCGTCTCGTGTCTGCCCTTTGCCTTGCGCCCCCAGATGAAGAAGATGATCAGGGCTACGATGAGCAGGGGAACGCCTATCGCCGGTTGTTCGATCGCGAGCATGACGAGCCAGTAGAAGATGATCCCCAGGCCTTCGCCACCGCCGCTTCCACTTCGTCTGGAGCTGCCGTAGCTCTGGCCTCCACCTGCTCTGGCCCATACCATGGAGGCCGTGCCGACCAGGAGAACGAGAACGATAAATAGGACGAGTATTCCGGAGACCCTGTTGCTGTTCACTTCAATCCTCTACGAGACATCTTGCCCGGAGGTGGTTATCTGGCCGTTTGCCGGATCAGGATCTAGTGTATCCCAGCGGGAGTCTTCTGTCCAGTGCGGACACGTTCGATCCTTGGAATTCCTCCTGATATGGAGTAACTTCCATGCAACCGGGAGGGGTGCGGATGCCCGTTAGAAGGTTTCATTCCAGGTTAATACTGCTGGTGATTGCCGCGGTACTGATATGGATATTCCTGCTGCACAGTCATTCCCTTGTGAGAAGGCTGCACGAGACGAGCCGCCGTGCCAACGAGACAATCGCCTGGTTCTGGGCCGGGACCCAGGTTCCACTGAGCATACTTGCGGGTAATGCCAACATGGGTGTCTGCTCCGAGTGCGGCCATACCGAACGGATCGTCTCAGAGCGCCGGGATTCCATGTTCATGTACTGCCCCACATGCGAGCATTCAACACGCTGGCACACAGTGAGCCGCTGGACCCCGGAGGAGAATGACATGGTCCTGCAGGCGACCAGAGAGCTCTTCCGTACGCTGGTCGAGAGAATCGATTACCCGACCGTCTTCAGCGACGAAGAGAGGTTTCCGCAGGTAGTCAACGGTGAGGTGGTGCCGGACGACGTCGATCCGCACGTTCTCAGAATGTATATACAGCTCCAGGATGACCTCGATGCCGAGAACGTTCCCATCCCGATCGTCGATCATGCCGATACGATCGGATACCTCCATTACGGATCGAGCGGTATCTATAGCGAGCTCTCGCTGGTGCCCTACCTGGAGCTTGGCATCCTCGTGATTCTGGCGCTTATCTTCTTCCTGGGTATCCGAAGCGAGCTGCGGCGCGAGAAGGAGACTTCCTGGGTCGGCTTTGCGAAAGAGACCGCACACCAGATCAGTACACCGCTATCCTCCCTCATGGGATGGATAGAGCTCCTGCGTGACGGTCGTACATCCTCCGACGACCCCGAACTCAATGAGGCGCTCGACTCGATTGAACTCGACGTGAACAGGCTTAACCAGATCGCCAGACGGTACGGGCAGATGGGGAAGAAACCTGCGCTCACTTCCATGTCGGTGAACTCGGTGATTGAGGAAACGATTGCCTATTTCAGGAGCCGTTCCGGTATTCTGCACAAAGGGATCGAAATCGAGACTCATCTGGAAGCAGAAGGGTTCATCATGGGCAACGAGGTGCTGCTGGGATGGGTTTTCGAGAACATGCTCAAGAACTCCCTTGCTTCTCTCTCGGATACCGAGGGTGGGCTGATCAAGATATCAACATCTGATCTCGAGGAAGGGCCCGGGGGGACCATCCAGATAATCGTGGCCGACAACGGATGTGGCATACCCTTCAGGGATCAGAACCGCGTATTCCAGCCCGGGTTTACGACAAGGAGAGGAGGCTGGGGTCTGGGACTCACCCTTTCCCGGCGGATTGTCGAGGAGTACCATAGTGGCAGGATCAGGCTTGCTGCCAGCGTGACAGGCAGGGGGACCACGTTCACAATGCAGTTTCCACGAAAGGGAGCGAACAGTTGACGACTGTCCTATGGGTAGATGACGAAATAGACCACCTCCAGAGCCATATCCGCTATCTCGAGAAGAGAGGTCTACGGATTCTCACTGCAAGGAGCGGACAGGCTGCTCTGAAAATCCTGAGCAGCTATCCGGTTGATCTGATACTCATGGATCAGATGATGATCGGACTGGATGGTCTCGAGACTGTTGCCAGGATCCGTGAGAGCCATCATGAGCTGCCTGTGGTGATGGTCACCCAGAGCGAAGAGGAAGAGCTGATGGACCGTGCTCTGGGCGGCGAAGTAGTAGACTACCTGACGAAACCAGTGAATCCCAGCCAGGTATTCCTTGTCATCAAGCGGCTGCTGATGTCGGACAAGCTCCGCTCGAGACAGGCTGCCAAGGCATTTGTCGAGGAGGCAGCCAGGATAACCGAGATCACAAGCCGCGATATGGAATGGAATGACTGGGTAGCGATATACAGATCGCGTGTCGAGCAGGATGTCGCGATGAAAGGGATGGTAGACGGTGAGCTCCGGAAAATCCACGGAGAGAGATTTGACGAGTTCTCACAGGAGTATTCCAGATTCGTGGAGAAACGCTATCCTGAATGGATCAAAGACCCCGACGGGCCGCTCATGCCCCACAGATACCTCGAGAGGGTTGTAGTTCCCGAGCTTCAGAAGTCGGCTGAGCTGGTCATGATCGTCATCGACTGCATGAGGTACGACCAGTGGCTATCGATTTCTCCCTCCATAGAGAAATGGTTCCACTCCGAGACCAGCTTCATGTGTTCCCTCCTTCCCTCTGCCACGCCTTACAGTCGGAATGCGATCTTCGCGGGTCTTCTTCCGAGGGACATATGGAGGTTCTACAGGAACGACTGGATCGAGGAGTACGGTGTTCCCGGACTGAACCGGCATGAATTCACCTTCCTCAAGGATGCGCTCAGGAGACTGGGTTTCAAGAACGCTGATCGGGTCAGATACGCCAAGGTGAGCAACAGGCACGAGGGGGGGAACGTCAGGAAGGGGCTCTCGCACCTGCTCGAAGACGGTTTCCTCACTGTTGC
>SDBS01008135.1_pt1 | contig 10154 bp, 9 predicted proteins | sample 2277091 | NCBI WGS metagenome assembly SDBS01 (sample SAMN10404972, study PRJNA504765) | marine sediment metagenome | isolation source: marine sediment core GS10_PC15, 163 cmbsf | place: Arctic Ocean: Southern Knipovich Ridge | collected 2010 | reverse complement strand
TTGCACATTTCTCGTGGCAGTTTTTGCAGCCAAAAAATTAAGATCAACTGCCAGGATGCTTCTACAACCCAGTCGGGATGCGGCCAGGGCAAGCAGGCCAGTTCCTGTTCCAAGATCGAGGACCGACTCGACTCTTTCACGGCAGAATACCAGTTCGAGTGCTTCAAGGCAGTCATGTGTTGTAGTATGGGCTCCGGTGCCGAATACAACACCCGGATCAAGAACGATAAGCAGTTCTTCCCGGCATGAATTCATATTCTTCCTCGGTCTTTGCCAGGGCGGCGCTATGCAAAACCGGCCGATTCTATTAGGAGCGATTTTACCTCCCTGCCACTGGTCGTATGTCATATGAAATTCGTCAAGAAGAGTCAAATACGGCCGTGCACTCAGCATTTTTTCCACTTCACCGCGGGAGGGTCTGGAAAAGAAAAGAAATGTGGACTCATCCTCCTGCCAATTGCCGATAAAGTTATGGTCAAATAATTTTATATCCGGTTTCAATCGGCCTTGAAGATAGTATATATAAAGATCCTTGTAGGGACAATCGATGGATTCTTCATGTTCTTTAATTCTGTGACCTGCATTATTCATTTTCAGACAACGGATCCATATACCAGTCCATGGGGTCAAGCAATGTATAGCCCATTTTTTTTAGTTTTCTTTTCACAGGACCGATATTTTGAGTCAAAAGGTATGGAAAAACAGCCCGCTTCCCTTCATCCCAGTATCTGGCAACCAGAACACTTCCCAAGGAGATGTTCTCTTCTGTGATGGCATCGACAATTTTTTTCATTTGCCCGATTTTTTGCTCCACAATAACACACAAAAGCGTTCCGGGCTCTCCTATCCCCAGGACATTGATTAACTCGCGTAAAAGATCACGGACGGAAATAATACCTTTAAGCCTTCTTTCCTCATCAACAACGGGAAAGGCCCCGAAACGATTTTTCTCCATAAGAAGAAGTACGTCTTGAATTGTATCTAAGGGAGAAACGGTGACAGGATCTTTTGTCATGATATCATTTATCTTAATCCCTAAAAACTTTTCCTTCTCTTCTTTGCCGCCTTCTTCGGGCAAATGCCGGGATGGCAGGGTGCTTCTGATGTCACGATCGGTAACAATTCCGATGAGACGATTATCCTCGCCCACCACGGGAAGATGGCGAAAGCGATGTTTGGACATTTTTTCCTGTGCTTGTGAAATATCAGCATCTTTATCAATGGTGATAACCTTTCGGGTCATGTACTTGCTGATGAACATCAAAATCAACAATCCCGACCCTTTGTATGCCCCATTCCATTTGCAGGTACCTCGCAGCGATTGCCACATTGTTAAAATAGCAAAATCCCATGGCTTTGTCGTACTCAGCATGATGTCCCGGAGGTCTTACGGCACAGAAAGCATTGTCCAACTCGCCGATCATAATCAGTTGTGCGGTATCGAGGATGCCACCTACGGCCAGCAGCGCTGTTTCAAAAGTTTCAGCGCACATCTGGTTGTCCGGATAGTCAAACATCGTCTTACCCGAGAGACAGGTCGCCTTAAAACGTTGGATATAATTGTTGTCATGGACGGTCTCGATCCACTTTAAATCTGCCTTGCTGGCCTGGATCAAGGTGAGCTTGGGGAGAAGATCAGCGTCTTTTATCCCCTGATAAATAGCCTGAAGTCTCTCAGGCGCCTCGGGATGGCTGGGGCCTGTATCATGAAGCAAATACCTTTCGTCATGCAAAAAGCCGGTTTTTTTCATGTTTTACCTAAAAGAGTTGCAACTGCTCAATAAGTTCTGGGTATTAGATGATGGAATCGACTCCAACAATTTATTGAGAAGCTGCAAAGAGTTATTTGATGATCTTTGCAAAGATTGAAAATGCGGCTTTAACCGCCTGATTGTCTTCCGGCAACTCAATGGTCGGGATTCCGTTTAAGTCGTATTCATAGACAGTATTATCTTCAGGTATGGTTCCGGCAAGTTCCAGGCCTTCCTTATTAATGATATTCAGAACAGTATCTGACGGCGCCTCTTTGGTCTGATTGATAATAAGATAGCTTTTGGCAACACCGATGTTTAGAGACTTTGCAAGTTCATTGATTCTTATGGCTGCCTGAAGACCGCGGCGGGATGTGTCCGAAATAGTAAGAAGAATATCGACATTACAGGTGGTCAACCGGCTGATATGTTCCATACCGGCTTCATTATCCATTACGACATAGGGATAATTGCCGGTAAGCTTATCCAGAAATCCTGTCAGGAGAGTGTTTGCAGCACAGTAGCATCCCTGACCTTCGGGTTGTCCCATGACAATAAGGTCGAACCCGTCGTCCTCCACAATAGCCTGCTCCAGTTTCATTGACATAAAAATATCCTTGGTCATACCGTTTGGCACGATCCCTTTTTTCATCTCCTCACGGGCGTTGCCGAGGGTGTCGGCAACTTTAAGACCCAGGACCTCGTTTAAATTTGCGTTGCTGTCCGCATCTACTGCAAGGACGGGCGTCATTTCCGTCTTTACCAGATATTTAATGAGCAAACCCGCCACAGTGGTTTTCCCAGCACCTCCCTTTCCGGCCAGCGCAATTGAAAACGGCATATTATCTATTTTCCTCTCCATGATTTTTTTGTTATGAATATAACAACTTTTAAATTAAGCCAGTCGAGCAGAACAGTCAAGTATCTTTGTTAAGGTTTCTATAGTAGAAGATTAACAGGTTGGGTTTATGATATTCTTAAGTGTTTTAAAAAACCGGACAAATTTTTCATGAGAAATCCGGGTTAGAGATGTACGCTTTACAAATGGTTCATTTTCTTAACCTTTAAAACAATGTGATAGGCTGAAAAAACTCAAATTCCTTGCAATAGATCGGGGCATATGCTAAATTCACAAAAATAATATCATTTTAAACATTAAGGGAGTATCAGAATGGATTTTGAACTAACAAAATCACAAAAAGAGATTCAGAAAGCAGCCAGAGACTTTGCCAAGGGTGAATTTGACAAGGAGCTTGCGCTTGAGCTCGATAGAAAACACGAATATCCCGAGAAGATTTGGAAAAAGGCCGCTGATCTTGGATTTATCGGTGTTCACTTTCCGGAAAAATATTCCGGCCAGGGGCTTGGTGTTCTGGAGAATATTCTTATTGCTGAGGAGTTTTGCAGTCGTGATTCTTCCATCGGCGCTGCTTTAATCCTTGCAAATTTTGCATCTGAATGTATTTTACGTTTTGGCAGCGATGAGCTTAAAGAAAAATTCCTGCCGCCGGTCGCAGAGGGTAAGATGCTTTCTGCAGGTGCTTTTACAGAACCTGATCACGGTTCTGACATCACATTCATGAACACGACAGCAGAAAAGGACGGGGACGAATGGGTCATAAACGGCTCGAAAATATTCATTTCCAATGGCGAACTTGCAGGCTTTTACTGTGTTCTCTGCCAGACCGATCCGGAAAGTAAGCCTACTTACCGGGGCATCAGTATTATTCTTGTGGAGGCAGACCGCAAAGGTGTGTCTGCCACCGATGTTGGACAAAAGATGGGTATCCGTATGATATCCACATCAGAGGTAAACTTTAAAGACGTCCGTGTTCCATATTCAAATCTTATCGGAAAAGAGGGAAAAGGCTTCTACCATGTGCTGGAATTTTTTGATGAAAGCAGGATCCTTGTAGCCGCCCAGGCGCTTGGAACGGCTCAGGGCGCTTTTGATCGCGCACTGGCATATGTAAAACAAAGAGAGCAGTTCGGGAAAAAAATTGCTCAATTCCAGGTAACCCAGCACAAACTGGCCGATATGGCAACAAAAATTGAGCTTTCCAGGCTCATCACATACAAGGCCGCCTGGAACTTTGACCAGGGCCGCATCGATCCCAAACTGACATCCATGGCCAAGTTGTATGCGGCCCGTACCGCTGTTGAAGTTGCCGACGAAGCCATCCAGCTCCTGGGAGGATATGGATATATGGCGGAGTATGAAGTCGAGCGTTTCTACAGAGACGCCAAGATCACCGAAATTTATGAAGGGACCAAGGAAATCCAGAAAAACACCATTGCAAGTGCGGTTATCGGCAAGTTGAAGTAAAACAGACTAATAAAGGAGGATCTAATGCTCAACATAATTAAAAAGTCCATGCTGACCGGCGTTGGCCTTGCCCTCATCGCCAAGGACGAGGTCGAAGATCTGGCCAATGAATTTGTAAAAAAGGGAAAAATGTCTGAAAAAGAAGGAACGAAATTCCTGGAAGATCTTCGGAAAAGATATGATGAAACCCAAAAACAACTCGAAGAAAGGGTACAACAAGCTGTTAAAGATTTTATGAAAAAGGCTGATGTTGTAACCGGGGACGAATTGAAGGGGTTGAAAAAGGAGATAAGGGAACTGAAAAAAGCAATTAGCGAAGGAACGGACACATCCAAATAGTTTACAATATTCAGAAAGCCACTTCATCCGGGCGTGGATTATTTACAACGTGCTTAGTATAAGAAAAATTGGCGTCGTAGGCCGAACCTACCGCAATCTTAACCGATATCGTCAGATCCTGGCTATTCTTTTTAAGTATGGCTTTGGAGATCTGCTAGAACTGTTGAGAATTGACCAATACATCGAAGTCGGTCTTCAGCTGATTTCAAGGAATCGGCGCGACCGTCTTGAAAAGCTTTCAAGGGCGGAACGGGTAAGAATGGCTTTTGAAGAACTGGGACCGACCTATGTTAAGCTCGGCCAGATCCTATCTACCCGTCCTGATCTGGTTCCGGTTGATTTTACGCGCGAACTTTCCAAACTCCAGGATGAAGTCCCTTCATTTGCTTTCAATGAGGTCAGCAAAATCATCGAAACTGAGCTCGGTTCGCCGCCGGAACAAGTGTTCGATTTTATTGATGAAACACCCTTTGCCTCCGCTTCCATCGGACAGGTGCATAGGGCCGGATTGGAGGACGGTGAAACGGTTGCGGTTAAGGTTCAGCGTCCCGGCATCAAGAAGATCATTGAAGTTGATCTTGAAATCATGCTCCACCTGGCAACACTGATGGAGCGTAACATAAAAGAAATGGCCCTGTACCGTCCAGTTAAAATCGTTGAAGAATTTGCCAGGACGCTCGAAAAAGAAATCGATTACACCATCGAAGCAGCCAGCATGGAGCGGTTTGCCCGGCACTTTTTAGACGATCCCACCATCTATATTCCCAAGGTCTATAGAGATACAACAACCGAGCGTGTCCTTACCATGGAGCTGGTGGACGGTATCAAGGTGTCAGAAATCGAACGGCTGGAAGAGGCCGGACTTGACAGAAAGATCATTACCGCCCGTGGAGCCGATTTTTACTTAAAGCAGGTATTTAATTACGGGTTCTTTCATGCCGATCCTCATCCCGGAAATATTTTTGTACTCCCCGACAATGTGATCTGTCTGCTCGACTTCGGCATGACAGGGTCAGTGGACCGGCAGACCAGAGAAGATTTTGTCGACCTGATAGACAGCGTGGTTCACCAGCATGAATCGAGGGCAGCCCAGGTGCTCCTTAAACTGACCTCCTGGGATGACGAGCCTGATATCCGCATGCTTGAGAAAGATGTTGCCGATTTCATGGGCCAGCATCTTTACAAACCCTTGAAGGATATCGAAATCGGCAAACTATTAAACCATTTTCTTGAAGTGGCTTCCCGTTACCGTCTCATGATCCCGCCGGATATTTTCTTTATGATGAAGGTACTGACCACTATAGAGGGAGTTGCGCTCATACTCGATCCGGATTTTGCCATGATTGCGCAAGCAGCGCCATTTATTGAACGGGTAAAGCTTGCCAGGTTCTACCCCGGAAGAATCGCAGACGATATGATCAAACTCGGATCGGAAATGCTGCAATTCATTCAGCAGTTTCCCAAGGATATGCTTGAAATTACGCGCCTGATCCGGCAGCGAAGAATTTCTTTCAAAATGGAGCACAAGGGCCTTGAAAACATGCTGGCAACCCATGATCAGATCAGCAACAGGATATCCTTTTCAATCATCATAGCCGCGCTGATCATCGGCTCGGCTCTTATCGTTATCTCCGAAACTCCGCCCCTGTTTTACGGAATATCCTTGATCGGAATTATATTATTTTCGGCTGCCGCACTCATGGGGATATGGCTTCTGATCGCTATTCTGCGAAAAGGTCGATTATAGCATCGTATACCCGGGACCTTCCCCCCCCTCCGGGCATGTCCAGGTTATATTCCGATACGGATCTTTTATGTCGCATGTTTTGCAGTGAAGACAATTCGACGGGTTCAGTTTGAGCCGACGTTGTGAAGTCTTCTCGTCGGTTTCGATTTCGTATACGTCACCCGGACAGAATCTTGTGCACGGAGACTGATACGTATTAAAACATTCATTGACGCACAGGTTCTCATCATGAATAACAATGTGACTCGGTTGATCTTCCCTGTGCATGGTTTTGGAAAGATAAACGCCTGTAAGCTTGTCAACATACAAGACTCCGTCAAAAGTCTTTTTCTCATGAACTGGACGGACATCCTCAGCGTTCCCCTTTGCAGGATTTAGCGTCCCGTAATCTTCTTCGATCGGCATTTTCGCCTGTAAGCCCCGCCCTTTGGTGAAATATTGTGCGCCAAGATGTATGAACTTCATCAGGCCTTTTTTCGAGAGCGCCTGTGCAAAATTTCTGCCCTCAAAAATTTCTTCCTTTAACCAGCTTTTCTCAAACATGTTTTTGTAAATTCCGAGGGTTTCCCGGGTAAAAGCGCTCTTTTCAAATGCTTCCATGATTGCTTCTGCCGCCAGCATGCCCGACTTCATGGAAACATGGATCCCTTTCAGTCCCGGAGTATTCTGCATGGATGCGCAGCCACCCACAAATACGCCACCGTCGACCGCAAGCTGTGGAATCGTAAAATAGCCTCCGGTGGAAACCGTTCTGGCACCCTGTTCCAGGACTTTGCCGTCCTTGATTATGCCTGCCACAAAAGGATGCTGTTTGAATTTGATGAACTCGTCATACAGATCTAACGTGGGATCCTGGTAACAGAGCCCCACAAGAAATCCTATGGCCACCTGGTTGTCTTTAATCTCGTAAATAAAACCGCCGCCCGGCGTGTTCAGGCCGAGGGGATATCCGAAGGTGTGGATATCGTTACCTTTGCTGAAAGTAAAATAATTGTTTTCAGGAAGCTGGACAACCTCTTTGATACCGGTTTCAAAAATCTGGGGCATTTTATTGTCAAAAATGTCAAGTTTTTTTGAAACATCCTGCACCAGGCTTCCCCTTGCTCCTTCACCGAACACCGTAACCTTTGCCATTAAATCTATCCCGGGCTCAAAGTTGCTCTTGGGCTGACCGTCTTTTCCAAGGCCCTTATTTCCTGTGCGTATTCCGGATATCGTCTTTTGATCTTCGGCATAGAGAACCTCTTTACCCGCAAATCCCGGGAAGATATTTACGCCAAGGTCTTCGGCAATCCCGCCGAGCCATTTTGTAAACCTGGAAAGGCTGATAATGTAAAAGCCTTTATTATGCATATATCTGGGAATAATCGGAATTCGGTAGTGTCCGTTATTGGTCAAAAAGTAGAATTCGTCTTGCCTTACGGTTACCTCAATGGGGCATTGTCTTTCCAAAAAATCGGGAAGAAGCTCCTTTAAGGCAACCGGATTCATGATGGCGCCGCTCAAGGCATGAGACCCGATATCCGCCCCTTTTTCAATAAGGGCCACTTCAAGGCTGATATTTTTCTTTCTTGCGAGTTGCATCAACCGAATGGCGCCTGCAAGACTTGCAGGGCCACCGCCCACAAAAAGCACGTCAAAATCGATCTTTTCACGTTCAATATCCATTTCGTTTACACCTTTATCGTCATAGCTAAATTCTGATATATTTTGCCTGCCCGTTAGCTCTCTATCCTGATAATAACAACATATAAAACTCTTGATAGTCTCGTAAAAAGTCAATTTTAATGCTGGATGCCGGCTCGGGGTTCGCACCGCCGCAGTTAATGTCTCCCTCTTTCGATTTACTAAAAATTTACCCTTCTGTAGATGACGCACCGCATAATCCCGCCATTGGCAGAACAAATGGGCGAATCAGGCTCGCCCTGTGGAATCCCCATAGGGGTTCGCAGAGCGAAATTCCACAGGGCTAGCCCGCATTTCTCACGAGCCAGAGCGGTGCAGGAACAAGGCATTTCAGCCCGAAGACGTAGTATACTCTACTTCGAGGGCTGAATAACGCAGTTCCTGTGCCGCTCTGGCTCGCCTTTGGTGAAGAATTTATCTAAAAAAAGTTAAATATCAGAGTGTTTAATCAAATTATCCGTCTATGTCAATTTAAGTGATTAATATCTTTATATTTACTAACAAAAATAAAAGCCAGATAAATTCTTCATGAGAAATGCGGGCTAGCCTTCATGGACATGCCCCACAAGATGCCCCAGTTCGGGAAAGATAAGACCCTTGCAGGCAAGTTTGCACGCTTTAAGGCTTCCAGGGATACAGAACAGAATGGTTTTTTCGACTACACCGGCTGTGGCGCGGGACAAAAGGGCGGCAGAATCTATATCTTCAAAGCTGAGCTGGGAAAAAAGAGGAGCGAATGCTGTAAGTTCCTTTTCAAACAAGGGACGCACTGCTTCGATGGTAACGTCTTTGCTGCTGATGCCCGTACCCCCTGTCAACAGGATAACCTGGGGATCATGGACAGTAATACCGTGAACTACTGTTTGGGTAATGGTTTCGATGTCGTCCGGAACAATCTGATAAAACACAACCTCGTGCCCTTCCTTTTTGGCAAGTTTGCTGATCCAGCGCCCACTTTCATCGTCTTCCTGAGTTCGGGTGGTCGAAACCGTAATTATTCCTACCTTTACACTCTTCGGAGCTTTTGCTTTGTGTCTTTTTGTACCCATAAATCTACCTAGTACTTGACCGAAAACCCTTGGTTTTCGGTCTAAAATCCGAAATCCCGGCCCAGGCCTGACCGGTCTGCTAACCCGCCGCGAAGCACTGCCGTAAGGCAGAACCCCCGCCCTTTAGGGCGTGGAGCTTTACTGTTTTGATTTTTTATATCACGCATAAGCCTAAGATCAAGATTAATATGATACTTCTTTAAAGTATATAACACGAACCTGTTGAAATAGCCTTGATTTTACCAGATATTTTTCCTATTGTACAAAAAAGCATCATCTTTTCTTTTATCGTACTTTAGTGATTTTGTGATTCATATAGAAAAAGACTTTGTTAATATGAAAACTCCCTGTACCGGCGTGATATTGGCCGGCGGAGAAAATACGCGCTTTTCCGGAACAAACAAGGCATTTATCCGCGTTGGCGGAAAGCGTATTATTGATCGCATATATGGTGTTTTTGAAGAGCTTTTTGAAGAGATTATCCTGGTTACCAATGATCCGCTTCAATATCTTGAGTGGAACTGCAATATCGTAACCGACTTTTTTTCTTTCCGGTGCTCACTAACTGGAATCCATGCAGGCCTTTTTTTTACGACGACATCGCATGCATTTTTCGCAGCTTGCGATATCCCTTTCCTAAAAAAAGAGCTGGTTGAAACCATCCTTGACAGTATTGAACCACGCATTGACATTGTTATACCTGCAACTTCCAAAGGACTTGAACCGCTCTGTTCTGTATATTCGAAAAAATGCCTTAAACCGATTGAACAGCAACTTATTAAACAAGATCTTAAAATACAGCAGATTTTTCAAAAGGTTCGCGTCAAAAAACTTCCTGAAAATATTTTGCGACAAAATGATCCGGATCTACTATCTTTTTATAATATTAATTCGCCTGATGACCTGGCAGGGGCCGAAAATGTCGAATCCGGGAACTTGATACTTGATACTTGACAATCGCTTCTTGCAGCTCGTAATCCGCAATCTAAACAAGGAGTAACATTTTAGCCCTTTTAAAACATTATCGCATTCAGGTAATCCGGTTTTAAACCGTGTCAAACTCGTGCATAAGTGAGCGTAAAGAAAGAACAGGTGCTATCCTGTATATAAAAGCCTATTAAATGCGTATATTATTTAACTCACAGGTAAAATTTGCTATTTTGCTGTTCTTTCTTAACGCTCTCTAATACACTCAAACAGTGACCCACTTTAAAACCGGACCACCTGAATGCTTTTGGGACAAGTTTTTCAAAAAG